>MDTG01393206.1_pt1 | contig 15325 bp, 15 predicted proteins | sample 811421 | NCBI WGS metagenome assembly MDTG01 (sample SAMN05326645, study PRJNA326480) | marine metagenome | isolation source: seawater | place: Pacific Ocean: South East | collected 2011
CTATTCTTATAAAGATAAAAACAATACTTTAATTATGATTGACCAACACCATATCTCTCAAGAATTTGCATATTCATTAGGTGAAGAATTTAAAAAATTTTTAATCTCGAATAAAATATTAAATAAATAGAAATTAAAATTAAAATAGTTTTTTTGATAAAACATCTATCTGATTTAAAATTTTCTTATCAGAAAAATCTTTACAGTTTACATAAATCTTTTTTTTACTTTTTAAGGAATGATTTATATCAAGAAAATTAGAATATGATGTCATTTCATCCCAAAGTATTTTTAAGTAAAGTGACGCTCTAAATCTCTCTTCATTATTTATCAATTTAGAGCCTTTTATTATTCTCTGAATTAATTTAAAATACTCATTCTTATTAGTTGGGAATTTCCCAAAACCATAAAAATTGTATCTACCAGTTCCTGCGCAGATTGTGGGAATCCCTAAAACAGATGATTCTATACCAATGGTGCCTCTCACAGTAAGAATGCAATCAGAATAATTTATTACATTTAGTGCCGAGATTTTTGTAGAAGGTTCAAGATAAATAATTCTATCTTTATATTTTTTTTCTTTTGTATTAATAAATTCTTTAATAGGAGAGGTATAGATTAAATTCTTATTAAGAGACTTTGCTAAATTAGCAGGATGATCTTTAATTATTATTATTGAATTTGTATTATAAAGTAAATAATTTACACTTTCTTCAAACCATTCTCTGTAGTCTTTAAATATATCTTCACCCCATATAACTGAACTATCCCAATATATATGAGGAAAAATAGAGAATACTTTTCTAGATCCTTTTTTAAATTTCAATTTTGAACCATCTTGATAAGATGAAGTCGCAACTATGCTAAACCATTCTTCTTTTTCATAATATTGATGCAATCTATTAGAAATTTCTTTAACTAATTTCAAATAATCTTTTGGGGGATAGTTTTGAAAATGTTTTTTATATAAACTTTGCTTAGGAGAATAGGGGTGTCTACTTAATCCATCATGACTAATATTATTAACCACATATGAGCTACTAGTATGACCAATATTATAGCTATACAGTTTTAAATCTTTGTAGAAGGCTTTCATAAATAAAAGTATTGGCCCTTGAGGGAAATAAATACAGTCTGTGAAAAATACCCCATGTATATTATCAAAATTAATCTTTTGCCAATTTAAAAGTATTGAATCTATTTTTTTTCTTAGTTTATTTTTAATAAAAACATTATTGCTCAATATTTTTGTGGATTCTATTTTATAGTGGCTCCTTAAATGAGCTTCAATAATATTTTCAAAATCACATCTTAAATCAGGATAATTTTCTTTTAAGACGAAATTATTAGATTTATTTAAATTAAATGATGAAATAAAATGGAATTTTCTTATTCCTAAAAAAAATAAATTGGTAATACTTTAATCGATTTAATCGGAAGAAAAATTTCAATATCGTAACCTCTATATAAAATACTCAAATATAAAGGCATTACTAATAATATGTGATGTAAAGACATTTCATTTGGTAATAAAAATGATTTCTTTACTTTTGATTTATTTATCTTCCTTTTGATTTTTAAGATTAAAAAATAAAATTTTAAAAGTGTATTTATTTGTTTTATTTCTGCCTTAAGATTCATAATTAATGGAAAATTAAAACATATTAAATGATAAATTTAGCAAAAATTTTGTTATGTATCAATTTACATCTGAAAGTCTTTAATAGAATTAACTTTTTTTTCACAAAAGAGATTTTCTTAATTTAAGCAATTTTATATGTGTTTAATGAATGAACAAGCTAAGATTTTTATTGGAGGTCATTAAGGAATTCTAGATAGTCTGCATATTATGAAATTTAAAGAAAAGTAATATTACAATTTAATCTCTGCTGAGAGATGAACTTGATTTTAAAATCTTAAATAATGTAGATTAATGATTTAATTAATTCATCCCAGATATCGTTATTCTTTCAGCCTGTAACCTTCTATAGAATTCTTAGATGGGATTAAAACAATTCACGATTTTAAAAAGAATTTTCAGAATAAAAATATAAAGGTATGAAAAAATATATTCAATTATTAAAAAGTATATGATTCAGAAGATTCAAGTTAATAAAAAAAATAAATTAATTATTACGGCTTCTCTTATGCCTTTTACTTTAGGCAACAAAGAAGCTGCCAATGTAATCACACATCAGATAATTAAAAATTTAATTGCAGAAGAAAAATATGAAATTTACTTTTGCCTTATAAGTCATGAAATCCCTGAAAAAAATACTTATTCAGATTCAGCGGCAAACAGCCTTGAAAAATTGGGAGTTAAATTTCTTAATCCACTAATTATTCCAAAATATAAAAAGAAAAGTATAATACAAAAAATAGGATTTATATTATCAGGATCTCCAGAAAAGATATTTCCAGGAGCAGAAGTACAAAATAAACTTGCAAATTATTTTGGTTTTAAACCAGATTTGATTTTAGTAATATGGTCAGAGCTTGCGACTCATGCTTGTTCCAAAATAGATTGTAAGAAATATAACTATGCTGGTAACAGTCAACATGATGTATATGCTGCACGTTATGAATTATCAGAATTGGAATTCAAGTCTAGATCTAAAAGAATAAATATATTAAAGCAAATTAATTTTAAATTAAGACATTTTTTCATAAAGTATGCTTACATACATTCTTTAAAAAGATATGATTTAATTTGGAATGTAGCATTTAACGATGCAATCTCATTAAGAAAGAAAGGAGTTAATGCACAATATCTACAAAACATGTGGCCAAATTCCAATTATAAGATCAATGAATCTATTAAAAATAATAAAGATTCAATTTTAAAAATAGTTGCGAATGTTGGTAATATAAATGCTACTGGAAATTCTTTAGGATTATATGTCTTAGCATCAGAGATACTGCCCAGAATGAAGAAAATAATGAAAGATAAAAGATTTGAATTCCATCTTTTTGGAAGAGGCGAACCCTTAGATTTTTTAAAAGATATTCTAAATGATCCTCAAATAAAAATAAGAGGATTTGTAAATGATTTGGACTCAGAAATTATCTCTTCAGATATATTTCTTGTTACTAATAACTCCAAGAGATTTAAAGTTTGTCATACAAGGTTTCTTCATGCATGGTCACTATCTTCTTGTGTTATAGCCTTCCGAGATAGTTCTTTAGCAATACCAGAAATTATAGATGGTTATAATGCTTTACTTGGAGACAATTCGAATCAAATATGTGATTTAATTATCAAATGTGCTAATGATAATAATTTAAAGAGAGATTTAGCTAAAAACGGTATGAAAACACTAAAAAATTATTTTAACCCGAAAAATATTACTGCAGAAATTTCTTCAGTTATGATAAATAATTAATTTGAAAAGAAAATGATTATATCTTTTAATCTTTATCAAAAAATATCAACTCAAATATGGATTAATAATATAATAAATTTACTTAAGACATAAACTTTAGCAGTGAAAGTTAATACCATAGACATTCAAAAAAGAAAAATTGGAGGAGAAAATCCATGTTTCATTATTGCTGAAGCTTGTGATAATCATTTAGGCAATACAAATACTGCTATAGAAATGATAAAGGCAGCAAAATTATCTGGAGCAGATGCTATTAAATTTCAGCACCATTTACCTGATGAAGAAATGTTGAAAGATATTCCAATGTCAGACAATTTCAAAGAACCTCTATACGATTTTTTAAAAAAATATGCCTTAACTTTAGATCAACACAAATTACTTAAAGAAAAATGCGATAAAGAAGGCATAATTTATATGTGCACCCCTTTTTCTTTAAAAGCTGCTCAAGAGATAAAAGATTTAGTTCCTATTTTTAAAATAGGCTCTGGAGAAATGACAGATATCCCATCTTTAATTGAAATTGCCAAATTAGGATTGCCAATGATTCTTTCTACAGGAATGTCAGATTATTCTGAAATTGATAGAACTTATAAGAATCTTGAAAATAAAGTTAATTTAGCTCTATTGAATTGTGTGAGTGAATATCCACCAGTTTATGAAGATATTAATTTACTAGTTATAGAAGATATGATTAAAAGATATCCAAATGCTGTTATTGGACATTCAGACCATACCCCTGATCTTTATAGTTCTTTTGCTGCAGTAACTTTAGGTGCAAAAATTATTGAAAAACATGTCATACTTGATAAGAATCAACCAGGGCCAGACCAATCAGTTTCAATTGATTTCAAAGAACTTAGTAACCTTGTTGAAGGCATAAAAAAAATTGAGGCATCACTTGGTAGAGAAAAAAAAGTACATAAAAAAGAAAAACAAATTAGAGAGTGGGCATTTAGAAGTGTAGTCTCCATAAAAGAAATCAAGAAGGGTCAAAGAATAAGCCCAAATGATGTCTGGAGTAAAAGACCTGGTACTGGAATTCCATCTCATCAAATTGACCAAGTTATTGGTAAAAAGACCTTGGTAAATATACCCAAAGATAAGCTTATTTCTTGGCAAGAACTATCAGATCTTTAATAATTCATGAAACTTATTTTTATAAATGGCTCAAGAGGAGAATGGGGTTACATTAAACCAATTATTGACCTTTGTAAGCAAAAATCGATTAAATATTCAATTTGTGCAACAAATATGCTTTTATTACCAGCTCATGGAAATTTACTTAAAGAAATAATAGATGCAGGATATAACGTAAGTGATCAGATTTATATGTCTCTAGAGGGACATAATCACCTATCAATGTCAAAATCACTCAGTATTTTTATGTCATCTTTTACAGATACTCTTGCGAGAGAAAAACCTGATTGGATTGTTTGTGCAGGGGATAGAGGTGAACAACTCATGGCTACTATTTGTGGTTCATATACATATACACCAGTTGCTCATATTCAAGCTGGGGAGCGTTCTGGGAATATTGATGGAGTTGCAAGACATGCAATTGGTAAATTAGCTCACTTACATTTTGCTGCTAATAAAGATGCTGAAGAAAGATTGATAAAATCTGGAGAGGAACCTTCTAGAATTCATAATGTTGGAGCTCCACAATTAGACGAAATGATAAAAGAAGAAATACCTTCTAAGGAAAAAACATTAAAAAAACTTTCATTACCTTCTAATAAAGATTATTTATTATGTGTTCATCATCCAGTTACTGAGGAAGTAGGATCCTCCTATCAAAACATGAAAAATCTAATCTCTGCCTTGAATAGATTCGATTTAACAAAAATAATTATCCTTCCAAATAATGATGCTGGCTCATATCAAACCAGAAGAGCAATATTAGAAAATAGAAAGTCTGATATTTACTTATTTGATAATTTAACGAGGAAATATTATCTATCTCTTTTGAAAAATTGTAGGGCAATAATAGGGAATTCCAGTTCTGGATTACTTGAAGCTCCTACATATAAAATTCCCGCGTTAAATATTGGAAAAAGACAACTTAATAGAGTTCAGGGAGATAATGTTTTGAATTGTTCAAATGAAGAGAAACAAATTCAAGATGGTATTGAGAAAGTAATTTCAAAGAAATTCAGAAGTCAATTAATTAATATTAAAAATCCTTATGGAGATGGAAAATCATCTGAAAGAATTATTAAAATTTTAGAAAGTTATAAAATTGATAGCAAATTATTAATTAAAAAAATAACTTACTGAATTCAGATGAAAGACATTAACTCATTAAAAATTAATCAAAATGCGATAATAATAGACGCCATAAGAATAATTTCAACTACTCGATTCAGATGTCTTTTAGTAATTGGCGAGAATGATAAATTTTTAGGCGTTCTATCTGAGGGTGATATCCTGAGGGCAATTTCCAATGGAACAAATATATATTCTTCGATATCAAACTTATATAGAAAAGACTTCAAATATCTTACAAAAAAAGATAATTCAAAGGCTTTAAATCTATTTAAACAATTTGGAATTACTTTAATACCAATAGTAGATAAATATTTAAATATAATAGAAATATTTACTCTTGATGAAATTTTAGAGTTTATAAAATTTGAGGATAGTGAATAATTTTATCGTAGTTATACCTGCCAGAGGAGGATCAAAAAGAGTCCCCAAGAAAAATATTTATCCGATTTTGGGTAAGCCTTTAATTCTCTATACACTAGAAAAAATAAAATCTCTTGGATGGGAAAGTGTATGTTATGTTTCTTCAGATTCTGATGAAATAGGAAAGCTTACTAAATCCAATAACATTAATTTTCATAAAAGGCCTAAGGAGTTAGCATTAGATGATTCTTCTACCGAAGCAGTATTAATAGATGTTTTAGAGTCTTATTTTAATAAGAAAAATATTCCAGATTATTTAATAACATTACCTCCCACTTCTCCACTTATTGAGGTTTCATCAATTTACAAAGCTGAAGAAGAATTTAGAATTAATAACACCAAATTTGATTCACTAATGTCAGTAAATCCCACCAAAATGGATTTATGGCATTTTAGTGATAAAAATTTTGAAAGAATCTTTCCTAATGCTCCAAGAACTCAACAAAAAAGAGAGCCCATTTTTGAAGAAAATAGTGCTATTTATATAACTAAAACAAAAATCTTATTAGACTCAAACTTAATATTCGGGAAAAAAGTATTGCCTTTTCAGATTTCAAGAAAAGAAGCTTGCGATATAAATACAATTGAAGATATACATTTGGTAGAATTTTTTATGAAAGAAAGAATGAAATAATTTTTTATTCAATAATCAATATTTTTATAAAAATTTATTCTTATTTATAAAAAAATTATTCTTTTTTATGATTGAGGATATCAATAGTTGATATTTAAGTTTTAAGATAATTATAAATTTAATTAAAGCATGGAAAAAAATAGAATAGCTCTGCTTTGTCATAGAAAAGGTAACATAGGCCATTTATTTATGGCTATTGGTGTAAAAAATATTCTTAAAGATACCTTCAAAGAAAATATTGAGATAAATTATTTTGAACAGCACAATCCCTTTGAAGTTTATCCCAAGAATCATTGGCTTAGATATATCAATTTTTTACCTCATGGTAAGTTTAAGAAAATAAGAGAAGCACTAAATAAAGATAGTTTTAAAAATAAAAGCTTTCCTAGTCTTTCACCTCTCAAGTACAAATTGGCTATTGCTTGTGGAGGTCCTAATATTGTTAAAGGAGCATATAATGCTCCTGAAATGGGACTAATGCTGCAACATTTAAATGCCGCATTTAAGCATCGAAAAGTTCCGCTGCTAGATATTGGTGTTGGCTCATGTTTTCCATTAGAAAAAAAACCTAAAAAATTTATTGATCAAAAAGACAGAATCTTCTACTCAAAATCATTTGATTTGATAACTAAGATTTCTGTAAGAGATAAAACTGCCAAGAATCTAGTAAATGAATTAGGTTTTAATTGCGAGCTAATTCCATGCGCTGCTATTGCAAGTGGCAGATCTTTTCAAAGAGAAAGCTCAAATATTCCTAATCATGAAAAATATATTGCAATTAATTTCCAAAGAGACGGTTCAAATTCTAGCTGGGGGCAAGGAATTGACTCAAATTCATGGCTTCAAACAATGCGAGATGTTATATCAAGACTTGAAATTGATCATAAAATTATTCTTCTGGCACATTCAAAATACGAATTAAAACTTGCTAGAAGACTTGCGCCACATTTAAGAAGAGTACAACCTAAAAATAGCTATGAATACTCTGATTTAATTTCAAGGGTTAAATTAGGATTAGTCTCTCGTATTCATGCAGCAATTCCTTTAGCTGGAATTGGAGTTCCATCTATTGTTATTGGAACAGACACTAGGATTGAAACTATTGATATGTTGGGGCTTCCAAACTCTTTTGTTAAAAAAGTTAATGCACAATGGCTATTAGAAAAAACAAATATATTACTAAATCAACTTGAAGAGGAAAAAGATAGGCTAATTGAAATTAGAGAATCAACTATAAAACAGTATTCAGAAATTATAAAATCTACTATATGATGATATAACTAATAAATATTTTTGATTGAATATTCAAAAAGTATCTATTTATTATTTTAGATAAAATGCAATAATGATAATTATTAAATAATTTCAAAAGATGTCTTGGGGTAAAAAAGGTAAAAATTTATCAAATTTTATTAAAGATGAAGATTGTTTAATTGCTATAGATGGTGGAGCAAGAAATGGTCCGAAAGATTTTGATAAAATCTCAGATCTTTCCGCCATATTTTGTTTTGAGCCTAGTCCAGAAGAATATAAAAAAATACTCTCTTTAGAAAAAAAATCAAACTTGCCAAAAAAGAATTCCACTTATATTAGTCCAAATGCTTTGTGTGATTATGATGGTGAGACTATACTTAATATTTCTGCAAGACCAGGCGCAACATCGACTTTAGAGCCAAATAAAAGTTGTCTTTATCATTTTAGGGAAGATAATTGGTCCGACCTTGCCAAAATAATCGCCAAACAAAAAGTCCCTTGTATAAAACTCGCAACTTTTATGAAGGAAAATAAATTAGAGTATATTGACTTCCTTAAATTAGATACTCAAGGGAATGAATTAGACATTATAAAATCTATTGGCAGCAAAATTTCAAATGTTAGTGTTATTAAAACTGAAGTTGAAATGATCCCAATGTATAAAAATCAACCATTATTTCATGATGTTTCATCCTTCTTATACCAAAATGGCTTTGAACTTATAGATTTTCAAGTATCTGAATCATGTAAAAGATATCATTCAAGATCTGATTTAAACCCTAATTCTTATAGGATAGTTTGGGGAGATGCAATATATATAAATTCTCCTTACGATTTCAATAAAGAAAGAGCTTTCCAATCTTCAATTATTCTAGCCACTTTGGGGTACTGTGATTTAGCTCTATATATATTAAATAATATTCCAACAATTCCTAAAAAAGACAAAAAGTATATAGAAAATATATTTCTTAAAATGTCTAATAAAAATTCATTAAAACAATTTCTTAAATCTAGATTTGAGAAGTTAACAAATACAATTGTCAAAGGCGGATATAATTGGGGGACTGGCAAGAAAGTTAAAAAATATGTTGAATTTATGGATTGGCAATAAATTAAGTTAAATGAGACAAAAGTTTTTAAAAAGAATTTCTACGCATCTTTCATCATCAATATATTCTCAGTTTTTACCATTTATAATACAACCATTCATAACTAAATATCTTTCTCCTGCCGACTATGGACTTTATTCCTTATCAATAATTTTAAGCGGAATTTCAAGTACTTTATCAAGCTCTATTGCCGGTTACATATTTTATTCTGATTTTAATAATTCCTCCAAAAAAGATCAAGAATTAATTATTGGTAAGATTTTTTTTATCCAAATTTTGATCCTAATTATATTGATTTTCACGATGATACCTTTAATATTTTTTATATCTAGATACACTTTTTCTCTACCTACAAAAATATCATTAGCATTTTCAGGTGTTTTCTTTTTTGGCTATTTTTCAGGAATTAGTTCTAATTATAACGAGGTTTTTGCAGTAACTGGAAAGACAAATAAGATAGCTTATGCACTAATAATTTCATCATCAGTTTCTGCTTTATTGTTATTGTTTCTTGTTTACGTTTTCAAAGTTGGAGCTATTGCTCTATACATTAATTTCATAATAGTTAACCTTTTGACATTTTTAATATATTATTTTCAAATAAACCCTAAATTATATTTTCATTCTCTTAAAAAATCAATCAAAGAACTTTTACCAGAAGCCAAATCTCGATTTATATCAAGCCTTACAGAACAAGGTGCTTTTATTTTAGAAAGAATTACTCTTGCAAGATTTATTGGTTTAACAAATCTAGGAATATATAATTATGCTCATCAATCCAAAACAATAGGAATGATGATTTTAAATAGCACTTCATTAGCCTTAACTGATGAACATTTAAGAGAAGGGAAATTAAGAAAAAAAGAATATACATTTATTAATAGAAGTTGGCAACCATTGCAAATACTTATATTGGCATTTCAAATTTTTCTATTAACTTTTGGACAAAAATTTATTTCATCTTTAACTAATGACAAATTTACTTTATCTGCTCCTATAGCTACATTAATTATTGGAATTTTAATAATTCAAACTGTTGCCAAATCAGAAAATGTTTGGCTGCTTTCAAATGGGAGGGGAAATAGAGTTGCTAATGCCACATCTAAATCAATGATTATTAAAGTAGTACTAATTTTTTTACTTGTTCCAATAATTGGTTTTTATGGAGCTTTGTTAGCATCTTTGATACAAAATATTTTTATGAAATTTTTAATACATAGAAGTATTAACTTTAGTATAAGATTCAGTTTTTTTGACAGATTAATAATAGTTATTACTTCTTTAGTATCAATTTTTGCTATTTATCAAATAAACAATTTTTAGAATTTGCTTATTTTTAATTTAAAAATACAAAATAAAAGAAATGAGAATTTAAGTATATTTCCTTAAAGGATAAAAAAGTTTTTTAAATATAAATATTTTGTTAGCGACATTTATCTCTATAAGTTATTAGTTGAAAAATAATACAACTTTATCATTTATTAAAGTTGCTTGTTTAGATTTATAATTAAAAAAATTTTTTTCTTTATTCCTTAGTTGCAGAAATGATAAAACTTGATTCTACAGTCCCCCACCAATCCACTTGCCAGAAAGCAATTTTATAACATTTGATGGGCAATTTGTTTAAAATAAATCTTAAATCTTCTTTGCAGTCTACAGTTTCTATAATTTGACCATCTCTTACGTTATAAAATTCGTCTTTTATTTTCCATTGGTGAGCTGAATATTTTTTTGCATTTTTAATATAATGATTTTGACTAGTTGGGACAGTAAAGAATATTTTACCTGAGGATTTAATCACTCTCAAAGCTTCTTTTAAACTATCTAATAAAGTTTGTCCTTCAGACAAATAATAAATACTATGGCTAGCTACTAAATAATCAAATTCATTATTTTTGAATGGTATATTACAATTTTCTCCTTTCAGCAAATTAGCCCAAGGAAATAATTTACATGAATGCGTAACAACCTTATTTAAAGGTTCTATCCCATAAACTAACATCCCTAAATCTCTAAAAAATACTAAATTCCTTCCATCGCCATAACCTAAATCTAATATTTTTTTATTTAAAAAAATATTTTTGTCAATTTCAAAGTTTTCCTTATTTCTTGCTGGAGATTCATAGTTTTTATATTTTCCTAAAAAAGCCCTGATAATCCACTCTGAAGGATAAGCAGATTTATCTAATTTTTTATAATGTTCAATATAATCTGGCATCAGCTTAACTAAAAAACATGAATATAATTTTTAAATATAACATCTAATAAATTATTAAAAAATTTATTAAATGTATTCTTATTTTCTCCTTAAAGATTTTTCATAATAAATTCATTGAAATTGTTAGTTTAGAATTTTTAAAATATAGTTGATTTTGTTAAGATTAAAATATCAATAACAACAAATGGATGGACATTATTGTATATGACTCTAAATGTATTTTTTGCTGCACATTTGTAAAATGTTTAAATTTTTTTGCAGATAAAAGAAATAAACATTTTTCCTCTTTATACGTTATGAGCCCAAATGACATATTTAAGATAAAAAAATATAATGTAGATTTATATAAAAAGATAGATAAAAACAAACTTAAAAAGTTATCTAATTCAACTATTATATTTTTATCAGATAATAATTTTTACATTAGAGTAAAAGCCTTAATAAAAATTGCTAAAGTTCTTAGACCGGAATCAACTATGATTTTAATTCTAGATAAATATTTAATTAATATTATAACTTTTTTATTTGATCCAATTTATATTATTTTTTCTAAGCATCGTTATAGTATTTCAAAGATATTGAAGTCATTAATGGTTTTTATTATTGGTGATAAAAGCAACTTATGTCTTATTTCAACAAAAAGAATAAAATTTCTATAAAAGAAATACACATTGTTGGATCAGGCTTTAAAGGATTAAAGTTAGCCAGTTTATTATCTTATAAAAAAAATTTCAAAATATATTTATACACTAATTGTAATTGGTTTATCTTTACTCCATATATAGTATCTATGATAAATAAGAAGAAATTCTTTTATACATCAGTAGATAAATTTTGTGAACAAAGAAATATCCAGATAAGAAATATTAATGTAATAGATATTGAAAATAATTATATAAAAACCGCTTATAAAGATATTAAGGTAAAAGGTAAAATAATTGATTGCCGAAACAACACAAGGAAACTTTTAAATCCATATTTAAAGTGCGATTACTATGAGTTAGGTAATGATATATTGAAAATAATAAATTCAAATAAAAAAAACATCGTCCAAGGACATAATATTCATTCCTTTGAGATAGCTGTAAGTCTTCAAGAAAATAAAAAACTTCTTCAAGTTAAATCAAACAAGACATTTTTGGGGCATCCTCTCATCAAATCTATAAAAAAGACAAAAGAGATTAATGAAATTTTTAAAAATTTTAGAATAGAAAAAAGTATACAAACAAATTTAGCAGCATATAATATAAAACTACCCAAGAATGCTCAACAAGCATCTATTGAAGCTAAATACATTGCATCAAAAGAATTAGGCTTCTTGCCTCATAGGTTTAAGAATTATAAAAAATCAAGAGGTACTATGATAAAAACGTCTAGAAGAGGGGCATATATTTTTTTACTTAATTCTAAGAAAACTTTTATAAAAGGTATATTAGGAGAGTTCATAAGAAAAATATATTATTATTATGTTTATAAAACTTTTTTTAAAGAAAAGGAAAACAAATTATTTTTATTTTTCTATTTTGTATATTTAAGATTATGGAACATTTGTATAAAAATTAAAGGAATAAAATAAATCAACAAAAATCTCTTTCAGATGTTTTAATTCTTATCTTTTCATTAAAATGACCTGGTGGTATCAATATTCGTAATTTTTTTGTTGTATTAATATCTGAGGTTTTTAAAATTTCCGAAAAGACTACATTGGCCTTACTATTCTTATTCCATCCTGCAAGAATATTTTGTTTTATATAATTTGGATTGTGTTCTAATAATAAAGCTTTATAATTTAATATTTGACTTTGAGCATTTAATAAAAAATCATAAGAAATAATTTCCTTAGAAAGATCAAACCATCTATCATAAACTTCATTTTTATCTAATTTTCTAGTTCCCCGTTGAAAACCAAGACTTTTGGTGAAGTAAAAATTATCATTAGCAAGATAACTTAATCTTCCTCCATTTGAATCTTGAAAAGGAACAAGTTCTTTTTTTCCACTTTCAAGATTTCTACATATTAGGATCGAGTATCTATTCATTTTTAAATCATCTTGATTAAAAACGTTTACTGGATTTTGTCCAAATATTCCACTTGCAAATGTTATTGGAATTCTATAAGAAAGCATTTTACTTCCTATATCTTTGATTCTTTTTGATCCACCATGAATATTGATGTTCGTACCAATATTCATATATATTATTGAAATTAGTCCAGAAATAACAAGTGTTAATTCTATAAAATAATTAGGTTTATAATACTTTTCTTTTTTATAAAGAGGAGAATTTGTATTTTTAAGAAATTTTTTCAAAAGAAAAACTTCTGGTCTATAGATTATTAACCAAAAAATAATTTCTAGATAAGGTAAATAAGAGAGATTAATAAATAATATGCTTGAAAAAAAGAAAACAATACCCCACCAGAAAGTTATCTTTCTAATTAAACTTACTCCAGGAACTATCCAAAGAAATAATTCCCAAACAGCCATACCCCATAATGAAATTTTTGATAAGATCAAAAAAATATTATCATTAATATTGTTGAAAAAATTATAATAATCATTCAAATAGGGTGTTCTTAGAAGAGTTAATACTGCTGTACCTGAAATCCAAGATTTGTCTGTAAAGTGAAAAGCCATTGCAGAAAAACAAATACCGCCCCACAACCAAATTGCAAAAGTTCTTAAAATATGTGTTCTTACATATATATATTCAATTTGATTGAATAAAAAAGATATAAAAATAGACTTTTTTCTTAATAAGCTATCAAATGAGTTATATTTCCAAGAATGAGACATAAAGAGTACGATAGAAGTTATTGATATTATTTGACTAGAAAGATTATTTGCAGTAATCCAATTAAATAGTGATAATAATGGCAATGAAAAAGGAGTAAAAAAACCAATAATTGTGGAGAAGGATAAGAATATTCCAATTAAATTCTTAAAATCATCGTTAAAAGATAATGGTGAAGAAAAATATAAATCTATAAACCGATGAAATAATATTAAGCCAAAAATAATTCTTGCAACAGAAGTTGCTTTTGAAAATTCTAATTCTTCTATATCTTTTTGGAAGAAAAATATTTTGGATATTTTCATGAAAGAATTATTAAAAATATTTATAAATAATCTATCACTTTAATTGCTTATTAAAAATCAATTTAAAAAATAGATTTTTCATAAATTAAATATGAATTTGTTTAAACTAAAGAAGTTTATTTTCTATAAATAATTAATGTTGCATTACCGATAGTTCAAACTGCACAAAAAATTTCAATTAAAGATCATTTTAAGTATGCCATTTAAGATTAAAATCGCATATATGTTTATATTTATAAAGGCCTAAGAGCTAGATATGATTTTACTTTCAAAGAATCGACATCTTGATATTAATAAGGAAATCAAGTGGAGCCAAGCGGAATCGAACCGCTGGCCCCCTGCATGCCATGCAGATCACCAACTAAGCTATAACTAGGTTTTGCAGGTGTTTTTTGTACTTTGCTCGCAGGCCTGCTCGCATAATAAACAATGTAAACCATAACTATACATATTACTCTTTTTTTCTTGAGTTATATATTTTCAATTTATTTAAAAATTTTTTTAATTTTTTTGTTTTAAACATATTTATATTGATAAACCTATTTAGCTTTAATTTAAATCGGTAATCTCTATCTAAGTATTTTAAATCATCTTTAGAATTTTTATTTATGCAAATACAATTATGTCCGAAAGTAATACTTCTTATTGAGTTAACTGTCTCAATATTAAAGCCTAAAGATTTTATTTTATTTTCTAGTTTATTTTTTTGTTTCTCCCTAAGAAATTCTCTATTTAACCAATGAGTTAAAACGAAAAATGAATTAACAATTGAATTTTTAGAATCTATCCCATAATTTGTTGGATATCCATAACATTCCGAATTTGTCCAATATGATGTTTCAATATCTTCAATAATATATGTACAATTTTCATTTAGTAAAGATTTGAAAAATAAATTGAAAGTTAAAATTATATGTTCCGGAATGTGTGATCCATCATCA
>MDTG01166324.1_pt1 | contig 15323 bp, 10 predicted proteins | sample 811421 | NCBI WGS metagenome assembly MDTG01 (sample SAMN05326645, study PRJNA326480) | marine metagenome | isolation source: seawater | place: Pacific Ocean: South East | collected 2011
TGCAACCGTACCGATTTCACTTGACTCTCTGAGATTTCCGCCCAGATTTGCAGTAATTTGATTGTAACAATGGATTTCTAAAGTTCCACCTTCAGAACCCGTTGTGCTAATTATTGAATCTGGTAAAGAATTCACAATGTCACCGATGTCCAAAATAACTTGAACCACAGAAAGAAGGGCATTGTCGAATATCTGAGCAATAGTATTGAGATTTGGATTATCATAATTCACTCTGTCAACGCCAGTTGGCGATACCAGGAAGCTCCCCTCGACGAGAATCGCTTTCGGTACATCTTCAACAACTACAGCTAATGATGAGCGGTCATTGCTAACTCCACCTCTCTCGAAGGTCGATTGGTACTCCAAACGGTCGATTGATTCTGTCCCGATAATCGCAATGAGAGTATTTGGCGGATTTGTAGGGTTAACCGGTAGTGTTGGGTCGTTAACATTAGCAGATGAATCTCCCGAGAAATTTTTGATAGCAATAATCAGAGAGAGACGGTTTGGGACTTCTCCGGGTAGGTTTGCCGAATTGGGTGCCTCACCAATCATGGTGAAAATCGAATTTATTTCCTGCTGGCCCATATTTCCAGAGGGTAAGCCGTGAATCCAAGCCCGCGCGTCCGTTACATTGCCAAATTCTGATTCTCCATCCTGTACGTTAGCCCTATTTTCATAATAGTGCAAGTAAACATCAGAGCCTTTGTCGGAATAGATTTCTACCGAATCGAAGGAATTTTCTCCGATGTTATCGTTTCTGATGGTAATATCAACTTCTTCGGGTAGTTTTGTATCGCCAATTTCAGGATGGAATCCTGCATCAAGATAACTCATCTCCAGCACCGGTGCCGACTGACCACCACCATCGCCATCAAAGCGTATGTATCCTACACCGACTCCAAATCCGCATTTATGTTCGTGACTCGGTGCTTCATTATCTGCCACTGGGTCATAATATGATTCATCCTCACAATCGGTTTGAATATCAGTTCCAGGCGCATTTGGATTTCTTATCTGTACAGAGTACGGCGCTGTTATTGAAGTCAAGGAAAAGTCGCTTGAATTTAGTGACCCAATGAGTGAATTGAGCAATGCGCCTGCCAAGGCAACAATATTTGCTGCGGATACGTCAAATTCGATCCTCTCAATTCCTACTCCCAAGGCAAACTCGTACGGCGGTTGCGTGAATCTCGTGTCAATCACAGCAGCATAAGATTCAGAATCATCAAGAGTAATATCAAAAGCAAGACCTTTCATGAAACTGACTTCAAGATTTTGCAGTGAACCCCACAATGCTTCCGTTTGATTCAATGCATTTACTTTCCATTGAAAAGTTGGGTTTATCCAAATTCCATCAACCCTAGGGAGACCTGGGACTAGTCCTGGGCTAGTTTCAAGCCCAGAGTTGAGTAACCCTTCGATAGTAAGCGCAACTGACAAATCATCTCTGTTATCGCCATCAACATCAATACGGTTTTCAAAGAGTACAAACTCACCTGTTTGTGGAATAAATAATTCGCCAGTAAATGTACCATATGCCCAATTTTCATAAGATGGACCATTATCTCGTGTGGTGAAGTTAACATATACTGCATATGTGTTGATACCGATAGCTAACGGATTAGTCAGATCAAACTGTTCAAGCGAAAACAGTGTATTGAATAGATTACCTGGGAAACCTTCAGGCTGTGTCGAGGCATCTATAAGGAATTCGTATGGCCTAGGATGGTCTGGTTCAAATGACGATGAATCGCGCATCGAAATCCCATCCAAGAATGAGTTTGATACCGAAAGTGGGTCTGTTGCAGATATGCCTCTTGCATTCGCATCAACTTGAGAAAGTGCCCCCTGAGCTGAACTTAGGGCAACATCTGACTCACCGTCTTGTACACTATCAGCAAGGGTTTCCATCAAAGCATCTATGACATCAAAATCATCACGTGATATTGAACTATCTGCGGCGACAGGGTTAGAGATTGATGCAAGCATCAGTATGACTAAGAATAATGCTGGTTTTCTAGGGTCTCCCGATTGAGGCAGGCCCGGTCGAACAAGTCTAAGGGACACCTCATTCATGATTGCTGGTCATCTTCAAACTACGATAAACTATCGCTTTGAAGTTTATCGAAATCGTCAAACAATCAAGCAAATCTCAATTTGAAATCCCTGTTACATGACGGGCATGCAACGACTACTTCATCGTGTTCTGGTATAGTTATTTTGAAATTTGCTGAGCAATGTGGACATGATACCATTTGAATCGTACTGTCCTCAAGTTGTTCTTGAATCGGTTGCGGTCGAACTTTAGCTTCTTCAGGAACATCATTTTTTGTCTCGAGTTTTGCCTTTACTTGATGAGGCAACTCAACGCCTCCGCTGACCACTTGTGTTACCTTTTCAATGGTCTCCGTATCTGTGTTTGTTTCAATTATCTCTTCATTTTCTTCCTCAGCAAACATCGCAATTGCATCCGATGCTGCCGTTTGCAGTCCAGCGCTATACTGTGTGGATTGAGATGCAAAACCCGAAGGTGCAAAACTAGAATGCGGTGGAGAAAATGCTCCACTAGATTGAGAAGAAGTACCTGATCCACCATATATCGATTGATATTCACTGTCTTGATTTTGTTGTGCTCGTTGCTCGCTGGTGAGAATTTGTTGACCAGATTCTAAGCCCGCGATTACTGGAGCATCGGCAAAAATTGGAATTTTATTTCTGTTTTTGACCATGGCAATATGCTGTTTAGCCTCTAATTCTGATAGCCCTCTGCCCTCGAGAAGCTGTATTGCAATTCCTGTTTGCCATCTCCTAAATCCAATCATAGCAACTGAAATAGTAACTAAACCAATGAATAAAGCAACCATAATTACTCCAAGCATGCTTGTTGGTTCTGCTGCCGTCGCGACGTTAACCGAAAATGCATGGGTGTCTGAATTTCCTGACTGGTCAAACACTGTAACGACAACATCTTTTCTGCCGCCATCTTTGAACTCCACATCAACAGAAGCACCAACATAATCTGGATCATCGGTTGGATTACCATTTCCATCGCTATCCAACGTAGGGTTCAAGTCCCAGTGGTATGTTAACTGATAATCCTGGTCATAAGCATCACTTGCATCTATGGTTAGTGTTATTGGTTTGTCCTCGACGGTGGAGGATGGTAATTCCTCAATTGATTGTTGAACAAAGTTCGGTATCGAGGCATCATCAACTACAATTGTTGCAGTAGTCATTGCCGTATTACCTGAGTTATCGGTTACGGTCAAATTGAGTTGATAAGTTCCAATATTTGGCCAGCTTATTACTATCGAATTGTTGGTATCCGAGAAAACTGAGCCCCATTTCCAAAGACAATTGGCAACTACATCATCATCACTACTCGAACTGCAACTGAATGCAGTATCGACATTGATACCCGTTTTCCAGCCACTAGTAAACAACTCAGCACTGCTACTGATCACTGGAGTTGGCGGCATTGTATCAGTTACCTCCACCGAGAAATCAACCGTCGCTGTTAATGCATTTGGAGATGTTACTGTCAAAGTGACTGTTTTTGTTCCAATGGTTGCCCACGATGCATCAACTTCGAAACCTTGAGCATCGTTATCATTGGTGAAGATGCCGTCTTGGTTGACATCTATTGAAGCATCCAGATCCCAAGATAAGCTGGCTATTTGCCCAATTTTATTAGGTGAATCATTAGCATCTAAAACCAACGTTTGCCCGATGCTTGTTGCGCCGTTATCGGCTGAGTTTATCACTGGTGATAGGACCGGTGCTAATTCTACTCTGACTGTTATTCTAATATCAAAGTCTCCGACACCACCGCCCACTGGCAAATTTGTATTATCGACTATGATTAACAATTCCTGTCCATCCAACTCTTCTGGTACAACCCAAGTGTCTGAATCAGATTCGGCAACTGAACTTATATCCAAATCAGAAATAAATAATTGTCCTACTCCTCCAGAAGTATACAGATCGTGCATGGCACGAGTTTGTAGGTAGACATCCGCCACGCCATCAAGGGCCCATGCAGTAACTACAACAGTTGTTCCGGCATCGAGTTTTAGCTCATCACCGGAAAGTAAGGTTGCATAATTTCCTGCATCAACCTGAATAACATCGTGATACGGGGTCCAATAGGACTCTACTATCTGAGAAAAGGTCACGCCTACTTGTGCAGTTGAGCCTCCTTGGTCACCTTGATCGTTGTCGCCATCATGGGCTAAATTGTCCAATACCATGTACCAAGTTTTTGGATTGATTGACGTAGGCACTTTCCAATGGAAATCATATCCGCCCAAGGCATTTTCAGTGGAGATTATTTGGTTGAACTGGGAGCGATATGATTGACCTAATTCATACGTTATAATCTGATTTTGATCAAAAAATAATACGTCAATTGCATCATCTATTATCGAGATACTGACCTCGTAAACATCACCTGGTTGGAGTGTTCCTAGATTCACTTTCACACACGCATTATTTTGTACCTCTACAGAATTTAGCAACTGACCAATATCATAACCATCACAATTTGGCCCGTCTCTGCCAGCGGTTTGAGCAGTCGCTGCGGGCATCATCAACAGCAAAACTAGGACCGTGGCTATTGCTGTACAACGCATATTTCGCTGTAAAGGACCACACACTTGAAATGAACGCTTCAATGAATCAACGTGTCCAACCATCATCGCGCCAATAGAGATGTGAGATTTCACCGGATTCTTCAATTAAAACTCTGTCTCCATCCCATGCAGCACTGAGTCCGATGTTGGAATTTTCCAGTACAGACATAGCCTCTTCTAAAGACGGAGTTGTTTGTTTAATTCTAGCCCCGTAGTGAGTCAAGACGAGATGCTTAGCCCCAGAAGCAATTGCTGTACGAGCCGCTCCAGATGCTGTGCTATGAAGGTAATCTTGTGCGTGTTGAGACAAATCATCCAGGAAAGTGGCCTCATGAATTAGCAAATTACAGCTCTTTAGGGCGACAAGACCCGGTGCCATCTCGGCGGTATCTCCCGAAATTATTACCGAAAGTGAAGGTAAATCCTCTCCGCGGAAATCTTTACTCAGCAGTAATTCTCCATTTGTAGTGATATCTTTTCCACTTGCTAATTGTGCCTTTTCATCTTCGGTTAAACCTAATTCTATTGCTCGTGAACGATTGAATTTACCTTGCTTGTTCTTTGAAGATAATTGCCACGCACATGATGGGATGGTATGAACTGTCGGAATCGCATCAAGGCGATTGTTACTCCAACCTTCGGGCTGTGGCATTTCAGATAATTCAATGACCTCATTGTGTTGTGAAAATTCAATCCAACGGTTACTGTTTACTGCACCAAGAACCCATTTCACATCATAACCTAGATTACTCGAAGTACCACCTAGTTTATGCCAAAACTGGTATTGTAACGAAAGATCTGAGGGTGGAGTATCAATAGGAAGCGGTTGGCCAAAGAGTAGTGAATCAATCACACCATCTGTTGTGGGACCCATAATCAATAATGGTTGATTTCGATTATCCAGTGCCATTGACTGTAACCAAGGTAGAACGCCCCACGTATGGTCTAAATGACCGTGAGTCAAGCATAGAACATCTACCTTACTTGATCTCAGATTATATGTTTCAAATGACTTCATACGCTTTCTCTGTATTGCAAACCTAGACTGAAAACCCTCTCCCGCATCAATTACCGCAATACCATCTCGGCATGAAATCAAACTACCGCTAACTTGCCTGATACTGGTAGGGCGAGCCGATGAGGTGCCTAGTATGTGAACTTCGAGCGTCATGTTCACGACCTCACTTATTCATTGGGATTGGAGTTGGAGGGAACCATCTCAATAACACAATGTCGTGAACTCCGCGAACCCAACGCCATGGTACTGCAACATTGATTCCACCTTCCACTAATTCATGGTCAGTTTCTCGAACAAACAAATGAGTGCACCTAATTCCATCGGTGTCGATTACCACATCATAAACTACTCCAAGTTTCTGACCCGTCGGCAAGTACACATCCATACCAGACATTCGTGAAACATGGTCTTCGCCTTGTGTCATGATGTGACCCATGCAGCCCTAGAGGCACCACAAAATAAAGAACACCTCGAACAAACTTAGATTGTGGGGTAATTTCTATACAATTTATGATTAGGAATGAAAGAAATTGAGTTGCAATAACTCTATTCATTTTCACTTTTTTTTACGGGTTCAGTCAAGGTACTTATGTAAAATCAGTTAATTTGCTGTATGGCAAAAAGGCGTTACCCTGTAGTCCAAGACCGCGTCATTGACGAGCAACAAATAATTCCGCGCCGTGGCGGAATTTATCGCTTGTGCGGTAGTGGTTTTGCTGGTAAAAATATGCGCGTCTATGCAGAGGCATGGACAGCCATGGCTCTGATGAATGGACAGTACGTTCATTGGATTGACGGTGCCTGTAGGTTCAATCCTGCGCGGGTTCTCGCATGCTTTCCTGATACCTATCCTAATGCCAACGATTTACTGCACAATTTATTCATCGGTCGCGGCTTCACAGTTCATCAGTTTACTTCACTGATTGACCGGGTGGCTAATGAGTTGGCGATAACAATGGCCAAACTGATAATCGTTGATGGACCAATTGTGATGCATCTCGACGCACAGGTAAAAGATAGAGAAGCTCGAACATTACTCAAAAGAAGTATCGAAAAATTGAATGAGATTGCTGTCAAGAACGATGCTGCTGTAATCGTAATTACTGCCGCTAAGGCTCATTCAAAGCGGCACAAGATGTTACTAAACATTGTTGATAATCATTGTAATCAAAGTCTTCTAGGCCGTAGAAGAAAAATCGGTAGTAGAGGCAAAATATGGCTAATACATCGTCCTAGTGGTAGTTGTGGATTCCGGGAAGAATGGCAAGAACAAGAGACACTAAAACAAAGCTACAGTCGAATATTACACCAACAACTATGGTCACATTCTAACGATGAAATTGAGGATTTAGCGCTAATCGATTAAGGGCTTGGTTGAAAATCAAATAGTGTTGTTGTCTTGCTTCCAGTCATAATTTCGGCATCGCTCCAACCAAATGGAGCCAGAATAGCCCACATAGCTCTTATCGCTAAATCTCGATAATACTGAAAATCTATTCTTACACTAACTGAGCGGTCTAATTCTTCTAACAAAACAACTCTGTCTGTCGGATCTTTAGTAACCCACTTAGCAACGACAAACCTAACTTTACGACCTGGAGGGATCTCATGACCCAATGCATTAGCTCGTAACAGTGCAGACTGGGTGAGAGTTGAGACTGTGAACTGCTCTATCGTTTTGCTAACTCGACGAGTTACTACCAAATCGTTTAAAGAAATTTGATTACGGTTAAGTTTGACTAATTCATCGTGCAAAAGATGGCAAATTACATTCTGGACATGCTTATTTCTCACATCAATTCCGTCCTTGACACAATCCACTAAAATCTGTAAAGCCATGTTCTGTAGATTCTTAATCCAGTTACAAGTTGAGTGTTGCCTTGATTCTATACCTCTAATTTTCAAGCCTTTTTCGCCATAGGCCCAATACTTAGTCAGTGACCCAGCACCGTGAATTCTACTGGGCAAGAAACCGATGAAATGGTATATATCTTCATACTCCAACGGTATACCAATTTCTTGTGAAACCCGCTTGGAAAAACGCTCTGCTAACTTGCGTTTCTCTTGGCGTGAAACATCGTCTCGATGGATCCAAACACAGTCCACAATAGCATGCAATACTGTCCAACCCTCTTCTTCAGCGATAGCGATCGTTTGCAACAATATTTCACGCGCCCATGCACAAATTGCTTCGTGAGCTTCTATTCTACCAAAACGCGCATTCTTATATCCAGTATAGCCAAAGCAGGTCACTAACAACCATTTCAACGCATTTTGTTGTTTGTCAATTTCATCACCCTTGACAGTAATTTGCTGTTTTAACTGCCGTCGGCGCTCGATTATTGGCCCAACAACTCGGCCGAGGAAGCCATGGATTCTGCCACAGGTGTGTGATGATAATCCCGGTACTGGTAAAGCCCAAGAATTAGTTATAGGAAACAAACCTGTTCCAAGATGCTCTTCTAAGTGCCGCCTTCTGAATTCTTCATCTGCTAGACTAGGATTTAGGGGCAGATAATAAGAGGGGCCTAATTCATCTGACGATGGTTGACAGCAAGCACAATTCAGAGTTTCTGGTGAAATGTTACGAGTTGCAATTATGCTTGGAAATAGGCTGGCAAAGTCGAGTTCAATAACATCGGTGTAGAGACCTGGTTTGCTATCAAGATACAAGCCGCCACGGTCTGCCATCATCAACTCCCACGCGGTTTTAGTATCCTCTGGACGATTCTTTTTCCATGGCACTAAAACCTCATCTTCCATTGCTATCCGCATTTGAATAGCACTGATTACCGAACCAGGCGATAATCTTGAGATATCCTGTGGCGACTGTCTTGAATGACGGGCGAGTTCAAACAATCCGTGTAAGCCTCCCTCCCTAACGATAAAACTAGCTCTGATATCTATGTGTAGACGACCATGAATTGGAAAATAGCTATCCTTGCGTATTACCTGACCATAAGAGTGCACTACTCTAGACATTGTGCGTGGTTTCAACTGTGCGGCTTTACGGCTTAATGAAAATGGTTGGTTGGATTGCTGACTCAATTTCTTGAGTACTGAAAAATGCAGGAAATCACCTCCGTTAGTCGTAATTATATCGGGGTCAATACGATTGATTATTTGTTGAAGGTTTAACAAAAATTCACTTGTTGAATTTCCATGCAGCACCTCATATTTTGCTGCTGTAGTACCTTGGCTCCAATCGGTATTGACTAGTAGAGTGACCGAATCCAAGTGAGAATCAATAGTATCAAAGCCGTCTGGCGAATTATAGCAAAATTCCATCGTTATCTTAGTTAATGTAGGCCAGTCAGGAGAGATTTCAAGCATAGTAAATTGATTACCATCCCATTGAACATACTGAAATGGTGCGATATTATGTTCAACAAAGAATCGTTGAGCAAGGTGTGCGTCTACTGAATAAAGCGTGTAGCGATGAAAATCCCCTCTTGACTCGATGTGATTGGCAAGTTGGCGAATTCTCCGACTATCGGTCATATCGATTTCCAGCACATCATGCATCTCATACTGGTCGAGAGAAAGTCGCTTGCGGATAAAGCGCATTGGTCCAACACAAAAGCGATTTCTTACCTCTGGATATTCGAGCCATCTTGCCAAATTGTGCAGTCGAGATTTATCTGAGTGAATATGAATTGAAGCGGACCATGGAACAATTAATTGCTTTACCCCAACTTCTTTGACATACATCCACACATCCATACTTATGCCATCGTCACCTAATTGGGCATCAATAATCCAGCCTTTCACAACATCACTCTTCTGCAGCTAAATTTTCAATCATATTCTCAAGTTCGCTGATTTTACTATAGCATTCCAACAACATCGACAATAACATGGGCTTCCATGAATCGTGGGCTGGCAACATACCACCCGCTGTACGTCGGTTTCTAACACCGTTAATCAACCGTGTCAGCGCCTTACGATCTACTGAATTCAGTGCTCTTCGATAATTGTCAAGGGAAAGCAATTCTGCTTCAACACGATTACGCCAAGTTGGTACTGTCCGACCCATTAACTGATATTGACCGAGACAAACTACCATGTTTACTAGCACACAGAGATTAACCACAATTAAACTAAAACTGATTCAAATTAATTTCGTTTGAACCGCATAATTCGGCTGATTATTCACTGCAAACAGTGGCCATATGTATTCGACTACTTGCCATATACATGATGGTAAATCTGATATTTTCGGCTCGCAGACCTTTGTTTGTCGAAGTGAGCAATGAATGTCCTTTGCGCCATCAAACTCCTCTAGTGCATCAAGGTTAACTGAAAATATTCCACTAATGGATTGAGATTGGGTTTCCGATTCAATGTAAAGTTTACTTTCATTAGATTGATTTTCAGTTTTCACATTTGATAAATCGGCGATTGTAATACCTCTTAGCAAATTTTTGCCGACATCTGAAGAATTATCTGAATTGATTTGGCCAATTATTGAATTCAATCGATCCTTAAGGTAATTAGGAAGCGAGTTTAGTTGTTCCTGCTGTATTGTCGTGCCGGCGTCTCCAGTAGCATCTCTTGGGATATAATATACATCAATGCCGTTATCATAGAGCAATCTGGCGATGTAAGCTTCAATTATAGTGTCTCCATATACGATGAATACTTGATTATTCTGGCTTATTGGACGATCGATATATTCAGCGTATTTTGCCATATCTAGTCTGGATGCGTGAGTCTCCAGATCACGCTTTCTAACGACTCCCATGACGGGTAATGATGGAAAGAATGGACGATCAAATAGGCCGTGACACCATTGTATGCCAGCAATCGATGATGGGTCTCTGCCATCGAGAGCATATTTGTCGTTGTAGTTTTGCCCTCTTGATAATGACTCATCAAGACTTGTGCTCCATTGCGGCACAGCTTTACCCCATGTCATGCGTAAATTATTGTGCAATTCACCATGTTTGACCAATGACTGTTGGCATAAATTCCACAACTGATTAGGCGAGCGTGCATACTCTATCTGATGGTCGTGAAGTATCACAGTTCTTGGGTCATCAGAGGTATTATTCCACGACTCGATTGCCCAGTGTGGCAGATTAGAACTACAGTATGGGTCTTCAACACTCGCTACATGATGCCAGGCATGTTCCCTGAAAATTAGTAATTCATCGAGATATTTCTCAGCAGATTTAGTGCCTACTGTTGCTGCCTCTCTAGCGACTTTCATCGGTGACAAAAATCCATAGTGAAACGCAGCGGATAACCGAGAGACACCATAGGGGTCAGCAGCATCATTTCTGCGCCTCGCATAACCACCTAGATTCTTGTCGAGGAATTTTTGCCATCTTGAAAGAGCTGCAGTTTCGCCACCTCGCTCTTGCCAAATTGGCAGTACAGTTGGGTCAATGTTGCAATGTTTCAGCAGGTTTATTCTTTGTTTGAGGTCTTTTATTTCGACATCGATGTTGACCGGTGTAAATGGTAAGTTACCATCAAATTGAACGGGAGTAGTTTCGATACTAGGCCACGATTGTTGTACTAGGCGTTTACGCATTTTTTTAGTTGCATCTCTGAACTTGAATGGTCGGTCAACTGATTTACCGAACATAGTCATTGGGATGACGCAATGGCAGTCTACCTCTATCACTGGACAGTTTGCTGATTCTGCGACATTCTTTACCCAGATTGTCCAAGGTGGTAACGGAAACATGTCAGTAATTATGCAGCTAGCCGTTTTTGCGAAATGTTGCATAACGGACTGTCGATTACCTTTTCTTGCAACATGTAAGACATATTTTAGACCTCGAGATTTACAGCCGCTATGCAAATCTACTGCACCATCAAGTAACATATTGTGGTGACGCAGTGAGGCGTGAGGATAACGCTCATCTATTGCTTGATAGATCAGTAACGGCCTGTTGTGAGAATAAGCGAGTTGCATACCAACATCGATCGCTGGATTTTCATGGACTCTCAGTGAAGATTTCAGCCAAACAATTACCGGACCTTCACCTACTAATCTGTCGACCTGATTTAGCCTCCTAAGCCTATCTTGCAAATGAGGAGAAAGGTTATCCAGCATGATTTAGGCTGATTCTTGATGGCTATATATCGCTGTATTTTTCTTAACATTTCTAGTTTTGATAATTAACACACATATTTACGCAATAGGCTGTGAAGTCGTGCTGTGGCAAGAACGACAGTAGCACTTCATGACAGGTTGTTGGGGAAGTCAGCCGAACAGCAGGTCAGAAAGATTGGCTTAACTACTGCAATCATAGGATTTGTAATTCATCTCGCTCTTTGGTGTGCCTACCAAATCGGTATTTTAGAGGTCGGGAATGCTGCCACAGATTTACTTGATTCACCACTTGATGCGCTATATACACCGTTCTCGATCCTGCTTGCTTACGAGGTGTATCAACTAATTAGAGCAATACCTGAATCATTTTCTACCGCAGTTGGGAAACAATTTGAAATTGTCACATTGTTAGTAGTAAGAGATATTTTCAAGCGATTATCTGAACTTGAGTTTAGCGGTGATTGGACTATTGATTCGGAACTCAAACTAATCGTTCTTGAATGTTTTACTTTCATCACATTATTCACTACCTCGCTAATTTACCGAGCCAATAGCAACACAGATACAAAGGTTGATTTCAAGGATAATGAGTTACTTAACTTTGTTCAAAATAAGCAAAAGATTGCTGTGGTTCTGCTCGCAACCTATCTCATAGTAGCAATCTTTTCCTTCACTAATTGGGTTATCTCAGTAAGCGAAGGAGATGGCTCAGTAACTAGAGAGATCTTCTTTTTGGATTTCTTCACTATCCTAATTCTTGCAGACATACTCATTTTGCTTATTTCATACGGCTACTCAACTGATTTTACCAACCTTGCAAGGAATACCGGATTTATTCTATCAACGGTTGTGCTCAGGGTTGCAATAGGTGCAACTGGAATCTCGTCGATGATTTTGTTTGTCCTTGGAGGATTACTCGGTATCGCAGTGTTAGTTATCAGTCTGAGAGCTGATGAATTTCAGGTTGATGATTTTGATCTCACTGACGAGTGATGTCTGACATTACTAATCTAACCGTTGCTTTTGCTGAGTTGATAACGCCTGGCAGACCCGCACCCGGATGAGTCCCTGCTCCAACAAAGTATAACCCTGGGATTTTCTTATCCTTATTGTGTGGTCTAAAAAATGCACTCTGGGTTAGTTTCGGTGCAACTGAAAACGCTGAACCTTTGAAAGCAACGAGTTCACTTTCAAACATCTTTGGAGTGAAATGACGACGAGTAACAACATGTTTGCTCAAGTCTGGCAACTCTACTTCTAGTGCCTTGATTATTTTGTCAGCATAGTCCTCTGCAATAGATTCCCAGTCAACATCTGCTCGTCCTAAATGAGGCACTGGAGCCAACACATAGCCAGCGCTACATCCTTCAGGAGCCAGTTTTGGGTCAGTTACCGTCGGTACATGGAGATACAAACTGAAATCTTCGGGTAGTTTTGTCCCTTTGAAAATTTCATCGAGTAACCCCTTATAACGCGGTCCAAACAAAATAGTGTGATGTGCTACGTCTTTGTACTCGACATCCGTACCGAAATGGAGTACGAATAATGACATTGACCAATCCATTTTTTCTAATTTTTTTGCTCGCTTTTTGGCAACTTTGTGCTCACCATAGATACGGTCGTATGTGTGGTGGATATCGGCGTTTGATACCACGACATCGAATATTTGTTTGTGGCCATTTCCATCAGTGATTTCATGTTCTAGACCGTTGTTAACCAAGCGCGCTTGTTTGACTGGAGAGTTTAGTCGAAGCTCTCCACCTAATTCTTCGAATAATTTTACCAGAGCCCTGACGAGTGCATGTGTTCCACCTCTTGGAAAATACACACCCCATTGGCGCTCTAAATAGTGTATTAGAGTGTATATTGATGAGGTTTGGAAGGGGTTGCCGCCAACAAGTAAAGAATGAAAACTCATAGCCTGTCTCAAATGTTCATCTTTGACATATTTTGAGACGGTCTTGTACACAGATCGCTCAGCACGTAATTTCATCAAGTCTGGAGTAACCTTGAGCATGTCTGAAAATCTAAGAAAAGGCCTGTCTACCAAGTCGGTATACCCTTTATCAAACACTTTTTCTGAATATTTGAAAAACCTCTGATATCCTTCGGCGTCCTTTTCACTGCGTTGCCTTATTTGTTCTATCATCTTGTCAGCGTCTCTAGTATAATCAAACCGGTCACCATCGCTCCAAATCAATCTGTACATTGGTGCCACTTCCATCAACTCGATGTAATCCTCTAACTTCCGATCACTCAGCTCGAATAATTCCTCAAGCGTATGAGGTGCAGTTACTACTGTTGGACCTGCGTCAAAGGTATAGCCGTCATCGTGATAGACATAAGCTCGGCCACCTGGCTTATCTCTCGCTTCATACAACACGGTTTGAACTCCTGCAGTTTGCAGTCTAATCGCTGCTGCAAGACCGCCAAAACCGCTGCCAATTACCGCTGCAGTCCTGTCGGTCAACTGTCCGGCCGCCATAAGTAACTCCCCGGGTTTAAGGTAAATAAAAAGCCGTTTTTGACAGTGGAATGTTTCACTGCAAATTCGGCAGTTAAACAGTCCTTTATATTCGCGGCAGCATCATATTTCAGTTTAGAGGCCAACCCGCTACGAACAAAAAGGATTGTTTCCTATGTCAAATGAAAATCTGACTCCCGATGAATCACTCGCCCAAAATGGCGAAAGTTTTCACTGGGCTAAGCGATTCCTTGGCAAAAAAATGGGCTCAGAGGCTGCCAAACTGTACGCTTTTTGTCGATTGCTCGATGATATGGCTGATGGCGATATCGAAAATGGACCTGAGCGGTTGGTGAAGATACGTGCTGCTCTACTCGAAGGTGATACTAACGCAGACCCAGCACTGAAATCATTTGCTCCACTGATGGAAGACCAAGATTTCCCGTTGCCGGTACTAATTGCCCTAATCGACGGTCTACTCGATGACCAGCGAGAAGAAGTAATCATCTGCACTGAATCTGAACTATTACGCTATGCCTACAGAGTCGCTGGAACTGTAGGACTGCTCATGTGTCACGTCCTTGATTGTCATGACCCAGACGCTAAGGCTCATGCAATAGACTTGGGAATTGCTATGCAACTAACTAACATCGCCAGAGACGTTCTAGAGGATGCCGAAATGGGCCGTCGTTATTTGCCGACAACATGGACAGGCGATATCAGTCCACAGCAAATTGTTGCCTGTTCCGACGATCCTAATTCACCAACCTCTCAGATCATTACAGAGTCGGTAAAGCGTTTGCTAGAGATGGCTGAAAGATTCTACATAAGCGGCGCTAAAGGCTTTGCTAGCCTGCACTGGCGGGCTCACATGTCGATTGCAATTGCCGCCAAGGTGTATCGGCAAATAGGCGTCCAACTTGCTAACAAAGGACATGTCTGGTATGAAGGGAGGCAAATTACTACACGAACCACCAAACTAGTCTGTTCAGTAAAAGCCATCTCTGGATTACTCAAGCGGATTAGCCGCAGAAAGCACAAACACAACTCAAACCTCCACACCTCACTGAGGGGGCTACCTTATGTCTCATGATATCGAGATTATCGGCGATGGATGTGCTGCTCTTTCATTTGCCGCAA
>MDTG01101621.1_pt1 | contig 15322 bp, 13 predicted proteins | sample 811421 | NCBI WGS metagenome assembly MDTG01 (sample SAMN05326645, study PRJNA326480) | marine metagenome | isolation source: seawater | place: Pacific Ocean: South East | collected 2011
ATAAGTTCGACCCAAGCACTAACACTGAAATTGCATTTATAGAAACAAATTTAAACCCTAATAAGATTATTTTTAAACAGTAATATTCTTTTCTGAAAATAAAAAGCCGAGATGAGTATTTAATCAGCTCGGCTTTATTAATCTTTTAATTCAGCTTAAACCTGAAACCGCTGCAGTTTTTCTTGCAGCGACTGCGTTAACGCTACGACTTCTTTGATCGCCTTAACTGTATGCTCTGAGTCATCCACTGTGGCTCGGCCTAAATCATTAATCTTCACTACATTTTCATCAATGGCTTTCGCTACCTGTGTTTGCTCGTCTGCGGATACCGATATTTGCCCATTAATATCCGCAATACTTTTCACCATGGTGACAATTTCATCCAGAGCGGTTCGCACTCTTGAAGATGATTCAACTGTATTTTGTGCCATTTGATGGCTTTTACCCATTACATTCACAGCATCACTGATACCGCTATGAATGGTGGTCATGACTTCATCTATTTCTTGTGCCGAGGTTTGGGTACGACTGGCAAGTGTGCGCACTTCATCGGCCACAACAGCAAAGCCGCGCCCTTGCTCTCCTGCTCGTGCCGCTTCAATAGCCGCGTTTAATGCAAGTAGATTCGTTTGCTCTGCAATCCCTTTTATTACCGCCAACATGCTGGCAATGTTACTTGAGTTCTCTGAAAGTTGATTGATGACTTCTGTACTATGAACGATTTCATCCGCCAATGTATTAATTTGGCTTAAAGTTTCTGCTACCACGTCATTGGCACTGCCGGCTTGGCTAGTTGCATCGGCTGCGAAATTAGCCGCATCTTCACTCTGTCGATTTACTTCTTCTGCGGTGGCAGCCATTTCTGTAATGGCAGATGCAACTTGCTCGGTTTGATGCAGCTGCTCATTTGCTGCTTTATTACTTTGCTCTGCATTGCCACCGACTAAGGTCATGCTTTGCCCAACTTCTGTAGCGGTTTTTTGTACTGCTTGTAAAAGTGAGTGAATTTTCTCAACCATGACATTAAATTCACTGGTGAGCTCACCCATCTCATCTTTTGATTCAACTTCGACCCTGATTCGCATATCCCCCCGAGAAATTTCTCGAGCCGCACTATGAAATTGACCAACAGTGCTGCGAACAGACCAAAAGAAAGCGGCGTATAAATACACAATCAACAGCATGACTAACGCGATGGCCACGACAACCAAAATCAGTTTACTGCTTAGCTCACTAATACGTTCATCTAAAATACTGCTAATTTCCTCTAGTGCCAGCTCTTGAACGGTATGAAAGGGAGATAATTTACTTTGATAAAAGTCACTGTAATCTGGCCAGGTAATGGCAACGCTCATGGCGGAAATAATTTCTTCGTCAAGTTTAAACTTTATTGCCTCAATGTTTCCCTCTGTGATCTTAAACGTCTCTGAAAACAAGCCCGCTAATTCTGGGTAACCATCCAGCAAAGCTGTATGTGCTTGGTTCATGTTTTTTTGTTGGGCATCAAGCAGGTCGTAGGTTTCATTCAAGGTGTCATAGGTGCCTGTCATAATGTATTTCTCAACAATAGAGTAAACCCCTATGGTATGAGCAACACCTAACGCCGAACGAAATTTTGGATACTCAACTAAAATTAATTTAAGTAATAATTGGACTTCTTCATTAGTGTCTTGAAGTACACCAGAGTCTTGCGCCACTTTATTTGCCAGATGCATGATATCAAAGACAACTTGAGCGTTATTCTTATATTGATCATTAATGGTTGGCTGCTTATTTTCACCACTGCGCTTTACAATACTCTGCCACGTGGCCTTTTTTTTCTCTAGGGATTCGGAAAGAGGCGATTCGGGGTATTTAGCTTGCAGTTCATCAATGGCTTTAAACACGCCTTTTTCTAGGGTATTCACTTGCTCAGTGAGTATGGCGCGAGGGTAAAATGCATCAACAGCAGCAAGATCTCGGAACGTAGCCGTTTTTTGCGCTAAATCCAGTACATCTGAAACCACTTCAAGTGACTCGTTAGCTGCACGGGCTTTTTCGATTTGCTCATAGGTTTGGTTAACGATGGCATAACTAAGCAATAGCAAAGGAACAAAAAAAGTAATGCTAATTACGCCAAATTTCTTGGCGTAACTGAGCTTATTCATTAGTGCAATAGCGGGTGCTAACAATCCATTCACAGACAGACCTCCTCACAACTTCTAATTAAAGTGTAGCTGATATTTTTGGGCTGTCTTGATTTCAGTACTTCCTGTTACGCAATGTCACAAATTAATTTGCCATCTATTAATTATAGAAGCAGGTGCCTCACATCGGTTAACAGTTCACACAGGTAACGAGTAAACCTAGCCGCTTGCGCACCGTCAATCACGCGGTGATCATAGGACAGGCTAAGCGGCAGCATCAGCCTAGGCTCGAACGTTTCTCCATTCCAAACAGGCTTAAAGCTAGCCTTAGAGACCCCTAAAATGGCGACTTGAGGCGCATTTACAATGGGTGTAAAGGCGGTTCCTCCAATTCCTCCTAGGCTAGAGATGGTAAAGCTAGCACCACTCATTGCATCCATGGGCAGCTTTTTATCTCGCGCCTTTTTGGCCAGCTCTGAGCTGCCTATGGCAAGATCCACTACGCCCTTGCTATCGACGCCCTTCACAACCGGCACTAACAAACCGTCTGGTGTGTCTACCGCAATGCCTATGTTGTAATACTGCTTCAGAATAAGCTTGTCAGCATTGGATCCCAAGGAAGAATTAAACTCAGGGAATGCCTGCAACGCTTTCGCACATGCCTTCATAATGAAGGCCAGTGGCGATACTTTTACCCCTTCAGGTAATAAAGCGCCCATAGATTGCTTGCGATAGGTTTCTAGCTCAGTAATGTCGGCTTCATCAAACTGAGTTACCTGAGGAATCGTGCTCCAACTAGCCACCATGTTTCTTGCGGTGACTTGCTTGATTTTATTAAGCGGTTTTTCAGAGATCTGACCGTATTTTGAAAAGTCTTCATCACTGCCTTTAACGGTCTGCGGGCCTGTAACAGGGTTATTGACTCGCTGTTTCACAAAGTCATGCAGGTCTTGTTTTTGAATCCGATTACGAGGCCCAGACCCATTAACTTGCACTAAGTCTACCCCAAGCTCGCGGGCTAACTTACGTACCGCCGGGCCAGCATGCACATGACCGGATGAACCTTTACTTTGCCCAGCTTGAGGCTGACTCACACCCGTGTTGGCGTTTGAGTTGGCAGGCGTCACCGGCTGGGCAGTGGCCGATGCATCTTTCGCCGCCTCGCTTTGTGAGGGCGGTTTTTTTACAGAGGCGCTTTCTGGTGATTGAGCCGATGAGGCTTGAGCCACCTGCATCTTGCCAACAACATCTCCCTGACTGACTTTATCCCCCACTTTTACGGCGAACGATAATAACTTACCGGCTTGCGGCGCTGGAATCTCCATGGTGGCTTTGTCACTTTCGAGGACCATCAAGCTATCTTCGGCCGCGAGCTCATCACCAATACTCGCAGATAGCTCTATGATTTCGACCGCATCCACGCCACCTAAATCAGGTACCGTAATGTCCATTTCTTGTGCTTCGCCAGCTGAGCCTTTCGCTTCTGTAGGCTGAGCATTTTGTTGAGGTTCGTTTGAACTGCTTTGCTCTGCAGGTTCAACAGCTTCATCTTTTTTAGTCGCCTCTTGCGCAACCGATGCATCACCGTCTTGAGCCGTCATATTGGCAACATGGGTGCCTGAGCTAACCTTATCACCAACCGATACTAGAATTTCGCTCACCGAACCGGCAAACGGTGCGGGGACTTCCATGGTGGCTTTGTCACTTTCTAATACAATTAGTGCGTCTTCCGTTTCCAGTATGTCACCGACGTTTACGCAAATTTCGATCACCTCGACTTCATCAATTCCGCCAAGGTCGGGCACATTTACTTGTGTGAGAGCCATGGTCTATTCCTTAATGATAAAGTGGATCAAGTTTGTCAGAAGAGATGCCGAATTTTTTCATGGCGGCTTTTAACTGCTTAGCCTCAACTTTGCCTTCTTTCATCAGCGCGTACAAACTGGCGATCACTACAAAGTATCGGTTCACCTCAAAAAATTCCCGCAATTTTTCTCGCGAATCACTGCGACCAAATCCATCGGTTCCAAGTGTGACAAAGGTTTTATCATTTGGCATGTACGCACGAAGTTGTTCGCTGTATTGCTTCATATAATCCGTTGCGCAAATCACAGGCCCCTGGGTATCCTGTAGGCACTGTGTCACATAAGGTATTTTTTCCTTTGAACCTGGGTGCAATAAATTTTCACGTTCAACCTTACGACCCTCACGGGTTAATTCATTAATACTGGTGGCACTCCATACATTGGCTTGGATATTAAAATCTTTTTCTAAAATATCTTTTGCGGCAATCACTTCACGTAAAATGGTACCGCTGCCTATCAGTTGAACCGTTAAATCCCCATCGGCTCCTGTTAACAGCGGATACATACCCTTGATGATGCCCTCTTCAGCACCTTGCGGCATAGCAGGGTGAGCATAGTTTTCATTCATCACAGTGATGTAATAATAAACCCGCTCATTTTCTTGATACATGCGACGCAAACCATCTTGAATGATGACCGCTAATTCAAACGCATAAGTGGGATCATAAGTAATACAATTAGGGATGGTATTGGCCAATATGTGACTGTGGCCATCTTGATGCTGTAAACCTTCGCCATTTAAGGTGGTACGCCCAGCGGTGGCACCGATTAAGAAACCTTGCGCCTGACAATCACCCGCCGCCCAAGATAAGTCCCCCACACGCTGAAAACCAAACATGCTGTAGAAAATATAAAACGGCACCATGGCTTTATCGTATGAGCTGTAAGACGTAGCAGCCGATAACCAAGCACTAAACGCACCGGCTTCGTTAATGCCTTCCTCCATGATGCGGCCTTCTTTTTCTTCCTTGTAATACATCATCTGGCCAAAATCCACAGGCTCATATTTCTGACCTTCAGAGCTGTAAATCCCCACCTGACGGAATAAGCCTTCCATACCAAACGTACGCGCTTCATCAGGTACGATTGGCACCACGCGCTCACCCATTGCTTTATCTTTTACAAGGGCCGTTAAGATGCGCACAAAAGCCATAGTCGAAGAAATTTCACGCTCGCCAGTGCCTTCTAACTGCGCTTTAAACGTCGCAAGTTGTGGCACCGGTAATGGGTCGTTGTTTTCTGTGCGCACCGGTAAGTAACCACCTAATGCTTCACGACGCTTACGCATGTAAACCATTTCAGGGCTGTCTTCTGGTGGGCGATAATACGGTACGTCTTTTAAATCGTTGTCACTGATAGGAATATCAAAGCGATCACGGAAGGCTTTTAAGCTTTCTATGTCGAGTTTTTTCACGCCATGGGCTTCATTTTTACCTTCTGCCGCTTCACCCATACCGTAACCTTTAATGGTATGAGCCAGGATCACAGTGGGCTGCCCTTTGTGACCCGCTGCTTGGCGATACGCGGCGTAAACTTTATAAGGATCATGACCGCCACGATTGAGTTTATAAATCTCTTCGTCTTTCATCCCTGCCACCATGGCTTTTAGTTCAGGGTATTTACCAAAGAAATGCTCTTTTGTGTAAGCGCCGCCCTTGGCTTTGTAGTTTTGGAACTCGCCATCCACCACTTCATCCATGCGTTTTTGCAACAAGCCGTCATCATCTTGTGCCAGTAAAGGGTCCCAATGTCGACCCCAAACCACTTTAACCACATTCCAACCGGCACCACGGAACGTGCCTTCTAATTCTTGAATGATCTTGCCATTACCACGCACAGGTCCATCTAAACGTTGCAGGTTGCAGTTGATCACAAAAATTAAGTTTTCTAGTTTTTCTCGACCCGCTAAGTTAATGGCACCTAACGTTTCTGGCTCATCACATTCGCCATCACCTAGAAAGGCCCAGACCTTACGATCCAGCCGTGGCACTAAACCACGGGCAGATATGTAACGCATAAAGTGTGCTTGGTAGATGGCTTGCAACGGACCCAAGCCCATGGATACGGTAGGAAACTGCCAATAATTAGGCATTAAGCGAGGGTGTGGGTAAGAGCTTAAACCTTCACCGTCCACTTCACGACGGAAGTTCTCAAGTTGTTTTTTCTCTAAACGCCCTTCCAAGAAACTGCGCGCATAGATACCCGGCGAGATGTGACCTTGGTAATAAATTAAATCCCCCAGCGGACACTTCTCACTGGTTTTATTGGGCGCACGGAAAAAGTAATTAAAACCCACATCGTACAAGGTAGCACTTGAAGCGAAACTGGAAATATGACCGCCTAGGTCATCACCCGTTTGATTCGCTCGTACAACCATAGCCAAAGCATTCCAGCGAATTAAAGAGCGAATACGGCGCTCTAAAAATAAATCACCGGGCATCTTAGCTTCTTCGGATACAGGAATGGTATTGCGATAGGGTGTGACAAATGAATAAGGTAAGGGTAAGCCGTTTCGTGTGGCTCGCTCGGAGAGTCGTTCTAAAATGTAGCGGGCTCGTTCGATGCCTTCTTCACGAATGATGCTATCAATTGAGTCGAGCCATTCTTTGGTTTCGGTGGGGTCCTGATCTTGTTCAAAGGAGTCCATTGTCCATCCTTGCCTTGTCGTCAGAAAATAAAGAAGTATTAAATGAGTATAGACAAGGATTCTATGGAGCCTATGGATTCGCAACAAGGCAAAATGCGCCAGCTTGTAGTTTTTTTACAAAGTCAGTCGATTTTACTGTTTCAAGCCAACAAAACGAACAAAAGCCCTTATTACAAAGGCTTCCATCTTAAATATTATTCAAACGCATAATTAAAACACCCATTTGAAATTACATTCAAAACCAATCATAAAGTGATACACCATATTTTTGTAGTTTCTTTACAAGACTTCTAGGATTTTATCCATGCTTTAACAGCTGATAATGATAGGGCTCTCCATGGTTCACGCCCACCTGAGTCATAGAAGCAAAGGGCACATTAAAGCGATTAATATTTGGGTATGGCAGCCCTAAAATTTCTTTGAGCAACATGCGTATCACCCCACCATGGCATATGATCAATTGCCGCTCATCCTTACGAGACAAACAACCAAACCAATCCTTAAGGATGCGTGCTTCAAAACCCAACACGCTTTCCCCCTGCGGAGAGGCAAAGTGCATAGGGTCATCCCAGAGGCCTTTAATGCGATCAAAGTCTTTAGCAAACACTTCATCCATAGGTTGGTTTTCCCAAATACCAAAATCGAATTCACGAAACCCATCGGCCTGCAACAATTCGATTTCTAGCTCATCCGATAATCGCTGCGCAAACGCCCAACATCGAGACAAAGGGCTAGCAATAATGACATCCCAACTTAGGCCCTGGGTGGCATCGTGCATTTGCTGCCAACCCGCATCCGTAAGAGGATGGTCGGTACGACCACGAAAAACATTGCCGCCTACCGGTTCGCCATGGCGTAATAAATCAATGGTTTTTCGTGGTTCATTCATATTACGCTCCCGACTCACTGACACCGGCCTGACTAAATGTGGCCATTTCATTATGCAGCGCCACCGCGCTTTGCATCAAACTTGTGACCACCGCCGCGCCACTGCCTTCGCCTAATCGCATACCGATATTAAGTAAAGGTTCAGCATTTAAAGCCGTTAGAATTGTTTGGTGGCCCGGCTCATGACTTTGATGACTGTAAAACAACCAAGGCTCAATACTTGGGTTAATGGCCCGCGCCATGAGCGCCGCCGCACTGCTAATAAAACCATCCACCAGCACGGGCACGCCAAGTTGCGCACAGCCAATGTAAGCACCGACTAACCCTGCGATCTCGAAGCCGCCCAAGCACTGCAGCTGCTCAAGTGGTGTTTTAGCATTATGCAGGGCAATGGCTTGCTCGATGACCTTGGCTTTCATTGGCAATTTATCTGCACTCAGGCCGGTACCTGGGCCCACTAAGTCAGCAGCGGGAATGTTCAAACAGGCGCTGGCTAAAGCGCTGGCTGATGTCGTGTTCGCAATTCCCATTTCACCGCCAATGAATAACTCGCACGCCGTATCTTTTGCGCGGTTGGCCGCTGCAAAGCCTTCAGCCAAGGCTTCGTCTAACTGCTCTTTGCTCATGGCCGGAACCTGCGAAAAATCTTGGGTACCAGGCGCGATGCGTGCATCAATGATTTGAGTATGGCGCTCAACCTCAAATACCGTCCCAAGGTTAACCACTTCAAACTTGGCATTTAGCTGTCGAGCAAGTACCGATATGGCAGCACCACCTTGGGCAAAGTTTTTCACCATTTCTGTGGTTACCGCTTGCGGAAACGCAGAAACCCCTTGATTCGCTACACCATGGTCACCAGCAAAAATACTAATATAAATATTCTCAAGCTTTGGGTTGATATCCCCCTGACAACCGGCCAAACGCGTAGCCACCTGCTCTAGCTGCCCCAACGAACCCGGTGGCTTAGTTAGGGTTAACTGGTATTGTTTGGCCTGCTCTTCTATATCCGCGTAATACTTAGCGGCTTCTCTTAAATACCAAGACATTGTTTTTCCTTCACGATATATCAATCAAAATAAACGGTTCACGTTATGCTTTCACGGCCATGGGAATACCGGCCACCATTAGTGTCACTTTTTCTGCTTGCTTGGCCACCTGTTGATGCAATCGCCCTAAATTATCAACATAATTTCGAGACAACTCTCCCATGGGCACAACCCCCATGGAGATTTCATTAGATACCAAGATCACATGCCCTTTTGCTTCATTCAGGGCGATGAGCAGTTCATCCACCGCATCCGACAGGTCTAACTCATGATGCATCACATTCATCAGCCATAAGGTTAAACAATCCACCAGCACCACCGATGTTGCATGGCTATGTTGGCGAATCGTACTGGCAATATTCAATGGCGCCTCGATGGTTTGCCAATGAGAGGGACGATCTTGCTGATGCTGACTAATTCGCGCCCCCATTTCGTCATCTAAGGCTTGCGCGGTTGCCACATAAACCACATCGAGCTGGGTTTGCTTGGCTTGCTGTTCGGCATAACCACTTTTGCCCGAGCGAGCACCGCCTAAAACAAGGTGTGTAGACGCGGTGGGAATTAATTTGGCCATGGTTTTGTCATTACCGATGAAAAGGCTAATCTTATAAGGTATGAAGACAAGGGGCCAGTGAGATGAAAGACCAACGACGATTTACCCGTAAATCCCTGCACTGCATGGTATCGGTATTTAATGGGGAAGGTAGCTCGGTGGGCAATCTTGTGGATTACTCCGAAGGCGGCGTCATGGTGGCCAGTTACCTTGCCATTGCATTAAATGAAACCTTTGAATTCTCTATTGTCGATATTCCCAATAATATCGGCCGTAAGCGTACAGGTAAAATCACCTTAAAAAGTGTCTGGAGCCACCAACTCACTAACACCATGTTTGGTACTGGGTTTGAATTAATCGAAGCCGATGAACAAGCCAAAGAGATGTTTGCCAGTTATGATGATGCGCAAGACGATTAACTTGCAGCGCACATCCTATGACCTCACATGTTTATCTTGGCATTGACCTTGGCGGCACTAAAATTGAAATCATCGCTTTGGATGCCTTGGGTAACAGCCTATACCGCACCCGCACTCAAACACCCAAACACCCTGATGCCAAAGAACAATATAGGGCTATCATTCAGGCCATTGTGCACCTAGTCAATGACTGCGAAGCACATCTTGGCATACAGCACTCACCGCTGGGGGTTGGTATTCCAGGCAGTGAGTCCAGCGAAACCAAGCTCATCAAAAATGCCAATACTACCTGCTTGATCGGCCAACCCTTTCGTTATGATTTATCGACAGCTCTAGATCGAAGCGTACAGCTTGAGAACGATGCAAACTGTTTCGCCTTGAGCGAGGCCGTTGATGGTGCTGGCCAGAATTGTTCTAGTGTCTTCGCGGTTATTCTCGGGACTGGTGTAGGCGGTGGCTGGGTGATCAATCAACAACTCATTGTAGGGCCAAATCATATTTGCGGAGAATGGGGGCATAACCCTCTGCCTTGGCCCAGCGATCAAGATGAACCAAAACAGCCCTGCTATTGCGGAAAACAAGGGTGCATTGAAACCTATTTATCCGGCCCAGGCATGACACAACAATCCCACTTACAATTTAATCTCACACTTAATAGCCATGAAATTATGGCGCAACGCCTTAACAACCCTCAGGCACAAAAAAGCTATGAGGCCTATGTAAGGCGACTGGCAAAAAGCCTTGCCAGCGTGATCAATATCATGGACCCAGAGGTAATTGTATTAGGGGGAGGCTTATCCAATATTGATAGCCTATATGAAGACGTGCCAAAAATATGGGGCGAATATGTATTTAGTGATGAGGTAAAAACCCAGTTAGTCAAAAACCAATTCGGCGATTCAAGTGGTGTCCGTGGTGCTGCCTGGCTAAATAAATAGCGGGTTAAAGCAGCTTGATGGATAGCGATAAGCAATCGCAATATTTTAAAAGCCAGCAAACACCGTTAAACAGGCAACCACTAACAACCAGATAACCGCACAACGCTGCATTAGTTGATTGCTTTCTTCTAACTCACCCATGGCCTGGGTGCAGTCAAAACTGTCATCCGTGCGTTCATCATGTTTAAACATGGTTTCATGCAATACGGTTTGACTGTCGCTTTCAAAGTCCAACATAAAGCGCGATGCCGTTGAAAAGCTATGCACAAAATCTCCTGCTAGGGCAATACTCACGGCCAAAAGGCGGACCGGCGCCCAAGCCACAGCGTGCAATAAACTTTTCACCCAAAGCCCTTTTGATTGGGTATAAAACCAATATGTCAGCAAACACCATAACGCCCCGCCAACCCCTGACACGATAAACCAAAAAGCAAATACAAAAAAACGCTTGAACCAAGCACTGACTACCGCATGCTGAACACTTTTATGTAATTGCAAAGGGGTTTGGCTTTGAGTGTGTTCTTCAACACTTAAAAACTGCTGCGCACAATGATAGGCCGCTTGATAATCTTGTCGGCCCCAGCAGTTTTTATAATCTTTAAAACGTGAGCTAAAGTCATCGCGACCCAAGATGTATAAAAACAATAGAACCTGAATCACAATAGAAGCCATACTGCCAAACACGCCGCCCAGCAATGACAAACCAAAACTAATCGCAAAACAAGGCAATATCACCAAGGCCAAGTAAACCGCCAACTGACCCTTTGTGCTCATTTCAGTTAGTTCAAACGGCTTTAGCAGCCTTAAGTACCATGCATTATTTCGCTGATACCCTTGATGCTTGGTTTGGCGCTGCAATAAAACCGTAAACAGCAATACAATGAACTTCATGATTTTGCTTCTTTTATTAGTTGCTGAAAATAAGACCAATCAAAACTCTCACCAGGGTCGGTTTTACGTCCCGGCGCAATTTGATCGTGGCCAACGATTCTATTTTGCGTGATCTGCGGGTAATGGGCCTGCAAGCACTGAGTCACCTCTGATAAAACTTCATACTGGCGCTGAGTATAGGGCACATCATCAGCTCCCTCTAACTCGATACCAATGGAGAAATCATTACAATTGGTTTCACCGTTAAATTCACTAACCCCCGCATGCCATGCCCGTTCATTAAACGGCACAAACTGAGTCATGGCACCATCACGCTTAATCAGCAAGTGAGCACTGACTTGCAACGCTTTAATTTCGTCAAAATAAGGGTGCGCCTGACAATCTAGCTGGTTACAGAAGAAATCTTCAATGTAGCCGCCACCAAACTGCTTGGGCGGCAAACTGATGTTATGCACCACCAGCATAGAAATAGCCCGATCAGGTCTTGAGTTATAATTTGGTGAGGCCAACCATTTAGCTTGCTTAAGCTTGTGATCAATAATCTTCACAATGTTTCACTGTCACATAAAATCTGGCCTAAGCATTGATGAATTTAACCCTTTTGGCAAGGGCTGGGGCCTGAGCCCTCCAACAATTGAACATCAGGCTGTGGATATGTGCACTCCGGCAGGAATCAGTATAAAATGCCGCCCTGAATTATACATGGCTAGACCCATAGGTCCTGACGCCTAGCCTTATCACTGATCATTGTTGAAAGTAGTATCATCATGAACCTAACACTTGAACACATCCAAGCGGATATCCAACAAGGCGTCGCACAGGCTTTGGCCGAAGACATAGGTTCAGGTGACATCACGGCCCAACTCATTCCCGCTGACAAACACAGCCATGCGCGCATTATCAGCCGAGACCAAGCCACCATCGCAGGCTGCGCTTGGGTTGATGAAGTATTTAAGCAACTCGATAGCGGCGTTGAGATTATTTGGCACGTAGAAGATGGCCAGCAAGTAAACGCCAACGACACCTTATTTGAACTAAAAGGGTCTTCTCGTAGCTTATTAACCGGCGAGCGCACCGCACTTAACTTCCTGCAAACCCTATCGGCTGTGGCCACCAAATGCTTTCACTACAGCCAGCAAGTGAGCCACACCCAAGTAAAACTACTAGACACCCGCAAAACCATCCCCGGTATGCGCAGCGCCCTTAAATATGCCGTTACACAAGGGGGCTGTCATAACCACCGTATTGGTTTGTTTGATGCCTTTTTGATCAAAGAAAATCACATCAATGCCTGTGGCACCATTAAGCAAGCGATCGAACAAGCCAAGATCATTGCACCGGGCAAACCCGTTGAAGTGGAAGTAGAAAGCTTTGATGAATTAAATCAAGCATTAGACGCCGGTGCTGACATCATCATGCTGGATAACTTCTCCATTGATGAAACCAAACAAGCGGTTGAACAAGCAAACGGTAAAGCCAAACTCGAAGCCAGCGGCAACATTACTGATAAAACCTTAGTAAACGTTGCAGAAACCGGCGTTGATTTTATCTCTATTGGTGCTTTAACCAAGGATATAAAAGCCGTGGATTTATCCATGCGCATGGTTTAACCCGCCGCTCTAATATTCAAAATAAGAAGAATTTATGTTTGCCATATCACCCCAACTAAGCAAGATACTGCTTGCTTTTTTACTACTAACACCTTGGTTTAGCTTATATCAGAAAATTCTTTTCCCACACCTTGCTCAGACCGGGTTTGATGGAGCGGTAATCACCTTAGTCGAATTAATATTTATTATTTTTATTGCTGCGTTCGGCAAACACCCAAGATTAACCAAACAAGGTGCTTTACTATTAGCCGCTTTAGTGGGTTGGCATGTATCGGGGGTTATATCTGCGTACTTAAGTGAACACTTTTACTCATCGTTAATTAAGCAAATTGAATATTTAGTGCACTGCATGTTTGCATACAGTGTATGGGTATTTTTATCACAGACACAGAAACAAGAAAAAACAGCATGGTTTCTTGTGTTTACATTTTTATGGATCATTTATTACATTTTATGCGCATGGTATATCAATCAAGACCCTTACAATTATAACTGGGTACAAGGCACTCCTTTAATAAACAATATTCGTCACCTTGGTTATCTTCAAATCGTTATTCTGCCATTGTTAATATTTCCCATTATCAATAATCATCAATCTAAATACCTTATTTCATCTCTTCTACTCATAATATTTTGGACAAGCGTGATTTGGACAGGGGCACGTAGTACTTTCTTAGCATCGATTGGGTTATCCATGATAATGATATGGTTCTATCGTGATAACAGAAAAGAAATAGCCATATCATTAGTTTTAAGCAGCATTATAGGCTGGTTCATTGCCTTACAATTTGCGACAAGTTCTGCAAGTATGGACCCCTATCGGCTACTTTTTTTAGACTCAAGAGTTGAACAAGCCAGTATCAACCAAATTAGTAGTGGTAGGCTGGATATTTGGTTAGGGCTACTCGAAGCAACTTGGCATAAAAATATTTGGTTTGGCTTAGGCCCGGATACTTACTCTTATATCCGCCCCTTAATCAATAGCCAAGTTTCTCAGGCACACAACACACTAATACAGCTGTTTTCTGGTATTGGAATTTTTGGTATTAGTTTTATTGTAATGACGGTGGTGGCTATACTCCGTATCTGGTCAGCCAGCAAAAGTAATAATATTACAAATATTGCAAGACTCAGCCTAATTGGAGTTCTATCAGCTTCGATGCTCGATGGCCACTTCTACCATTCATTTTCATTAGTATGGATTATGATAGTAACTGCTCTTGGTTTTTCACCGCCTAAGCATATTTTAGATGAAACCAAGAAAAGATTTATATTACCATTATTAATCATTGCAACTTGTACTCTTTGCCTTCCTAGCATTCAAAAGCATTGGCATACATACATACAACAGCAATTCCCTTTAGAGCATAAAGAGCAGATAGATGCAGTAGCCAGCTTTCCTAGTTACTACCACCCCATTGAATGGATATACAGTGATCAAACCAAACCTGAACTAAGAAAAGAAGCCATCGATTTAGGGCAAAAAAATGGCCCAAGGTTCTGCAACTATTATTTAATTGAATTTCTTGAGTCTGACTTAAATAATCAAAAACTGCTTGAGAATAACTTAATTAGAAATTGCTCATTAAGCGAACTCAGAGCCACTGAGAACCCAGAGATTCTAAAACTATTAAATAAAGGTAAAAACAATGAAGGGTAATATTTTTTTAAGTTTCATTGTTTTTATATTATTCAACAGTTATGGCATAACCGTTCAGATACTTGATACATTGGATAAAAGCAATTCAGGTGAAATTGCTAGTATCTTTGATGGTGGTGCATTTTTCAGCTCACCTCTGCCTCTTTACATATTACAGTTTTTGATAATTACAATATTCGTATCCACTGTATTCATCATAAGTCAGGCTAAGTTCTCCAATGTATTTTCTTATTACGCAAAAAATCACATCAAGAACAACAAGAACTCCAGAATATTATGGCTAATCATAGCAAATAGCAGCTTGTTGACCCTTAATGCAGCTTATTTCAAGCATTCGGAGCACTTGACATCATTTTTTAGACAGTGGCCTGAAAATCATCTTAATATTTATTTATGCTGGGCAATTATTCTTATCCCTATTTTACACTCTACTTGGAAGTCACTTGGTAGCCGTTCAATACAGTTAGCGCTTTCATTTACTGTAGTTCTATTCGCGACTTTCAAACTAACATCTGAACCAAATAGCGCTGAACATGCAACAAACACCGACAAACCAAACATCATCATAATCGGTATTGACTCATTAAGAAGTGACATATTTCAAACACAAATGCCTTTCCTTACCAATCAACTTAAAGAGGCCACTCTTTTCGAAAGTGCGTTTACCCCCCTAGGTAGA
>MDTG01207095.1_pt1 | contig 15322 bp, 15 predicted proteins | sample 811421 | NCBI WGS metagenome assembly MDTG01 (sample SAMN05326645, study PRJNA326480) | marine metagenome | isolation source: seawater | place: Pacific Ocean: South East | collected 2011
AATGTATGACTTGATAAAGAATTTAAAAGCGAAAGTCTCAATGCACAAATAGAGGGCACAATGAATGATATTATCGATAATAAGGAAGTTGATGAATTAATAGATATTTTGGAGAATATGGAAGATGAGGAGCTCGCCGCATCATTGTTGGCGGAGTTTAACGAGGCGACAAAAAATCATGGAAGATTATTACTTAATAAAGATCCAAAGTTAAGCCATGAAGATTGGAATAAGATGTGCGATGATGCAAAAAAGGAAGTCGAGCTTATTTTAACAAAAATTCAGAGTCAAAGGTAATTGTTGAACAAAGTTTTAATTATTCGTTTTTCTAGTTTTGGTGATGTTGTTCAGGCAATGAATTCCTCTCGCTTTATTAAAAATCATAATCCAAACACTCAGGTAGTGTGGCTCACAAAAAAAGTTTTCAAAGATTTTTTAGATTCTGAGGAATCAATTGACCGAGTTGTTACTATTGAAGATGATTTTGATGGAAAAATACTGCCCATAAAAAATTACATTAAAAAAGAGGGCTTCGACCTTATTTATGATGCTCACCGAAATCTTCGAACATTAATATTAAAGCTAAGTTTTCTTTTTTCATTTTATAAGATCAATTGGATTTATCGACCAAAAAGTAGAGTTAAAAGATTTCTGTTCTTCTCCTTTGGGATCAACTTATTTCCTAAACCTTTTTATGCACGGAAATCGTATCTAATGCCCTTAAAAGATTCCTTTGAATACGGACATTCAAACGGTAAGTTTAGTGTTAATTTCGATCGCATAGATCTCAACAAATTTAAATTTATAAATGATGAGTTCATATTAATGGCACCTAGTGCCGCGTGGGAAATGAAAAGGTGGCCTACGCAAAAATGGGGCAGATTAATAGAGGATGTCTCAAGGAATAGGAAAGTTATCCTTGTTGGCGGATCTGGTGATACCTTTATATCTTCTCTTTACGACAATAATAATGAAAATGTCATTAATATGGCTGGACTTACCACATTATATGAAACCTTCTATCTAATAGATAAATCTAAATACGTATTATCTGCTGACACTGGCGTGATTCATGTCGCAGAATTATTGGGCAAGCGTGGTGGACTATTGTTGGGGCCAACCGCTTTTGGCAGGACGGAGAGTGAATTCATAAAGGTTTTTGAATCGGATTTACCCTGCCGACCATGTTCGAAGGATGGACGCGGAAACTGCAAAAGATCCATCTATCAAGAATGTATGGAAAATATTAGTTATAAGGAAGTAAGGGACGATATTATTTCATTTATTAGTCCGCTATGAGTTAACAAATTCCTTTCGCATTTCCCATAACATATGGCTAATATAAGGCCTTCTTTCCTCTTTAGTTGCGATCATAAGTAATTTGGTGATTTTTAAATTTTCCGGTTCGCTAATTAGAAGTATTAGCATCTCCTTTATAAAGTTTGTGTTGAGTGTTATATAGTTATCAGTTCCAATACCTAATTTAACACCCTTTTTTTCCCACCAAGAAAATGGATGATCTTTAAAATCAGGAAAACTTCTTGTTAGTTTTAAATTTGAAGATGGCAAAGCGACTAGGGACACTTTTTTGTTGATCATTCTATTTAAAACGTCATGTTGGTAATGCTCGATTTCTCTAGCTGTATGGAACTTAGTTTTTAAGAAAGATTTTTCTTCTTGTGCCGATAGAGGTACTCCCTTTAACAATTTATTTTTAATGTCAAGCGTATCCCAAACCATGTCTTCAAGCTCTCTGTGATAGAGTGAGTTAGTCTGTATGCTATGTTTGTTTTTATTTATTTCCATAACGTGTTGAAATATTCGATGGAAATAAAAATTTGGATTAATTCCTAACGAAATTCCGTGCTCAAGGGTATCAATGTGCCAAATATTCATCGCGTTATCTACTGATTGTACTCCAGTCCTTAAGATCTTCCATGTTTCACCATGATGACTTTTAATCTTGAAGCCCTGGTATTGAAGTTTTCTAAACCCTTCTCTCATTTGAGAAAAATGTGACTTTTTATATAGTTCCTTCTCATCTCCGACAGTGTCTACTTCACATAGCTTGTCTTTTAGAAACGGGTACTTTTCAATGATTGCCAAAATTTTAGAAACCTGGTGCGCAAAATGATCTCTCTTTGATTTAAAATTGCTTTGGTCAAAAAATTCCAACTCTTTTCTAAAACAAGGAGTTAGCGTGAAGTCAAATTTTGGATTTTGATTTTTATACTTCATGAAGCCCGTATAAAGACCGAGGATAACATCCTCCTCTGTTACATTTTCTAGGCCCGGGATTTTCTCACTTTCGATTCCTGTTGACCTAGATAAAGTGAATTTTAGTCTGATACTTCCAACGTTATAATTTTCAAACAAAGTTTCAGCCATGTGATAGGCTGATAGTTCGTGAATAAATCTATTTTTTAAAATAAGTTTAGGTAAATATAATATTCGTAGATATTGGGAAAACTCTTCGTTAGGCTTCAATTGAATCAATTGCTTCACATCATTTTCACCATTTATTTCTAAGTCTTGATTTTCGTAAACACTTTTTAGCTTTTTTATATAAATCGCTTTTTCTTTTCCAAGCAATAGGCTTTCTAAATGTTCCCATATGAATTCAGGAGTAAGGGAGCCGGTAAGGTGTATATGTTCCTCGCAATATGGAATAGGGAATTTTTTGAAGAAATTAAAAAAGGCATGTGCTACAGGATGTTTTAGTAAATTTTCAATGTTTTCTGAATTGCCTTGAAATTTCCAAAGCATTTTTTGGAAATTCATAATGCATTTTTTATTATCCTCAGATAACTCGTTCGATAAAACCAGCAACTCAAGAGTATTATTCAGACTGATTCCATTAGTTTCACTAATTATCTTTATGACTGAATGTTCTAGCTCCTTATTTGGATTTGGCATGATCATTATTTTTTAGTTTCCTTTTTAATTAAATCATATGCATTCTTTATTTTAATAAAATTATCTTTTGCTACTCTTTGAAGGTCTTTCGGTACTTTACTGCCATAAATTTTATCTGGGTGACAAATCTGTGCATATTTTTTATAAACTTTGTTTAATTCCTTTTTATCTAAATTATCATTATTTAATATTTTGAAAATCTTAAAGGACTCTTCTTTTGATGGAATAGTTTTGGTTTTGATAGGGGTAATTGCCATAATGATCATAGCCTCATTAACTAGTCTATCAATCAACAGCTTTGGGTCTATAATTCGATTTTCTCCTAAGGAGAATATAGTGTTTCTTATACTTTTGTATTTAGAGTTTTTTGACTTTTTAAATACTGGAGATTCGTGAGATAGGATATTTTTGTATATTTTTTCAGTAAAGTCATCACCTAGATCATTTTTTATAATCAATACGTGAGCTCCTCTAATTATATGTGAGCTTTTTATAAGAGAATTTTTGGAGGAAATGATATCTCCTAAAATTCGACTTTCCTCCTTGGTGACGATGCTTGAAAGGATGGCCCAGTCAATGATGAAATCACTTAGTTCCTTAATTTCTGGCATCCTTTGAAAACATGGTAGTTGATAATTTTTTTTTATTGAACTGTATATCATTGAATCTTTTATAATAATTTTGAACATTTTTTTCGCTCTGGAAGCTATTCTTTTACTTGCTTGGCTGCTTCCCCATTGAGCACTTTCAAAAAGTTCAATAATCTCCGTATACATATATTCATCATTATTATTTTGATCTTGCTTATCCCTATAGGCTATCGCGAGCTCCTCTAGAGATAATATTGCATCTGATTTTTTAGATGAAATTTTACTTTCATTTATCGTTTTTGCGTTGCCGCGAAGGGTGATTTCCTTTTCTCTGATTAATTTATCGAGTGAGTTTATAGAGGTCTTGCGTTTCTTTAGATTATCTCTGTATTGAAAATAGAAAGGAATTATGAACTTGTATACTATATAAAATAGCATGAAGATGATAATGATCTTTCCTGATATGTTTAAATAATTACTCATAGTGAAACCTTAAATGTAAAACGACACTTTTGAACTGATTTTTTACATGGTAAACAATATTTATTAATTTTATTCAACTTTTTATTAGGTAATTACGATATAATGTTAGACAAATAAAAATGGAATTATATGGCATGCATTGAATGGCAGATAGAGCCCATAAAGTATGAACTGAGATTCGACTGGTCAATTTCAAGAAATACTTCAACATATAAAGTAAACTACTTGGTATTGATCAATAAAAGAGTGTGCGGTGAGTTTGCTCCAAATGAATATTTCGGCGAAAGCGACAAAAAAATTCAAGAAGATATCAAAAATTTTTTGGATACCATTATCTCATACAATCAGCCGGAGGATGTTCTTCATTTTTGCGATGAAGCTCGTTTAGAAAAAAGACTATCCCACTCTCTTCTAGCGGGAGTAGAAATGGCCTGTATGAAACATTTTAATCTTTTTTCTAGATTCATTTTTGACTGCACTCGAGAATGTAGATCTTCCATCTCAGTTCCAATTATGGAAATGAAAAATTTTTTACAATATTTTAAGAAGATGAATCTTGTTGATTTTAGATTAATAAAAATAAAAAGCGGTTGTGAGCTACCTTACGAAATTATCAAATTAATTTGTGATCAAACTGAATCCCAAATTTGTATTGATTATAATGAAGCATTAAGTAGTCTTGAAGTAGCGCAGGAACACCTTAATCTTCTTAAAAAATTTGATAATATAAGATTTTTAGAGCAACCGTTTTCAACGGATGACAAAACCCTGTATGAAAACTTAAAAAAATCTTGCGAATTACCAATTATTTTAGATGAATCAATTACAGACCAATTGGATTATACAAATTTTAAAGATTTGTGCGATGGTATTAATTTTAAGGTTATGAAATCTGGTGGAATCAGACATATTATCAATCAGGTAGAAAATGCGAGGAAAATGGGATTTACCTGCATGCTTGGATGTATGATTGAGTCGAGTCTTTCAATTTCTCAATATGTAAAGATTAGTAAAATATTTGATTATTGTGACTTGGATGGGGCTTTTTTTCTAAAAGATGACCCCTTTAATTTGATCAATGTACAAAAAGGAATGATTAATTTATGAGAATCGGCTTTGATGCGAAAAGAATATTTCACAACTGGAGAGGACTAGGAAATTACTCACGTGACCTAGTTACTTCCTATAGAGATAATTTCCCTCAAAATGATTTATTTCTTTATACTCCAAAATACGCTGATCAGAGAGCTTTAGAATTTGAGAATAGTTTTGGAAGACAGTATATAATAACTCCTGAATCCTTTTTGGGTAAACAGATTCCATCTGTTTGGAGACGTGGTATATGTAACCTACTCAAAGCGCATCAAATTGATCTGTATCACGGCTTAAGTCATGAGTTGCCTAGTGGACTAAGAAAAAGTGGTATTAAATCCGTCGTGACTATCCACGATCTGATTTTTTTAAGATATCCAGAATATTTTCCTTTGATCGATAGGCAGATCTATCTTGCGAAAATAAAACATGCTATTAAGCAGTCAGATTGTATTATTTCTATATGCGAGCAGACAAAAAATGATCTTATAGAATACCTTAAAGTAAACCCCTCAAAAATTGAGGTATGCTACCAGTCATGTAATGAGATTTATCAAAAGGGGAAAATATCCCATGACAAAATTATTCATGTGAGGGAAAAATATAATTTACCAAAAAAGTTTTTCTTATTTGTTGGAGCCCTCGAGGAGCGAAAAAACATATTAAATTTAATTGAGGGCTATTCTTATTTTGGAGTTAGCTACGACCTTGTAATAGTTGGACGAGACAGAGAGTATAAAAAAGAAATTCTCCGTAAAATAAGAAGCTGTGACCTTGATAATAATATTCACGTATTAACGAATGTAGAACAAAAGGATTTACCTGCTTTATATGCAGGAGCTGAAATATTTTGTTTTCCAAGCTTTTTTGAAGGTTTTGGCATTCCTATAATTGAGGCACTTTTTTGCAACACGCCTGTGATTACTTCAAGGGGAAGCTGTTTTCCGGAGGTTGCGGGAGGGGGGGCGCTTTATGTGGATCCCAACAGTGCCTTTCAAATTGGAAAAGCAATGTATGACATCGTTAATGTTGATAACTTAAAACAAGATTTAATATTGGCCGGCCAAGATCATGTAAAAAATTTTAAGTCTCAAAATACAACTAGAAAATTAAATGATGTTTATCAAATGGTGATGAATAATAGCTAATCTTTTTTAGTAATAAGAGAAAGATTGGAAAGTTTGTACTTTTTAAGTAGATCAAGAATTAGGACGACTCTTTTATATTCCACAATTTCGTCTACTCGAAGAAACACTGGTGTTTCTTTTTTTTCGAAAGTTTTGAGATTTTCCTCTAATTGCTCAATCGAATATTTTTTACCATTGAAAGCAATTTCAGTCTTACTTAGTTCAATATTAATATTTTCGTCTTTCGTATTTTTAGCTTCTTTAGAGCTTGATGATGGTAAATTTAATAGCAGTGCCAATTCTTCTTTTTTAAAAACCGTCGAAACCATAAAAAATATTAAAAGTAGGAAAACAACATCTATGAGCGGGGTAAGGTCAGGTGACAAAGTTTCTCGAGATCTTTTTTTCATTACAAAACTTTGGATAGGAGTTGTTTTTCTAAATGAGATTCTAGCTCATCCAGCGATCCGAGTAAGTAATTATGCCCGATATAGTGCGGGATCGCCACTATTAGCCCGCCAACGGTGGTAATGAGAGCCAACGAAATTCCATTGGCAAACGATGAGGGATCGCCCATGCCCCCTTTTGCCATTTGACTAAAGGACATGAGAACACCAATAACAGTTCCCAAGAGTCCCAAAAGAGGCGAGATTGCTGCAATGATTTTAATTGTGTTTAAGCCCTTTTCAAGTTTGCTCATATGATAGCTTAATTCTTTTTTACTTAACTCAACGATCGCAGGAGTATTTTCCTTGGTGATCTTTATCTTGCCTTCTTGAAGTTCATTTGCGAGTGAGGTCGCAGTCATTTCAATTCTCTTTTTTTCAGCAAGTAATTCGAAGAATTTATACAACATTAAAGCGATTCCAATGATATTTATCGCTACTAAGATATACATTATTATTCCACCCTGATTTATATAGTCTAAAATTCTCATTTGTTTTCCTTACAATATTTTAAATTTTATTGTCTCTTTTCAGTTTCTTTATGGCAATATTTGATTGAGACATGAATATGATAATTGACAAAAATACACGGTGGAGAAAATGAAAAACACTATTTTTTTAATATTTACAATTACTCTTTTATCCTGCGACCACGGAAATAAAGCTCAAGAAACCAGACTTTTTTCTAATAATGCCAGAGAATTAGAGCAAGATTATAAATTTGTTGGCAAAAAATTTGCGATTGCGACTCAGGGCAAATACTCAACTGCTGCTGGGAGGAAGATGTTTCAACTTGGTGGTAATATTTACGATGCTTTTGCCGCCATTTCATTTGTCATAAGCGTTGAAAGGCCGCAATCAACCGGTATTGGTGGCGGTGGATTTCTTTTGCACTACACACCTAATATGGAGTATCCCTTGGCTGTCGATTTTAGAGAGAAAGCCCCATTGAGCGCTAATGAGAAGATGTACCTAGACAAAGAAGGTAAAGAAATTAAAAAATCAAGTATTGTCGGGGTCGACTCTGCTGGTGTTCCTGGTTTAGTTGCAGGTGTTTTAGAAGTTCATGCGAAGTATGGTAAGTTGCCGATCAAGGATGTGCTTGCTCCCGCAATCAAACTCGCGAGAGATGGTTTTGAGGTATATCCTGAGCTTGCATTTGCATTAAATTATAAAAAAATTGATTTAGCTAAGTTTGAAGCCACGAAAAAGATATTTTTTAAAAATGGACGTCCTCTTCTCGAGGGAGAATGGCTCACGCAATTAGACTTGGCCAATACGTTAGAGTTAATTGCAAAAGAAGGTCGAGATGGTTTTTATAAAGGAAGTGTTGCCAGATCAATTATTAATACTTCTAAGAGCATCGGAAGAGGTTTTATTAGCCAGAGAGATCTAGATTTGTATGATGTGAAAACAAGAAAACCTGTATCCGGAACTTTCCGGGGTCACAAGATATTTTCGATGTCTCCACCGAGTTCAGGCGGAGTTCATGTAATTCAAATTTTGAACATTTTATCAAACATTGATTTACGAGCACTAGGTCCATCTTCGCCAAAGGCAATTCACTATATAAGTTCAGCAATGCAGGCAGCTTTTGCTGATAGAGCAGAGTACCTTGGAGATGCTGACTTTAAAAAGGTTCCAACAATGGGATTAGTTTCAAAAAAGTATGCAAAAACGATATTTGATACTATTGAATCCAATAAAGCGGCAACGAAAAAGGATAGATCATTTGGAAACCCTTTTGCTCATGAAAATGACCAAACAACCCACTTTTCAATTATGGATATTAATGGAAACGTTATTAGCTCAACTCAAACAATTAATGGGTATTTTGGCAGCTCAGTCGTCGCTCCAGGCACTGGGATTGTATTAAATAATGAAATGGACGACTTTGCTACAAAGGTGGGAGCATCAAACTTATTTGGCGCTATCGGAGGAAAAAACAATTTAATTGAGCCACAAAAAAGACCTCTTAGTAGTATGTCTCCGACAATTATTTTCAATCAAAACTTTGAGCCGAAATTAACTCTAGGCACTCCATCAGGAACGAGAATCTTAACCTGCGTTATGCAAACTATCCTAAACTTTATCGAGTTTGAGATGAGCATATATGATTCAGTTGCTTCCTTACGGTATCATCATCAATGGTCTCCAGATTTTATAAGGGTTGAAGAAATAGGCTTCACGCCAAGAGTGCAAAAACAACTTCAAAATATGGGGCATGAAATACGAAAGAAAAATCTTGGATGTCGTATTCAGGCAGTTGCTCGCCAAGGTCAAATGATAGTTGGTGTATCTGATCCTAGGGGAGAGGGAATGAGTGATGGACTTTGATCTAGTTAAGAGTCCTGCTCACGTATAATCTGAAGGTCTTATCTTTGGATCTTCTTATCGTGCATTGTCCATCTTCCTTTCGCTCGATTAGAAAACTGTAATATTCTGGATGGCAGTCAGAAACTTCTAGAATTGACTTACCCTCGTGTTCTCCAAAGTCAACGAATACCTTATCTTCTTCAATGATTCCTGTTAGTGGGCTAAGACTCATTATTCCCTCCTTAGAATAATATGATATTGAAATCGTTGAGGTTTTAGTCTCAACAATTATTATTGTGTATAAAAAATCCTAATTTGCAAAGAAAAAAGACTCATTGAGTCATTTGGTCGGGTAATTGTTTCCAAGAAAAAAATTCTAATGCTTTCGTTATAAAGTTTCTAAACTCGCTCTGATAAGCATTAGGAAGATTATTTTTAATTTCATTAAGCTCATTTTTTAAAGAGAAATATTTTTTACTAAAAATATTAGTTGAAATTAATAAAGCACAAATAAAGTAGTATGTTTCTTGGCCAAAAATAAATTTATTTTTATTATTTTCTTTAAAACCTTTAGTACTCAAGATCATTTTCAAATTTTGAGCAGAGAGGTCAGAATTTACTGATAAGATTAGACTTGAGTATTTGTATATTGTATTTTCAGTAATTCCCATTGATAAGCGATTCTTACCAGAGTACAAAGCAAGACCGAGTTCACAAAAAAGTCCAGAAACTGCGAGATTGAAGCAGTATTGGTCAGAGTAGATATTTTCGCTTGAAACCAGTCTGTATAAAAAGGTAGCACATATGACATTTTTTGTTTGATTAGACTCATAAGGTCCTTGATGAATCTTTCTTATGATTTCTCGAATTTGATTTTTATTTAGTTTATTAACGAAAGTAAGCCATATTTTGAAAGTGGTTTTTTGATAACCAATGACTTTTTCATCCAGTGGCTTGCTCAATAAATGTTTTTGCAATGTAAACATAAAATGAGTAATTTTTTTTGAAAACTGTAGATAAGATAGCTTGGATATCTGTCTTCCAAGAAATATAACCTCGTCAAAAACCTGATCATAAATAAAATCCTTCTGCCCTTTGTTGGTGTAAAGGCTCGAAGTTTTATTTTTTATTAATGTAACAAAAAATAATTTTTCTAGTTTTTCATCTCTAAGTTTTATTTTTTTAGCAATTCCTTCAATCATATATAAATCGGTAGGGGCTTTAGATATAAAAAAGAGATCTTGAACGTCCACTTTTTCAAAACTACTTAAACGAAAATTATTTTCTATAATTTGAGAAGTCATGGACTTAATTTCGGATTCTTAATTAATTAATTAAGACAGCGCCGTTGAGAAGGATTTATTTGCCCTCTATCTCATTAGCTAAGTGACATGCAACCTGTCGATCTTCAATTATATGATAGAAAGGATACTCCTTATGACATAACTCCTCAGCATATGGACATCTATTAGAGAAGTGACAACCCTCTGGTGGATTGAGGGGGGATGGGAGCTCTCCAGAGATTGTCTCAATATCGCATAAGTCTATGGATGACTTAAAATCTGGAGCACTTTGTATTAAAGCTCTTGTGTAGGGATGAAGCGGGCTTTCAAAAACGATCTTTGTCGGGCCTTGTTCAACGATTTTCCCTAGGTACATAACAGCTATTGTGTCTGCGATGTACTTTACAACTGATAAATCGTGACTAATAAATAGGTAGCTCAGCCCTAGCTCATGCTGAAGGTCTTTAAGTAGGTTTATTACTTGCGCCTGAACAGAGACATCTAGAGCAGAAACAGGTTCGTCACAAATTATTACTTTTGGTTTTGTGACAAGTGCTCTTGCAATACCAACCCTTTGGCGTTGACCACCGGAGAACATATGTGGGTATCGATCTGATAGTTCAGGTCTTAAGCCTACCATTTCAATCATTTCAGTAGCGATTTTTTTGAGCTCTTTTGGGTTTTTATGACTTTTTACTTTTAAAGGGTCTGAGATAATTTCCCACGCTTTTTTACGTGGGTTTAAGCTATTGTAAGGATCTTGGAATATCATTTGAATGTGCGATGAGAGTTCACGTTGCGTATATGAAGAAAGTTCTCTCCCATGAATGAAAATAGAGCCTTGAGTTTTCTTTTCAAGTCCAATTACTGTTTTTGCAAGCGTGCTTTTCCCGCATCCTGACTCACCAACTAGTCCTAGAGTTTCTTTCTCATTCAACTCTAAGCTCACACTGTTTAGAGCTTTGACGATTTTTTGCGCTTTGAAAATACTCTTTGAGACATAATACTTAGAGAGAATATTTGTTTTTAAAACTACTTTTGATGTTTTATTCATAACTAGCTATCTTCTAAAGGCTTAATGCATTTCCAATGATGCTGATCATTGCTACTTAGTTCAATTGTACCATTATTCTCACATGATGCTTCAGCAAATTCGCAACGAGGTGCGAACTGACAACCCTGCGGCCTCTTTTTTAAGTCTGGAACAATTCCAGGAATTGAATAAAGTTTATGATCCTTTAATTGAGACCCTGGCAATGAATTTAAAAGACCGTTGGTGTAAGGATGTTTTCTTCCTTGAATAAGTTGTTCTCTATTGCCGTACTCAACAATCTCTCCAGCGTACATTACTTGTATGTTATCACTTACTTTACTTATGACATTAAGATCATGACTGACAAAAATAATGGACATTTTATTTTTTTCTTGAATTTCTTTTAAAAGTTTTAGAATTTGTAGTTGTATTGTCACGTCAAGTGCTGTCGTTGGTTCATCAGCTATAAGTAGTTTTGGGTGTCCAGATATTGCCATGGCAATCATCACTCTTTGGGCCATGCCTCCGGAGAGTTCGTGAGGGAAATTATCAATCCTAGACTTTGGGTCAGGAATACCAACCATCGCCAAAAGGTCCAGTGCCATTGGATAAATTTGGTCGTCAGGTATGCCAATATGATTATATCTTATTGCCTCCTCTAACTGATACTTGATCGAAAAACAGGGATTAAGCGCACTCATAGGGTCTTGAAAAATCATGCCAATCTTTTTCCCCCTAATCACGGACCACTTCTTTTCGCTCAAACTAAGCAGGTCGAGACCATCAAAAATAAGTTCATCAGCAGTTACGGATGCTTCTTTTGGAAGGAGTCCCATTAGGGCAAGATTAGTAATGCTTTTTCCACATCCTGACTCACCGACAACACCAAGAACTTCACTTTTATTGATTGAAAAAGATAGGTTTCTTACGGCTTCGAATTGACCGTTATCTGTGTCAAAACTAATTGAGAGATTTTTAACAGAAAGAAGCACGTGTTATTTTCCTTTTTTTAGTCTTGGGTCTAAAGCGTCTCTCAAACCATCTCCGAGCAAATTAAAGCTCAGAACCACAATTAATATACAAAGTCCAGGTAAGGTGACTAGCCATGGAGAGCTTTCAATAAAGCTACGAGCATCTGACAACATTATTCCCCATTCCGCGGTAGGCGGTTGTGCTCCAAGCCCGAGAAAGCCCAGAGCAGCAGCGTTCAAAATTCCATCACTAAAGCAAAGAGTCGTCTGTATGATCAGGGGAGCCGTACAATTAGGAAGTATTTCTTTTAGAATAATCTGGTGACTAGGCATTCCAAATGTCTTAGCAGCTTGTATATATTGTTTTTGTCGTTCCTCAATAACTCCTGCGCGAACAATTCTCGTGAAGCTTGGTATTGAGACAATGGCGACTGCAAGTATCGCATTCACCAAACCAGGTCCAAGAATTGAAACGACAACAATTGCGAGCAATATACTTGGTAGCGCCATCAAAATATCAATTGCACGCATGATAACCTTATCGATAAAACCGCCGAAATAACCTGCAACTAGTCCTAGGAATGTTCCTAAGACTCCACTAATTAGGGTTACAAAGGCTCCTATGAAAAGAGATACTCGGCTTCCATAAAGTAGTCTTGATAGTGTATCTCTTCCTACGTCATCGGTTCCCAGCAGGTGGGAAGAATTAAATTTGTCCCCCCAGAATGGATCCTTGAGTAAATTTTCGGAAAGCTCTGACTCTGAAAATGGAGCGATTATTGGCCCGAAAAATGCGAGAAATATGAAAAATGAGATAACAACTAGGCTAAGTGAGGCTCCTTTATTTTTTCTTAAATCTTTTATAACTTCATTGAGATTGAAAATCATTTGATTTCACCTCTCATCCTTGGGTTGGCCCAAGCATAAATCAAATCTACGAGAAAGTTTATCGTAATGACCATTGTGGCGATGATTAGAATTCCGCCTTGAATTACAGGGTAATCCCTAGCGTTGATACTTGATACGATCCATTTTCCGATTCCTGGCCAAGAGAAAATAGTTTCAGTTAGAATTGCTCCAGTGATGATGGAGCCGAACATTAGACCAAGTACTGTGACGATTGGAATAAGCGCATTCCTCAGGGCGTGAATAAAAACAATTCTAAAAATTGGAGTGCCTTTAGCCTTGGCAGTTCTTATGTAATCTTGTCCCAGTACTTCTAGCATACTACTTCTTGTCATTCGAGCTGTGACTGCTAGAGGGATCGTGCCCATTGCTACAGCAGGCAGAATGATACTTTTTAAAGCACTATAAAAGGCCTCTATACCATCCTCGCTAAAAATAGAATCGATAAGCATAAAGCCTGTAATTCGGTCAACTTCGTACATTACACTTATTCTGCCACTGACTGGCGTTAAGCCGAGGTTTACTGAAAAGACTAGTATAAGAATAATTCCCCACCAGAAAATTGGCATTGAGTAACCAACCAAAGAGGTTCCCATTAAAATATAGTCAATGAAAGAATTTCTTTTTAAAGCGGCGATGACACCAATTGGAATTCCGAGAGAGATGGCAAATGCCATAGCTGCTAAGCCTAATTCTAGAGTCGCGCCAAAACGCCCAATAAATTCTTCACTAACTTTTCTCTTAGAAATTAAAGATTTTCCTAGATCACCTTTTAGAGCATTTTTAACGAAATTCTTGTATTGGATAAGCAATGGTTGATCCAAGCCTAGGCTTTTTTTCATTTCCGAGTAAACAGCAGGGTCTGCACCTCTTTCACCAAGAAGAAGCATTACCGGATCGCCAGGGACTAGTCGAATTAATAAAAAAGAAATCACCGTCACTCCAATTAATGTTGGAACAAGGTTAAGCAATCTTTTTAAAACAAAATTTAGCATTACTTTAAATCGACTTCAGTAAAAATATCTCCGCCTAGTGGGTCTATTTTATATCCCTTTACATTTTTAGACATGGTTCTAAATACTTTTGAGTGCGCAATAGGAGCCCAAGGCGCAGCATCGTTAAATATTCTTTGAGCTTTAATGTAGAGCTCACTTCTTTTTTGTTGCTGAGTTATCTGCTTAGCCTCGGTAATTAAATTATTGAATTTATTATTACACCATCTTGCCACGTTTGATCCCGCTTTTACACCCTCACAACCGAGCAAAATATGGAGAAAATTATCAGGGTCGCCATTGTCTCCTGTCCAACCGAGTTGGATGAGTTGGTGTTCTCCATTTCGACTTTTTGATAAATATGTAGGCCAGTCATAGCTAACGAGTTTTACTTTTATCCCGACTTTTGCCAAATCGGCTTGCATCATTTCTCCCATTTTTTTTCCTGCGGGATTGTAAGGTCGAGACACTGGAAGCGTCCATAATTCGACTTCGAACCCGTCCTCATAACCACCTTTTTTAAGCAGTTTTTTGGCCTTACTAACATTGTACTCATATTCCGTTGCTTTTTTATCATATCCCCAGATATTCGGCGGAAGAGGGTTTTTTGCCTTGATAGCATTGCCTCTATAAATGGCTTTGATGTACGCGTCTCTATTGAGTGCGTGGTTAATAGCTTTTCTGATTAGGGGATTGTCAAAGGGTGCTTTTGACGTATTCATTGCTAAGTAGGAGACATTTAGGCCACTGGTCTCTAATACCGTAAGTTTCTTGTTCTCTTTCATGGAGTCCAGGTCGGCAGGATCAGGTTCGATGATTAGATGGCACTCGTTTGTTTTCAATTTTTGATATCGAACATTTGCATCTGGAGTAATAGAAAAGACAAGTCGATCTATTTGAGGTTTACCATTGAAGTAATTTTTATTTGATGTGTATCTAATTAATGAGTCTTTAACGTATTTTTTAAAAATAAATGGTCCAGTACCAATAGGGTAGTGGTCAATTCTTTCGGGAGTATTGTCTGTTAGAAGTTTGTCACCGTATTCTTTGGATATGATACTCATAAAGCTCATTGCCATATTTGCCAAAAATGGTGCTTCCGCTTTTGAGAGTGTAATTTTCACTTGATATTTTGAAACTTTTTCAATGGACTTAATTAGATTACTC
>MDTG01274188.1_pt1 | contig 15322 bp, 15 predicted proteins | sample 811421 | NCBI WGS metagenome assembly MDTG01 (sample SAMN05326645, study PRJNA326480) | marine metagenome | isolation source: seawater | place: Pacific Ocean: South East | collected 2011
CTCGCGCGCCTCCTGACTCCGGGGTATCACGCTCGACAGCATCTTCACATAACTCTGGCTTTCAACCGGCACCAAATAGATGCCCTTAAAGCGGTTTGGAAGCTCCAACACCAAATCCAGCCATTGCTGCAATGTCGGTGAATTCGCCAGCGCAATAAGCAGAAAATTCCAGTCCTTACGGCCTGTTTTTTCCCGACCCAATGGAATCGCGCCAGTTATATCCTCTGGCGCAAAATCACGCTCCAGCCTGCGCTGCACCAACTTATTGACGCCCAGCGGACTAACCGGCGGCAAGGTATGGCGCACATAAGACTGGTCCATCATGTCGATAAGCATATAGATCGGCACTTTAGGGTGCCCTTCCATCAGCTCAACAAGTGAACGTACATTATCTGGCTCAACATTCGGCGCGAACAAACGGCGCACCAACTTGCTGCCCTGCATATAACTCAAAATCGCGCCATCATCGCCAACGAAGAAAACAAACTTCTCAGCGCCACCGCGACTTTTCTGCTTCTTGGGGGGCGGCGTATTTTGCGCTTTATGTTTACGTTTCAATGCCATTTAGAAATTCATCTGCTCGAAAGATTGATACAGCGGCCCGAACACCGCGGCGATAACCCAGAAAATCAGCCCGCCCATCACGATAGTAAGCGCTGGCTGAATCATGCCCACCATACCATCCACGGCATCGTTCACTTCGCGATTGTAGAAGAAGTTAATATTCTCAAGCGATTCATTCATGTTACCGCTCTCTTCACCTACCTTAAACATACGAATCACCAAGGTGGGAAATTGATGCGACATTCGCAATGAATTAGTCAGAGAATTACCCTCTTCCACTGAACGCTTCACCATACCAATCGATTCTTTCAACACACGGTTACCCACCACGTTCTGCGCCGATTCCAGAGAATCCAGTATATCGATACCGCTCTTGAACATGACTGAAAAGAAGTGCGTAAAACGCGCCAGATTAATTTTACGAATCGTTGCGCCAATGATCGGCAGGCTGAGCATCATATTATCCCATTTATAGGCAAACGGTTCCGATGTGCGGTATAGCATCACGACCGTAAACGCTATGCCAATTGGGATACCGAAAATAAGATACCAGTGACTTTGGAACGCTTCCGATGTCCAGATCAGTGCGCGGGTATGAGCAGGAATATCAAAACCCTGATTCACAATAAAGTCGATCAGCTTCGGCACAACAAAAAGCATCAGCACGGTGATAACCGCCGACATGACCACCAGCAACACAGCCGGGTACGAAATAGCTTTGCGCACCTTACGACGCAAATCAGCGGTCCACTTCATATGATCCGACATATGCGTGAAAGACTCACTGAGGTTACCATTTCGCTCGCCAGCCTCAACCAACCCCACAAAAACCTTACTGAAAACACGCGGATATTCTGTCATCGCTTCCGACAACATTTGCCCGCCTTTCACACGCTCGGTAATATCTGTCATTACATCGCGCAGCTTAGCGGATTCGGTCGAATCGCGCACATCCGACAACGCCTCGTGCAATGGCACCCCTGCACGGTTCAACTGCTCCAGATGCAACATCATGATAATCATGTCTTTCATCTGGATGCGCGAACCAAAGCTAGCAGCACCCTTTTCTTTCAACACCTTATAGCTAACGAGATCGAGCCCCACCTCTTTCAGGCGCGCTTCCAGATCCACATCATTATCAGCGTTGACAGAACCACGTATCGTGCGGCCTTTGTCATTAATCGCAGAATAAGAGAAATTTGGCATAATCCTCAGCTACTAACAAACACACTCTACCCTTGCGGGAAGACACTCACTTCACCAATATGCCGAGAATATTCTTATATTGTTTGGAGATATAGTATTACAATCTATCTGTCAGGTCTACCGTGTTTATCAATTCGGCAAGGTCTATCTCGCCTTTTAACACTTTAGCGATGCCATCTTGCACCATAGGGATAAATCCGTTCTCCAGCGCATACTCCATCATGTGATTACGCGTCGCATGGGTAGCGATCAACTCGTCCATCCCTTTATCGATACGCATAATTTCCAAAATAGCCGTACGCCCCTTATAGCCCTTATGGGCACATGCCGCGCAGCCGTTAGCATCATAAATAGTCGGCGGTTCTGCCGGATCCACCTGCAACACACGACACTCTTCTTCCGTCGCGGGACGGGGCGTTTTGCACTCGGAACATAATTTACGCGCCAGACGTTGCGCCATGGTCGCAATCAACGAACCAGCCAGCAAGTGTGCCGGCACCCCAATATCACCCAGACGTGGGATAGCGCCCATCGCATCGTTGGTGTGAAGTGTCGTATATACCTGGTGCCCTGTCAGCGCCGCACGCACCGCCATCAGAGCGGTTTCTTCGTCACGCACCTCACCCACGAAGATGATGTCGGGGTCTTGACGCATAAGCGATTTGATACCTGAGTGGAAATCCACCGTACCCTCGCGGACGTTAGTCTGGCGAATCATCGGCAGCTGGTATTCCACCGGGTCTTCAAGCGTCATAATATTTACGTCGATCGAATTGATATAGCCAAGAATCGAGTAAAGCGTAGTGGTCTTACCGCTACCCGTTGGCCCCGTCACAATAATGATCCCCTCTGGACGCTTCAAACAGCGCTTGAGCAAATTGATATTATGCTCAGTAAAGCCCAGCTTTTCCAAAGGCAGCAATGCTTTCGACTTATCCAGAATACGTAGCACGATATTCTCACCATGCACGGTTGGCTGAGTCGCCACACGAAAATCGATTTCGCGCCCCAGCGTCCGCATGCCAATACGGCCATCCTGCGGATTACGTGTTTCCGCAATATTCATCCCCGACATAATTTTCAGACGCACACACATGGCCGCCCAATAATCACGGTGGAAACTGCGAATCTGCTGCAATTTACCGTCCACACGGTAACGCAGACGCAGGAATGTGCCTTCCGGCTCAAAGTGAATGTCCGACGCGTCTTGCTTAATCGCATCCACCAACAATGCATTCACCAAACGCACCGTCGGGTTCACATACCCCTCTTCACGCCCATCCAACTGGTTATTTTCACGGATACCCGTTTCAATTTCGCGCAGGATGCCGTCAATCGACATCTCATATTCATAATACTGATCAATCAGCTCAAGCAGCTCACTCTCGGTTGAATAGAGCGGCACAATCTTTGCGCTTTTATCCAGATGGCGGCGCACCTGATCAATCGCCAACACGTTATAGACATCTGCCATCGCCAGATAAACCGTGCCATCGGGCTGCTGCGATACGGGGATCACCTTTTGACGTACACACACATCTTTGGGCACTGCTGCAATCAGATTCGGATCCAGCATGGTAGCGCTTGGATCAAACTTTTCCGCTCCCGCAGACTCTGCCAACACCTCACCGAGCGCACTCTCGGTGATGAAATTCATGTCGACCAGCACTGCTCCCAGCAGTTTTTTATTCGATTTCTGCTCACGCAGGGCAATCTCCAGCTGATCATCAGAGATCAAGCCCATATCCACCAGCTTTTCACCTAAGCGCTTAGGCTTACCCTTCGTAGGAGGCGGCGCATCGCCCGCCGGCATCGCTGGCGGCATTGCCCCACCTTGCGCCGGTTGAGGCGCAGGCACTGACGGAGGTGTTTCTGGTGGTTGTTGTGTCATATCTGGTTGAGGCGCTGGCGGCTGCTCGGCTTGAAGCTGCGGCACCTGCCCCGGCTGCTCCGACTCCACACCCTCACCAGCAGCTTCATTTGCTGGAGATGGCGGCTGAGCCTGATAAGGATGGCGCACGTGCTGACTAGCCTGAACGTCCGAACCATGCGAACCGTTTGCGCCATTTTCTTGTGGCGCATCGTGGACGGTTTCGCCCTCGTTCGTGTCTGGCGTATAGCCCTGTGCAGGCGTACTTGCCGAATGCATAGCTTCGTTATCCATGTGCGAGCGTAATTATCTATTGTTAGTCTTGTTATTATTATAACTGAAAAATGCTTTAATTTCCTTTAAAATCCGAGGGTTTTTAGCCTAAGCGCCGACCCATAGGCGGAAAATACAATAAAAACATTATATTTCAGCATAATAGCAACAATTCTTAATTTATTGTTAGATGTATATTTGCGTATTATTTACCGCTTCGCAAGTAAAATACCGCCTAGCCTTTAAGATTCTAAATAATAGCAATAAAAATAAAGTGAGTTAAGCAACTCACTTGGTGGCGGGCTGAATAAAATAACGCTGCACGTATTCCATCAATTTTTCGACTGATTGATCAATGCTCAATTCTGCCGTATTTACGACCAGATCCGCATTGTCTGGCACTTCATATGGCGCCGTAACACCGGTGAAATTCTCAATCTCGCCTGCACGTGCCTTTTTGTAGAGCCCTTTTACATCACGACTCTCACACGTATCCACATCGGCCTCGATATAAACGGTATGAAAACCGTCTGGCGCAGAAGTGCGCGCCCGCTTACGATCTTCTGCGTAGGGCGAAATAAACGCTGCGATCACAATCATACCTGCATCTGCAAAGAGCGACGCAACCTCACCTACGCGCCTGATATTCTCACTTCGATCTTCAGGAGCAAAGCCTAAATCGGAGCATAAGCCATGGCGTATATTGTCACCATCCAACACATAAACCTGACACCCATGCGCAAATAAACGTTGCTGCAGCTCGCGCGCTAATGTCGATTTGCCGGAGCCGCTCAAGCCCGTGAACCACAACACCCCGCCCTTATGGCCATTCATGAGCTGGCGGTCAGTCGCTGTCACATCAAACTCTACCGCGCTGATATGTTTTGAAGTAACTTCACGCGCCTTCACGCGCTGATCCATCACCTCATCCAAACGCATGATGCCGCCACCCGCAATATAATGCTCGTGCATGATCACAAAGCGCCCGCATTGCGCTAATACTGCATGGTCATCCGCTGCAATCAGCCCGCGCAAGCGCCAACGCACCTCTGCCATTTGATTGCGCTCGATGCGATCGGACGGCTCAGAAGCCAGTGTCTCCGTGTCCACCACCTGGCGAATCTCTTCCAATTCGGCGGTGATCTCACGGGTACCAATCTTCAGTTTATAGCGTCGCCCCTGCTCCAGCGGCTGCTGATGCAACCAAAATAACGACGCATCAAAACGATTGGTCAGCACGGGCGCGCTCGCTTCGTGGCTCGCCACGTCTCCCCGTTCCACAAAAATCTGGTCTTCCAGCGTGATACCCACCGATTGCCCCGCACCGGCTTGCTGCAACGGCTCACCATCGTCAGGCCACTGCTCGATTGAACGCACCTTCACCCGGTAATTGGAGGGAGAAAACAACACTTCATCGCCCACCCTGAGCGTGCCTGACATAATGCGTCCAGCCACAATGCGACGCTTATCAAAGCGGTAAATATCCTGCACTTGTAAGCGCAGCGGCAAATCCTCTGCCGCCGACAATGCTGCGCAACCATCCAACGCATCCAGCAACGACACACCTTCAAACCATGGCATGTGCGCCGACGCGCTATTTATATTGTCACCTTCACGCGCCGATAAAGGCAATAGGTATGTGGGCACAATGTCCAGCCCCTGCAAATAGGCACGCACTTCACTCGCCACTTCGTCATAGCGTGCTTGCGCATACTCCACTGCGTCCATTTTGTTGATGACGACCACTACCTGACGAATCCCCAGCAAGTGCAATAAATAAGCGTGGCGACGGGTTTGCTCGCGCACCCCTTCAGCAGCATCCACAATCAGCACAGCCGCCTCGGCATTGGCTGCACCTGTCACCATGTTCTTCACAAACTCACGATGGCCGGGCGCGTCAATCAGGCAATAGCGTCGTTTGGCAGAGTTAAACCAGATTTGCGTGGTGTCGATGGTGACGTTCTGGTCGCGCTCGGCCTGCAACGCATCCATCAAAAACGCCCACTCAAATGGCATGTTACGCTTCTCGCAGCTGGCGGTTATCTGCTCAAACTTACCTTCCGGCAATGCATTGGTTTCGTAAAGCAGGCGCCCCACCAATGTGGATTTACCGTGATCAATATGCCCGACAATCACAATGCGCAGCGGCGCAGCATGGGCGATAGCTGACGATTCCATAGTGAGTGGCAAAGCAGATGACTGGCTCATAGTTAGTTCGCGTAAATCGATTTCAATTGGGTTAAACGTTCCTGAGTTTTGGTTTTTTGCGCCGCCTTGCAGCTTTGCTCTTCCAGCATTTTGCTGGCAAAGCCATATACCATGCCATGGAAATAATCGACAAAGCCTAACTGATAAGGGTTCCAGTCACGTTGCTTCTGCCATTTTCTGAACTGCAAATAGGTTGGCTTCCATTCCAGCCCGCACCACTGAGCGGCTGCATTGGTCATGCCCACCTCAAAGACAAATTGCGACTCTTTTTCAGGCAATGTGAATATTTGGCGCGCATTGGCCTTTGATTCATCAATGGGCGGTTCGAATTTATCGCGCATCTGCCAAAAACGTTCTTCGGCCTGTTGGGTCATCTTTTTCACGAGCGCGTCACGTTCCGCGGCCAGATTATCCTGCGCTGCACTGTGGCCCGCACTGGCAAGCAGCAGCAAGGCTGCCATCATAATACGCAATACCATTAGTGTGTTCTCCTTTCTGATTTGAGGGGAGCAAACTCACCGATGCGCGTAATCACTTCGATTCCACGCTCTTTCAGCACTTTCAACACCTCCTGACCATAACGACGAATAAATTCCTCTTCGTCTTTCTCGGCCAATTCGATGAAAGCATCCGGCGATATACTGGCGTCGATCTCGGCGCGCACCACCTTTGGCAAGCGCGGTTCTTGCCCATCGGCCACCGATTCGACCATATGCATCAGCGCGGTGCTGCGGCGGTACAGCGCCACCATGTTACGCGACTCATTCGCCACCAGCTCGGTGAGGCGGTCGATCTTGCGCTCTAAAGCATCTATGCGCTGTAGCACGTCATCAGCCATTACATATACCCCGCTGCCCGCAAACGCTCAAAACTGCTTTCGTCTTCGTCTGCTCCCATGGGGCGACCAGCGCGCTCAGCGGTTTTCGTGGTTTCGAGTTCTGAAATAATTTTTTCAATCGTGTCGGCGTCGCTTGCCACAGGCCAGGTGATGCCGCGCTCGCCAATGGAACGAAAACGCATCATATCGCCATTATAGTCGCGCCCCTCAAACTCGTTATAAGCACGGGCGAAATAAAGTGGCACCGTCGGAATATTTTCACGCTGAATGTAGCGCCAGATATCAAGCTCCGTCCATTGCAATAAAGGGTGCACGCGCACATGCGTATCGGGCGCAAAATCGGTGTTGTAATGCCCCCAGAATTCAGGCGGCTGATCTTTCACATCCCACGCATTTTCTTCACTGCGCGGTGAAAACACGCGCTCTTTGGCGCGTGTGCCTTCTTCGTCGCGGCGAATGCCTGCAATAATACCATTAAACCCACGCTGGCTCACCACCTCGTTCAGCCCCAACGTTTTGCGTGCAGCCACACGTGCCGCCGGTGGCAGGCTGGCATCGGTTTGTTCAATGGGCGGGCAAATATGCTGAATAAAATCCAGCTGCCATTCTTTTACATACTGATCGCGATAGGCATATACCTCGTCCATTTCCAACTCGGTGTCGCAATGAATAAGGGGAAACGGCACATGGCCAAAAAATGCCTTTTTCGCCAGCCATATCATCACCGTCGAATCTTTGCCGAAAGACCATAGCATCGCCAATCGGTCAATCGCGTGATAGGCCTCACGCAGTATATATATGCTTTCTGCTTCTAAAGTATCGAGATGATCCATCGCCAAAGACGCGCCAAAGTAATGAAAAGGTTATAAAGGCGCTATCCTTAGCAGGGCAATCCCTGCTTGGCAATGGCTTAGCAATTACAGCGCTATAAGCACCAGAAAGACAGCCAGAACTGTCGTGGCCAACCCTTTCCATGCAAGCGTGTTATCGCGTTTGATGGCTTTTGTGCGTGACATTGTTTTTTCTCATGTTAATCCGAATGTATCATTTTATCTTATACATAAATAGTTACAAAAGCTTTAAGGACAAGTCTTTGCGAATACACACAGGTTATGCTGGAAAAATATCTCATTTCCGACTAGATACATCGCATGGAAAATCTTGAGCCATATGTATATAGCGCGTGGGGCATTGCTTCAGCCGTCCTACTATTGGTCATTGTTGTGTATTGGCGCAAACACAAACGCGCCGGGCAACAACTACAGGCCTGGCAGGATGCAGAATGAAAAAGCGCATGAGCCCAAAACGCCAACGGCTGATTATTGTGCTGATTGGCCTGATTATGCTGGGTGGCAGTGCTGCGTTGCTGCTGAACAGCCTTGGCGATAATCTTATCTTTTTCTTCACCCCGTCGCAGCTGGAACAACGCGAGTTAGCTGCGGGACAGGTGATACGTCTGGGCGGTGTGGTCAAAGATGACAGCGTGGAAACCATGGATGATCGCGTGCGGTTTGTGGTAACAGATTACACACGCGAAATCACCGTAGAATATAGCGGTGTTCTGCCCGCACTCTTTCGTGAGGGTCAGGGCGTAGTAGCACAGGGCAGTTTTGAAGGAACAGAGTTTAAAGCGGCAACCATTCTCGCCAAGCATGACGAAAATTACATGCCCGCTGAAGTGACAAATGCGATCAAGGCATCGGGTCAATGGAAGCCGGAAAACTATAAGCTTGAGGAATAACGATGAGTGTTGAGCTCGGCCATTTTTGTCTGATTCTGGCATGGACAGTTGCGCTACTGCAAGCCACCTGCCCGTTTCCTCGCAAAGGCGCACTGGCTGGCCTCACCATTCCACTGGCGTCACTGCAGTGGATTTTTACCACACTCGCTTTTCTAACCCTGTTGCTGGCATACGCACATTCAGACTTCTCGGCACTTAATGTATTTCTTAATTCCCATAGTGCTAAACCCTTCATCTATAAACTGACCGCCACATGGGGCAACCATGAAGGCTCATTCCTGCTGTGGGTGTGGCTGCTCTCGACATTCGGTTTTATCCTCTCCTTTGCGGCACGCACACCGGAGCGCCGCACCGCACTCGCCGTTATGGGCGCGCTAAGTTTTCTGTTTTGCACCTATATTCTATTTGCATCCAACCCGTTCCTGCGCCTCTCACCCACCCCGCCAGACGGGCAAGGCCTGAACCCGTTATTGCAGGATATCGGCCTCGCCATCCACCCGCCACTGCTCTATATCGGCTATGTGGGCTTTGCTGTGCCATTTGCCTATGCCGTTGCTGGCCTGATCCACGGCTCTATGAACAAAGAATGGGCACGCAAGCTGCAACCTTGGTCAGTGTTTAGCTGGGGCATGCTAACATTTGGCATTGGCCTTGGCAGTTGGTGGGCTTACCGCGAACTTGGCTGGGGCGGTTTCTGGTTCTGGGATCCGGTAGAGAATGTCTCGCTATTGCCGTGGCTGAGTGGACTAGCGCTCATACATAGCATACGCGTGCTGCAAGTCACCGGTCGTTTCGCAGGGTGGATCTATTTTCTCGCCGTGTTTACCTTTGCGATGAGCCTAATAGGCACCTTTATTGTGCGATCCGGATTGCTGATGTCGGTGCATTCTTTTGCAAGCGACCCAACGCGCGGCATATTTATTTTACTGCTTTTTGCGATCATTACAGGCGCGGCACTGGCTTTGCTGGCATGGCGCACCTTGCCGAATGCACAATACTCTCATCCGCTACGCTGGGTATCGCGCAGTGGGTTCATCCTCATCAATAACTGGTTTTTACTGACTGCGTGCCTGACCATTGTGCTGGCCATGCTCTACCCGCTACTCCTTCTACTGCTGGAACTGCCAACGGTGACATTGGGGCCGGGCTATTACAATCAGACGATTTTGCCGCTTATGGCCGTGCTGGCTGTGCTGGCAGGCATTGTGCTGGGTCTGTCGTGGCCGAGCGCTAATCTGCGACAATGCTGGCGTATCACCCGCCTGCCACTCGCAATCGCCGTAAGTATTGTGGTGGCGGTGGCATGGCACCGGATTGCTCTGGACTGGTATTACACAGCAGGGCTGGCGCTTGGTTGCTGGCTGATTGCCGGCACCATGCAAGCGGGTCTGCGCGCGCAACGCAACAAAAGCCTGACGCGGCGCTACATCGCCACATTGATGGCGCATGGTGGGTTCGGCCTGCTGATTCTGGCCATCAGCTGGAACGCGGCAGGGCAGTTACAGCAAGAATATGTGATGCAGATAGGGCAAACTGAGTCGTTTGGTGTATTTGATATAACCATGACTGAATTTGACCGCGCGCCGAGAGAGAATTATCTGAGCCAGTACGCCACATTCACCGTTGAGCGCGACGGACAGCATATCGCGGAACTAACACCGGAAGTGCGGCATTTTCCGATTCGCGAAACGCAAACCACCGAGGCTGCCATACACAGCACCTTATGGCGCGATTTATATATTGTCATAGGCGAAGCGCCTTACCATAATGGGCTTGGCGTGCGGGCTTATTACAAGCCTGGCATGCTATGGATATGGATCAGTATTTTGCTGCTGGGCAGTGCTGGTCTACTGGCAATGCAACACCGAAAGGCTGATACCCAGACATGAGCGAAATCGTTTATCAATCGCCGCTAAAAATCCCGGGCGGATATCAGCTTACACCGCAAAATGGCCGGCGTTATGACAATGGGTTTTCGCCCAACCTGTCGTTAGATGATGCCATACGCTATCTCGAGGACGAGTTGCGACAAATGGGTGCAAAAAAAGCTATCGTCTACACAAATTATGATGCTCTCAATAACGAACGTTTGCGCAAAAAACTCGACAGTGATTCAGCGGTGTGCGTTGAGGTGCGCGTAGACGACGGCAGTTACTTCTTTGTGTGTGATCGCTGGTATCCGCTGGAGCATAATCTGTATGCCATATCGCTGACCCTGCGCAGCCTTGTCAGTTGCGACAAATGGGGCGTGGTCTCCTTGCAGCAATTACTGCAATCCATGGGCACCGCCGGTAGCAGCGCAGCACCGTCTGCGGCAAGTCATACCGCTAGCGCAAGCGCTTTGCCGCAATGGATGGAAATTCTCGGGCTTGGCCCCACAGCAACGCTGGAAGATGCCAATGCTATATATCGTCGCCGCGCTAAGGAATATGTCAACGATCAGAACAAAATGCTGGAGTTGAACGATGCAATCAGCGCAGCACGTGAGGTGCTAAAATCATGATGATGCGCATCGCTCCCCTTATCTTCTTTTTGATATTGGTGATTGTGCTGTCGCTGACCATTATTCACAAACCCACCACCCCCACTGCAAGCCCGATGGTGGGCAAAGCATTTCCTGAGTTAGCATTGAGCGAACTTGGCTCGGATCAGGCCATTCGCGTCGATGCCGATGATTTAAAAGGGCAAGTCAGTGTGGTGAATTTCTTTGCCAGCTGGTGCACGCCTTGCCTGTCAGAACATCCTAACATCTCCCAACTAGCCGAACGCGACATAGGGTTATATGGATTGGCATGGCGCGACAGCGAAGCAAATATTTCGCAATGGCTAAGCAACCACGGCAACCCTTATGATATTGTGTGGCTGGACAGTCAGGGTAAAAGCGCTATTCCGTTTGGCATTCGCGGCATTCCCGAAACCTTCATTATTGATAAGCAGGGTGTCATTCGCTTTCATCAGATTGGTCCCGTCACTCCCGACATTCTGAATAACGCCATTCTTCCGACTATCCGCAGGCTGCAAAATGATAATCAGGCTTAAATATATAGCTGCTATATGCATGTATGTTATGTTGGCATGCGCACCCGCTCACGCGCTCATCATCGAAAACACATTGCCCGCTGCACAGGAAAAACGCGCGCAAGCGTTGCTGTATGAATTGCGCTGCCTGGTGTGCGAAGGCCAAACGGTCGCCGATTCTGACGCCTTGTTTGCACGGCAGGTGCGCCAGACCGTGCGCGAAGAAATACAAGCAGGCAAAAGCAACGAGGCCATTAAAGCGCAGCTCTATGACACATATGGCGCGGCCATTCTTCTGAACCCACCTGCGTCCCCCCTCACCTACGCCATTTATGCACTCCCGCTATTGCTTATGCTGACGGGCGTGTTTGCATTTCTTCTGCTGCGCCGCAAAAAGGAGGTGGTATGAGCTGGTTATTTTACGTACTTGCGGGTGCTTTATCGCTTATCTGTCTGTCAGCGGTTCTTTGGCCTTTGCGCAGCACGCTCACAACTGGCCGCGCCAAGCTCTACGCTGCGCTTTTTATCCTAATGTTTATGGCGATCAGCTGGGGCAGTTATTTTACGATCGGCGCACCTAGTATGGTGCAATAATGTTGTTCGTATCGCGCCGCTTTCTGCCGCTTTTTATTGTGCAGGCACTGGGCGCCTTCAATGACAACGCCTACAAAGCCGCCGCGCTCGTCATATTCACCTATCATTGGCCTGCGTCATATCCTCTCACGTCGCAAGAGATGGTCGCGCTGGCAGCCGCTATTTTTATCGCGCCGTTTTTCCTTTTCTCTGCATTTGCGGGACGGTTGGCAGATGCCTACTCCAAAACCCGTCTGATACATCTGTTCAAATGCACCGAATGCCTGTTGATGCTAGCGGCCAGCGTTGCGTTTTTGAACCAGCACAGCGTGCTATTGCTGCTCTTGCTGTTTGGTATGGGCACACAGTCGGCTTTCTTCGGTCCGATTAAATATTCCATCGTGCCCGAGCTGATTGAGCGTAAGCAACTCCTCACCGCCAATGGCTGGATTGAGGCAGGCACCTTTCTGGCTATTCTTACCGGCACCATCGGCGGCACGTCACTTATGGGGGTGGATAATGCAGCATGGCTCATAAGTGGCCTGTTATGTGCACTGGCAGCTATCGGGCTGGTTGCTGCTTTTTGCTTGCCCGCCACGCACGTTGCCACACGCAATCAACGCGAGTCGTTCCTGTCGGCATGGCATGTACTGACGGCGACATGGTTGGTAGTGCGTGCTATCTATGCACAACGTAAGGTGTATATGGCGATCATCGGCATCAGCTGGTTCTGGGTGTTGGGCAGTTTATTCGTGACGCAGCTACCACTTTTCACCCAGTCCTACTTGCAAGGCTCACCCCATATGGTGAGCGTGCTGCTCGGCTGTTTTTCACTCGGCATCATCATTGGCTCACTAGCCATTACACAGCTCAAGCGCCATATTCACTGGCTACTGCCATGTACTATGTTGGCCATCAGCGTCTGCGTCATAGGCTTATCGCTGCTTTCGTTTCCTCATGCACCGTACCCTTTAACTGCATTATTTCAGCATCCAGAAACACAATTATTGTTGCTGTGTCTGCTTGGCGTTGCAGTGGCAGGCGGCATGTTTGTGGTGCCGCTCTACACCCAACTGCAATTGGCCAGCAGCAATGAAAATCGCGCACAGAACATTGCCGGCAACAATATTTTTAATGCGGCCGCGGTGACACTCACCTCTGTGCTTGCTGCCGCCTTATTCAGCCATGGGCTAAGCGTGACCGGAGTATGGACATGTTTTGCGCTTGGCAATCTGCCCATTGCCTACCTTATGTGGAAATTCAGAAATAAGTGGGGCGAGTGATGGGGATCGAACCCACGGCCTCCAGTGCCACAAACTGGCGCTCTAACCAACTGAGCTACACCCGCCATAAATGGAGGCTTGGTTATAAAGCCATACGGCGGTAAAAATCAAGCCCCGCCTGCAAGTAATTTTGCGGTCTGCCCATTTTTTGGGCACAAATCACGACCATGCTTATTTTGCAAGCATAAGCATACGTTGCAGCGCAAAACAGCCATTTGTTTTTCAAGCATAATTTTTATGCGTAGTTTATTTGAAACTGGCACAGGAAGTGCTATAGATGGGCAACAGAGATTGCGGAGAGTCTGCACATGAAGAAAATTGAAGCCATTATTAAGCCGTTCAAGCTGGACGAAGTGAAAGAAGCACTACAGGAAAGTGGCCTGCAGGGCATTACGGTGATCGAAGCGCGCGGGTTTGGCCGTCAGAAAGGCCATACCGAACTTTATCGTGGCGCGGAGTATGTGGTCGATTTTTTGCCTAAGGTGAAGATCGAACTGGTGGTCGATGACAATTTGGTGGATAAAACCGTAGAGGCCATCATGAATGCAGCCCAGACTGGCCGTATTGGCGATGGTAAGATTTTCATCTCCCCGGTGGAGGAAGCTATTCGCATCCGCACTGGCGAGCGTGGCAGCAACGCATTGTAATTACAACTTGTATCAATAAGGAGAACGGCATGTCCGTATCAGATATTCTGAAAGAAATTAAAGAAAACGACATTAAATTCGTCGATTTTCGTTTTACCGACCCCAAGGGTAAGTGGCAGCACACCACCTATTCGGTAGGTGAAGTGAATGAAGGCACATTCGAAGACGGTATTATGTTTGATGGTTCATCCATCGCAGGCTGGAAGTCGATCAACGAATCGGACATGATTCTGATGCCAGACACCACCTCGTCTTTCATTGACCCGTTCAATGTGCAGCCCACCATGGTGATTTTCTGCGACATCGTAGAGCCTAGCAGCGGACAAGCCTATGGCCGTGACCCACGTTCGACCGCCAAGAAAGCAGAAGCATTCCTGCAATATACCGGCATTGGCGATAAAGCCTTCTTTGGACCGGAGCTGGAATTCTTTGTATTTGATGATGTGCGTTTCGAAGTGGGCTCGAACAATTCGTTCCATTTTGTAGATTCTGAAGAAGCGCCAATGAATAGCGGCAAAATGTATGACTGGGGCAACCAGGGTCACCGTCCAGGCGTTAAAGGCGGTTATTTCCCTGTACCACCCGTTGATTCCATGACAGATTTCCGTAGCGAATGCCTGACCACACTGGAATCGGTGGGCATCACCTCTGTGCTGCATCACCACGAAGTTGCACCTGCCCAGCACGAGCTTGGCTTTAACTTCAGCGACCTGCTGCGCACTGCCGATAACGTGCAGAAATACAAATACGTGATTCAAATGCTGGCGCATTCCTACGGCAAATCAGCCACCTTTATGCCAAAGCCCGTCAATCACGATAATGGCTCGGGCATGCACGTGCACCAGTCGATCTGGAAAGACGAGAAGCCACTGTTTGCAGGTAATGGCTATGCCGATCTGTCGGAGACCTGCCTGTATTACATCGGTGGTATCATCAAGCACGCTAAGGCAATCAACGCGTTCAGTAACGCCAGCACCAACAGCTACAAACGTCTGGTGCCGGGCTATGAAGCGCCTACCCTGCTGGCATATTCGTCGCGCAACCGTTCGGCGTCGATCCGTATTCCGTATGTGGCAAGCCCTAAAGGCAAGCGTATCGAAA
>MDTG01281284.1_pt1 | contig 15322 bp, 19 predicted proteins | sample 811421 | NCBI WGS metagenome assembly MDTG01 (sample SAMN05326645, study PRJNA326480) | marine metagenome | isolation source: seawater | place: Pacific Ocean: South East | collected 2011
CTCGACCTCGGCGCGGCTGATTTCCTCGGCGCGCGAGGTCAGCGACAGGCGTCGGACCGAGTTCTCGAGCTGGCGCACGTTGCCGGGCCAGCTGTAGGCGCGGAAAAGCTCGGCCGAGTCCTTAGACAGCCACCGCTTCGGCGCCCCCTCGCGCTCGGCCCGGGCAAGGAAATGCTCGGTCAGCAGCGCGATGTCCTCGACCCGCTCGCGCAGGGCCGGCACGTTGATCGTCGCCCCCGAGAGGCGGTAGTAGAGATCCTGCCGCACGTGGCCCTCGTCCATCGCCTGCGCGAGATCGCCCTGGCTGGTGGCCATGAAGCGCGGCACGTGTTCGCCGGGAATGTCCATCATCCGCACGATGCGTGCCTGGATGTCGTCCGAGATGTCGGTGATCTCGTCGATCAGCAGCGTGCCGCCCTTGACCCGGGCAAGCACCCGGCTCGGGCCCTCGAGATCGGACAGGTCACCGCCGGTGACGGTGACGAACGGCAGCGTGCGGCGGTCCGAGAAGTCGTGGATCGCGCGCGCGATCAGCGACTTGCCCGTGCCGCTCTCGCCCGAGATCAGCACCGGAAGATCGGTGTTCATCACCCGCGCCACCAGCCGGTAGAGCGCCTGCATCGCCGGCGTCTTGCCCACCAGCGGCAACTCGTCGGGGCTGTCGGCGCCGATCGTCGCGGTTTCCTCGCGCTTCGGCGCGCGGTTGCGGTTGTCGAGCGCCTTGGCCGTGCGCTTCATCAGGTCCGGCAGATCGAAGGGCTTGGGCAGGTAGTCGTATGCCTCGGCCTCGGCGGCCTGGATCGCCGTCATGATGGTATTTTGCGCCGAGATCACGATGACCGGCAGCTCGGGCCGGTCCTGGTGGATCTTCGGCAGCATCTCGAGCCCGTTGCCGTCGGGCATGACCACGTCCGAGATGACGACGTCGCCCTTGCCCTCGCCCACCCAGCGCATCAGCGTGGTGAGCGAGCTGGTGGCGTGCACCTTGCAACCCGCACGCGTGAGGGCCTGTGTCAGGACCGTGCGGATCGTGCGGTCGTCGTCTGCGACAAGAACCGTGCCATCCATTAGCTCTTCTCCTCTGTCTCGCGCGGGGCGCGCGGAAGCGAAATGCGAAAGACCGTGCGGCCGGGAACGGAGTCCACGGAAATCCAGCCGTCATGGTCCGAGATGATCTTGCTGACCAGCGCGAGGCCCAGCCCCGTGCCGTTCTCTTTCCCCGAAACGAAGGGGTCGAACACATCGCCCTTGATGTCGTTCGGCAGGCCGGGGCCGTCGTCGACGACCTCGATCTGCAACGGCAACTTCTGGGTCGTCCCGTCCTCGCGCCGCATCCGGAAGGAATGCTCGTAGAAAGTGCGCAGGCGGATGGTGCCACCGGCCTTGGCATCGGCGGCCTCGGCGGCGTTCTTCAGCAGGTTCAGCACCACCTGGAGAAGCTGGTCCGGGTCGCCGTAGGCCAGCGGCAGCGAGGGATCGTAATCCTCGATGAACTTCATGTGCGCGCCGACGCCAAGCTGCGTCGAGCGCCGCGCCCGGTCGAGCACGTCGTGGATGTTGACCGGCTTCTTCTCGGGCACCGAGAGGTTGCCGAACTGCTCCACCTGCTCGAGCAGCTTCACGATGCGGCGGGTCTCGGCGACGATCAGATCCGTCAGCTCGAGGTCGTCCTTGCCGAGGTTCATCGACAGCAGCTGCGCCGCACCGGTGATGCCGGCAAGCGGGTTCTTGATCTCGTGCGCCAGCATCTCGGCCATGCCGATGGCCGATTTCGCCGCCGACTTCACCGAGTGGCTCTGGGTCATGCGGCCGGCGAGCTCGCGCGGGCTGATGAGCATGATGAACCAGCCGGGATACCCCTGCACCGGTGCGATCTGGAGATTGCAGACCAGCGGAGCGCGGGCGCCGGTGCCCACATCCACGTCGTTGACGAAAAGCGGTGTGCCGTTCTCGCGGGCCCGCGCAAGGCTTTCCTCGAGCGGGGCGTCTACCGCCAGCCGGTCCCAGATCGGCTGGCCGATCAGCCATTTCGCCGAGTTGTTCATGAAGCCCTCGGCCGCCGGGTTCATGTCGGCGATCCGCTCCTCCGCATCGAGGAGAATGGCCGGCACCGGGAGCGACGACCAGAGCTGCATCTGAAGCTCGCTGTTCATGCGGCCTCCATTAGCGCGTCTTCGAGCGCGGGTTTGAGTTGGGCCAGCACGCGGGCCGGGTCGCGCTCGGTCAGCACCGCGCGGCGCATGGCAGGCTCGGTGCCCGCCGCGTCCATGTACCAGCCAAGGTGCTTGCGGGCGCAGCGCACGCCAAGCTCGGGGCCGTAGAAGTCGATCATCGCGGCGTAATGGTCGCGCACGATCTCGGTCAGTTCCCGGCCTTGCGGGATCTCGGGGGCGGGCGTGCCGTAAAGCGCGTGCGAAATCTCGGCGAGCTTCCAGGGCGCGCCTTGCGCCCCGCGTCCGACCATCACGCCGTCGGCGCCGGACAGGCGCAGCGCCTCGCGGGCAGAGGCGGCATCGGTGATGTCTCCGTTGGCGACGACCGGGATCGACACCGCTTGCTTGACCGCGTGGATCGCCGCCCAGTCGGCGCGACCCTTGTAGAACTGGCAGCGGGTGCGGCCGTGGATGACCAGCATCCGGACGCCCGCTGCCTCGGCGCGCGGCGCGAGCTCGGCGGCGTTGAGCGTGTCGTGATCCCAGCCCAGCCGGGTCTTGAGCGTCACCGGCACGTCGACCGCCTCGGCCACCGCCTCGATCAGGCGCAGCGCATGGTCGAGATCGCGCAGAAGCGCAGAACCGGAATAGCCGCCGGTCACCTTCTTCGCCGGGCAGCCCATGTTGATGTCGATGACGCGGGCGCCCATGTCGGCGACCCGGCGCGCGGCCTCGGCCATCGGCTCGGGGGCGCGGCCGGCGATCTGGACCGAGGTGTTCTCGATCCCGGCGCCCAGTTCGGCCTTCTCACGTGTGCCGGGGCGCTCGGTGAGAAACTCGCCGCTCGCGATCATCTCGGACACGACAAGGCCCGCGCCCCAGCGGGACACGAGGCTGCGGAAGGGCAGATCCGTGATTCCGGCCAGCGGTGCCAGCATGACGGGAGGAGTGATCGTCCGGTCGCCCAGAGACAGTTTCAAACGCCTATTCCTTGTGCAGATGCTTGGGAGGTAACCCGCCCGCGACGCATATTCAATCGTTCAGCCCTGTTCTTGTCGCGACAAGAGCTCGTGCGCCTAGTTTTTAGGCAATCAGGGGCCACGCATTGCGCAGCGCACCGTCAGCGCCTAGAGAATGGCGCGCAAGAGAGGAGCCCCGCCATGGACATCGCCGCCATCATCGTCGCCGCCGGCCGGGGCACCCGCGCGGGTGGCGGACTGCCCAAGCAGTGGCGGGACCTGGCCGGTCGCCCGGTGGCGCGCTGGACCCTCGAAGCCTTTGCTCACCTGCCACGGATCATCCTCGTGATCCACCCCGACGACCGGGCCCGTGCCGAGGATGTGAGCGAGGGTTTGCCGGTGACGCTTATCGACGGCGCGGCGGACCGTGCGGGCTCGGTCCGGGCCGGTCTGGAGGCGCTGGCCGAGACTCCGCCCGACCGCGTGCTGATCCACGACGTGGCGCGCCCCTGCGTATCGCGGCGGCTGATCGACGCGGTCGTCGAGGCACTCGACCGCGCGCCCGGCGCCGCCCCGGCGCTGCCGGTGACCGACGCGCTCTGGACCGGTGCTGGCGACATCGTGACCGGCACGCAGGACCGCACCGGGCTGTTCCGGGCGCAAACGCCGCAGGGCTTCCGCTACGCCGAGATCCGCGCCGCCCATGCCGCCCACCCCGGCGGCGCCGCCGATGACGTCGAGGTCGCCCGCGCCGCGGGGCTGGACGTTGCCATCGTTCCGGGCGAGGAACGCAACCTGAAGATCACCGGCCCCGACGATTTCGCGCGGGCCCATGCCACCATGAAGGAGGACGCGATGGATATCCGGCTCGGCAACGGCTACGACGTGCACCGCTTCGGCCCCGGCGATCACGTCGTGCTCTGCGGCGTGACCATCCCGCACGGACGCGGGCTGCAGGGACATTCCGACGCGGACGTCGGCATGCACGCGGTCACCGACGCGCTCTACGGTGCCATGGCCGAGGGCGACATCGGCCGCCACTTCCCGCCGACCGACCCGCAGTGGAAGGGGGCCGCCAGCGAGATCTTCCTGCGCCACGCGGTAGACCTCGCCCGCTCCAGGGGGTTCACGGTCTCGAACGTCGATCTCACGCTCATCTGCGAGCGCCCGAAGATCGGCCCGCACGCCCCTGACATGACAGCAGAAATGGCGCGCATCACCGGGATCGCGCCCGACCGCATCTCGATCAAGGCGACCACCTCGGAACGGCTCGGTTTCACCGGCCGCGAAGAGGGTATCGCCGCCATCGCAACAGCAACGCTGGTGAGATCATGAAAGCCATTGCCTCCTTCTTCTACGTCGGCTTCCTGAAGCCCGCGCCGGGCACATGGGGCTCGCTCGCGGCGCTGCCGGTGGCCTATGCGATCCTGCTCATCGGTGGCTTCTGGCTGCTGATCGCGGCCACCGTCGCGGCCTTTGCGCTGGGGCTCTGGGCCACCCGCAGGCTCACCGAGGACGCCACCGACCACGACCCCTCGTGGATCGTCATCGACGAGGTCGTCGGCCAGTGGATCGCCCTGTTCCCGGTGGGTTACGGCGCGATGATGATGTCGGTCGAGTTCTGGCGCCTGTGGCCAGGCTGGGTCTCGGGGTTCCTGCTGTTCCGGCTCTTCGACATATGGAAGCCGTGGCTCGTCGGCCGTGCCGACCGCCGGGGCGACGCCATGGGCGTCATGCTCGACGACGTGATCGCGGGCGTGTTTTCTGCTATCGTGTCGATCATCCTTGCCGGCCTCGCCCATGGAGTCCTGATGTGACCGAAGTCATCGCCCGCGACATCCTCGCCCGCGCCCGCGCACGCGGCGCCACCGTCACCACCGCCGAAAGCTGCACCGGCGGCATGGTTTCCGCCGCGATCACCGACATCGCCGGCTCGTCGGACATCTTCCACCGCGGCTACGTGGTCTACTCCAACGCCGCCAAGCAGGAGCTGCTCGGCGTGCATGCCGAAACGCTGTCAGTCCACGGCGCGGTGTCGGAAGAGGTCGTGCAGGAGATGGCCGAAGGCGCGCGCCGCGCCGCCGAGGCCGATCTCGCCGTGGCGATCTCGGGCGTCGCAGGCCCCGGCGGCTCCGAGATGAAGCCCGAGGGCCGGGTCTGCTTCGGGCTCGCCGGCGCCACCGAGACGATCACCGAAACCGTCGATTTCGGCGCCCTTGGCCGCGCCAACGTCCGCGCGGCGGCCACGCACCACGCGCTCGAACTGCTGCAACAGGCGCTGTCGGACGAGTGACCGCTCAGGCGGCCGGGCCGTAGAGCTCTGCCGCCCGCCGTTCGAAGGCCCGCACGATCCGCTGCATCGCCTCGTAGAAGAACATGCCCGCAGCGCCCTGCAGCAGGCGGTTCTTGAACTCGAAATCGACGTGGAAATGCACGTCCACCCCGCCGTCCTCGACATCCTCGAACCGCCAGTTCGAAATCATGTGCCGGAACGGCCCGTCGAGATACTCGGTGTCGATGCGGTGGTCCTGCGGATAGAGCGTGACCCGGCTGCCGAAGCGTTCGCGGAAGACCTTGAACGAGATCACGAGGTCGGCAAGCATCACCTCGTGGTCGCCCTTGTCCTCGCGGGAGCGCACGCGCGCGGCGGCGGTCCAAGGCAGGAATTCCGGATAGGACGCGACGTCGGCCACAAGGTCGTACATCTGTTGCGCCGTGTAAGGCAGGTGTTTTGTCTCGGAGTGCGTCGGCATGTCTGTGTTTCTAGCGCCCGTTAATCGCGTGACAATCTCTGGGCGTTTCTTCATATGCTGAGCCCGGCAATGCAAGGGGAATGGCATGACGGAACGGCCCTACGTCGTGGACGAGATGATCTCGGCGAAATCCATCGCGGCCCGGATCGAGGAACTGGCGCGCGAGATCACCCGGGAATTCGGTGACACCGACAAGCTCGTGGTCGTCGGCCTCCTGCGCGGCAGCTTCGTCTTCATCGCCGACCTCGTGCGCGAGCTGAACCTGCCGGTCGAGGTCGATTTCCTCGAGGCCTCCTCGTACGGCGACGGCATGGAATCGAGCCGCGAGGTGCGCATCCTCAAGGACCTCCGCTCGCCGGTCGAGGGCCGCGACGTGCTGGTGGTCGAGGACATCGTCGACACCGGCTTCACCCTCAGCCACGTGCTGCGCCTGCTGCAGTCACGGGCGCCGCGCAAGCTGCGCACCATTGCCCTCCTCGACAAGCCCGCCCGCCGCGAGGTCGCGCTCAAGGCCGACTGGACCGGCTTCGAGATCCCCGACGAATTCGTCGTGGGCTACGGGGTCGACTTCGCGCAGCGCAACCGCAACCTGCCCTTCATCGGCAAGGTGCGCTTCCCGGAGGACTGAGGTGAGCCCGCTCTGGCTGGTCCGCATGGCCCGCTGGGTCCGCAATCCGCCGGGGCCCCGCAAGGTCACGCTGGTGCTCGCCGTGGTGGCGATCTGCCTTCTGATCTACGCCGTCGAGCGCTGGGTCGGCTGGCCCGAAGCACTGACCGGTGACCGCCTGCGCGCGCCGCTGCGGCTCAGCCACTGACACCGCCGGCGCGCCGGCGTCCGGCAAGCGCGTTCGGCCCACGGCACCCGCTCCATGATCGACGCCACCACGCAGGCCGCTTTGCCCTCGGCCGCCTCGCGCGTCGGCGCCCGACCGGCATGTCACGCGAAAATCACTGGACTTGCGCCCGCGACCTGTCAGCCTAGCTGCACCAGCATAGAGCCAGGGAGACTTTGATGAACCGTATTCTTACCGCCGTCACGGCGCTTTCCATCTGCACCGCGGGCATCGCGGCGGCACAGGATTATTCCGCCAACCTGAAAGCGCGGCAGGGTCAGTTCCGGATCTTGGCGATCAACCTCGGCACCCTCGGCGCGATGGCCAAGGGCGAGGTCGACTACGATGCCGATGCCGCCACCATGGCCGCCGAGTCGATTGTCTCCGTCAGCACCATCCACCAGCAGCCGCTCTGGCCCGAGGGCTCGTCCGAGATGGACATGGACGGCACCCGCGCCAAGGCCGAGATCTGGGACAACTGGGAGGATTTCGCCTCCAAGTGGTCGGCGCTCGGTGACGCGGCCGAAGCCATGCAGACCGCCGCCGGCGAAGGCGCCGAAGCCATAGGCCCCGCGCTCGGCGAGCTCGGCGGCGCCTGCAAGGCCTGCCACGACGACTACCGCGCGCCGCAAGGCTGATCGATGCGCAAGCTGCTTGGAACGGTGGCTCTGGCGGGGATCGTCCTCGCCGGGGCCGGCTATGTGATTTCTGCGCCCAAAACCCTCCCCGAGGGCACTTTCGACGGGGTCGAGGGCGACCCCGCGCGCGGCGAGACCGTCTTCACCGCCGCGGGCTGCGCGTCCTGCCACCACGCGCCCGACGCCGAGGGCGACCAGAAGCGCGTCCTCGCCGGCGGCCAGCGCTTCGCATCGGATTTCGGCACCTTCATCGCCCCGAACATCTCGCCCGATCCCGACCACGGCATCGGCGACTGGAGCCAGGAAGACTTCGCCAACGCCGTGCTGCGGGGCGTCTCGCCCGAGGGCGCGCATCTCTACCCGGCCTTCCCCTACACCGCCTACGCCCGCATGGACCAGCGCGACCTCGTCGACCTCTGGGCCTTCATGCAGACGCTGCCTGCGTCCGACACGCCGAGCCAGCCGCACGAGGTCGGATTCCCCTTCAACGTCCGCCGTGGCCTCGGGCTCTGGAAGCGCCTGTTCTTCGACGACGCCTGGGTGATGACCGAGGCCGAGGGCCAGGATCTCACCCGTGGGCGCTACCTCGTCGAGGCGCTGGCCCATTGCGGCGAATGCCACACGCCGCGCAACGCGCTCGGTGCGCTCGACCGCTCGGCCTGGCTCACCGGCGCCCCGAACCCCAACGGCGACGGCACCATTCCCGGCCTCACCCCGGACAAGCTCGACTGGAGCGCCACCGACATCGCCTACTACCTCGAAACCGGCTTCACCCCCGATTTCGACAGCGTCGGCGGTCACATGGTCGAGGTCGTCGAGAACTTCGGCCAGCTCTCCGAGGCCGACCGCACCGCGGTGGCCGCCTACCTCAAGGCCCTCCCCGCCGGCGGGGCAATGAACTGACCCCGCCCCTTCTCCGGTTGCGAAAATACCCTCGGGGGTGAGCGCGCCCCAGGGCGCGCGAGGGGGCAGAGCCCCCTTTCGCATCCCCCATCGGCCCGCGTGCCGTCACCGCGCCGGGACATCCCCCCTTAACACCGGCCCTCCGATCCCCTATCTGCCCCTGCATGACAGAGACATTGCATATCGTAGGCGGCGGCATGGCCGGGTCCGAGGCCGCCTGGCAGGCCGCAGAGATGGGCGTTTCCGTGGTCCTCCACGAGATGCGCCCGCAGGTGGAAACCTTCGCGCATCGGACCGGCAACATGGCCGAGATGGTGTGCTCCAACTCCTTCCGGTCGGATGACCACGAGCAGAACGCCGTGGGGCTGCTGCACTGGGAGATGCGCGAGGCCGGCGGCCTTCTGATGCGCGCGGCACATGCCCACCGCCTGCCCGCCGGCGGCGCGCTCGCCGTGGACCGCGACCGCTTTTCCGAGATGGTCACCGAAACGCTGCACGCGCACCCGAACGTCCGCGTCTCCCACGAGGAGATCAGCGAGATCCCCGACGACGGACAGTGGATCTTCGCCACCGGCCCGCTCACTTCGGATGCGCTCGGGCAGGCCATCGCGCGCGAGACCGGGACCGATGCGCTCGCCTTCTTCGACGCCATCGCGCCCATCGTCTACGCCGAGAGCATCGACATGGACACCGCCTGGCTGCAGTCGCGCTACGACAAGGGCGAGACCGAGGACGAGCGCCGCGCCTACGTCAACTGCCCGATGACCCGCGACCAGTACGAGGCCTTCATCGACGCCCTGCTGGCGGCCGACAAGACCGAGTTCCACGAGGGCGAGACCGCCGGCCACTTCGACGGCTGCCTGCCGATCGAAGTCATGGCCGAGCGCGGTCGCGAGACCCTGCGCCACGGCCCGATGAAGCCCATCGGCCTGACCAACGCCCACAAGCCCGAGGAAAAGGCCTATGCCGTCGTGCAACTGCGCCGCGACAACGCGCTGGGAACGCTCTTCAACATCGTCGGCTTCCAGACCAAGATGAAATACGGCGCGCAGGCCGAGGTCTTCCGGATGATCCCCGGTCTCGAGAACGCGCGTTTCGCACGTCTCGGCGGCATCCACCGCAACACCTTCCTCAACTCGCCCACCCTGCTCGACCGGCAGATGCGCCTGCGCGGCAAGCCGAACGTGCGCTTCGCCGGCCAGATCACCGGCGTCGAGGGCTACGTGGAATCCGCCTCGATGGGCCTCGCGGCGGGTCGCATGGCCGCGGCCGAGCTGCTCGGGCGCAGCCTGCCCGAGATCCCGCAGGACACCGCGCATGGCGCGCTGATCCACCACATCACCGGCGGGGCCGAGGCGAAGACCTTCCAGCCGATGAACGTCAATTTCGGCCTCTTCCGCCCGGTCGACGGGCTCAAGGGGGGCCGCCGCGGTCGCCGTGACCGCTACAAGGCCTATACCGACCGGGCCAAATCCGCGTGGTCGGACTGGCTCGCATCCCAGGAGGTGCCCGCATGAACTATGTCCTCGCGCTGCTGCTGCCGCCGCTGTCGATCCTCTTCACCGGGCGACCGATCCTGTCGATCATCGTCTTCTTCATCTGGGTACCGGCGATCCTGCTCTCGGGCGGGCTGACCCACCCGATGTTCATCCTGCTGGCATGGATCCTGATCTACCAGTCCGGGGAAGAGCGCCGCACCCGCCGGATCGAACGGTCCTACCGCGACTACGACTGAATGCGCACGCGCTTCGCGCCTTCGCCCACCGGCCCGCTGCACCTCGGCCATGCCTATTCGGCGCTGCTTGCGCACGACATGGCGCAGGCGGCGGGCGGCACCTTCCTGTTGCGGATCGACGATCTCGACCAGAGCCGCGCCCGCGCCGAATGGGAAGTGCAGCTGAAGGACGATCTGCGCTGGCTGGGTCTCGACTGGCCCGAGCCCTGTCGCCGCGAATCCGAGCATCTCGGAGAGTATGAGGCGGCGCTCGACCGGCTCTGGGACATGGGCTTGCTCTACCCCTGCCACTGTTCCCGACGCGACATCCGAGAGGCGCTTTCAGCTCCGCAGGAAGGCGCGCCGATCGGGCCGGACGGGCTGATCTACCCCGGCACCTGCCGCCCTTCCGCGCCGCCTGTCGGCCCGCGCCCGTCTGGCCTGACGCTCAGGCTGGACATGGCACGGGCTTGCAGCGCGATTGGTGAACCGATCTCATTTCAGGAAACCGGCAACGGTCCTGACGGAAAAACCGGCCGGATCGTCGCCACCGCGCAAGAGATGGTCGAGACGGTCGGCGATGTCGTCGTTGCACGCAAGGAGATGGGCGCCGCCTATCACCTCGCGGTGGTGGTCGACGACGCGGCGCAGGGGATCACCCAAGTGGTGCGTGGCGAGGACCTTTTCGACGCCACCCGGATCCATGTCCTGCTGCAAGGGCTTCTCGGGCTGCCGACCCCCGGTTACCACCATCACCGGCTGATCCGGGACGCCGACGGCAAACGGCTTGCCAAGCGCGACGATGCCCGGGCCATCGCGCTCTATCGCTCCGAGGGGCTCTCACCCAAGGATGTGCGCCGCTTGGTCGGACTTTGACGCGTCACGCGGCAACGCGCCAGTGGCCGCTTGTCACTCTGATCGGTGCGGTCCGGCGATACCTTCTATTTCAGCGCGTTTCCTTCTTCCGGGCCCAGCCCAGGAAAAGCCCGGCCGCACCGACCAGCGAAATGAAATAGCCGATGGGCATGATCCACCAAGGCGCTGCGGCGAGCTGCGTCGCGTCGACCGGTTCAGCGCCGAGGAAGGGATAGATCACGATGATGGCGATGCCGAGGATCAAGAGCCCCAGCGAAATTTGCATGATGCGCATGGTTGCCTCCATTGGGTATCCATGGAGAAACAGCGCGGCATGGGGGCGGAATGTTCCACTCCTCAAGCACGTGTGACCGAGCGGCAGGTCACGCCATCGGCGTCATGATCTCGACTTCTTCACCATTGCGCAGCGCCGTGTAGAAGCAGGAGCGGCGGTTGGTGTGGCACGCCGGCCCGGCTTGCTCGACCAGCGCGAGAAGGCAGTCGCGGTCGCAGTCCAAGCGCAGTTCGACCAGCTTCTGTACGTGACCCGAGCTTTCGCCCTTGATCCAGAAGGACTTGCGCGAGCGCGACCAATAGGTCACCCGTCCGGTCTCGAGCGTGCGGGTCACCGACTCGGCGTTCATCCAAGCCATCATCAGCACCTCGCTGCTGTCGGCATCCTGCGCGATACAGGGGATCAGGCCGGCGTCATCGTAGACCAAGGTCGCGGGATCGAAGCTCATCTTGCAAAAACCCTTTTGCACGCGGGACATCGCCCCCTATTTATGGGACACGATCCGAAAGGAAAAGCCATGTCCGCCGAGACCGACCTCATCAAGCTCTATTCGCAGCGCATCCTTGCCCTTGCCGCGGACATCCCGCGTACGGGCCGGCTCGAGACGCCCGACGCCAGCGTGAAGAAGCGCTCGCCGCTCTGCGGCTCGACGGTGACCGTCGACCTGAATATGGCGGATGGCGTCGTGTCGGACTATGCGCAGGATGTGAAGGCCTGCGCGCTGGGGCAGGCTTCGGCCGCAGTAGTGGGGGATGCCATCATCGGCCGCACGCCTGAAGAGATTGCCGAAGCCCGCGATGCCCTCCGCGCGATGCTGAAGGAAGACGGACCAACCCCGCCTGCCCCCTTCGACGAGCTCGAGGTGCTGCGGCCTGCGCAGGCCTACAAGAACCGCCATGCGTCGATCATGCTTGCGCTGGAAGCGGCCACCGAGGCCGCGCAGCAAGCGATGGCCGCCCAGAGCGCCTGACTTCCGGCAGCCCGCTGCCCCTCTACTTGGAACCCGCACAGCCGCCCTGTGGCCGCCCTCGTCCGGACGCTCAGGCAGCGCGCGAGGTTCCGGACGACCGTGCACCCTTGCCGTCGCCCGGCAACGCGATGTCGAACCGCTCCACGAGTTGCGACAGGGTGCCCGCGTCGCTGTTGAGCATATGAGCGGCCGCCGTGCTTTCTTCAACCATCGCGGCGTTTTGCTGGGTCACCTTGTCGAGGTTGCCGACGCCCGAGTTGATCTCGTTCAGGCCCTGCGCCTGATCCGAGGCAACCGTGGCGATTCCGCTGACGAGGTCGGAGATCTGGCCGATCTTGCTGACGACTTCCGACAGGGCCTCGCCGGCGCGTTCGACGAGCTGCACGCCGTCGCGCACCTGTTCGGACGAGCCGCTGATCAGCGTCTTGATCTGCTGCGCAGCGTCCGAGCTGCGCTGCGCCAGCGCCCGCACCTCGGAGGCGACCACCGCGAACCCACGACCCGACTCGCCCGCCCGCGCGGCCTCGACCCCGGCGTTGAGCGCCAGCAGGTTGGTCTGGAAGGCGATATCGTCGATCACGCCGATGATTTCGCTGATCTGGTTCGAGCTCTTCGCGATCCCGGCCATCGCGGCCACCGCGGAGCCCATGACCTCGCCGTTTTCCTCTGCCATACGCGCGGCGCTCCGGACGTTGGTTTCGGCCTCGCGGGTGGCCTCGGCGGCCTCGCGGACGCCTGTCAGAAGCACCTCGAGCGCTGCCGCGGTTTGTTCCAGCGTCGCCGCCTGCGTTTCGGTCCGATGGGAGAGCTCGTCGGACCCGCGCGCGATCTCCTCGGCGTTACCGTGAATGTTCATGGCGCTGACCCGCACCTCGTCCATGGTGGCGCGCAGGCTTTCCCCGGCGCGGTTGAAGTTCTCGCGCAGCGCTTCGTATTCCCCCGGGAACTGTTCGGCGATGCGATGCGACAAAATCCCCGACGCGAGCCGGTCGAGCGCCTCGGAAAGATGACGGACCACGTCCGCCTGCGCCTCGTGCGCCGCCATGCGGGCCTCTTCCGCCGCGCGCCCCTTTGCGAGCGTGCTCACGAGGTTTCCCAAGCCGCGCGCAAGGCGCCCGAACTCGTCCGCGCGATCCTGCGCCGGCAAGGGGCTGTCGTAGTCTCCCTCCGCCACACGCTCCATCGCGCCTCGCAACGCGGACAGCGGTCGCGTGATGATCCGGCGCAGCAGGAAAAGCGTCAGCATCATCATCCCCAGGAACACCCCACACGCGGTGAGCAGGATCGTGCGACGTTCGCGCGCCAGCTTCGCGAGCGCCTTCTCGTCGCTCCATGCGAGGGCCACCGCACCAGCTGGTTCGGCGCGCCCCGAAACCATGACGGGAACCGCGACCTTCATCCCCTTGTCCCCGGTCACGATCTCCTTCTGAGCGATTGCCCCGGTCGCGAGCGTTTCGAGCGCGTCCGTCTCGGAGGTTTCGCCGGAGCGACCGGCCACACTGCCGTCGGCCTGGAGAACAAGAAGCATATGGAGTTCACCGGCATGCCCCTCGCGCGCGAGATCGAGTTGCGAGGCAACCCGTTCGAAATCACCGAACCGCAGCGGCTGTGCAAGCGCAAGCGCCTGCGTCTGCGCGGTATTCCGTGCCGTCTCGACCAGATCGGCCCGGGCGATGCGCCCGGCAAGGCTGAGCGCCTGCCACGCCATGACAGACGCGACGAGAACCGTCGTTACGGCGAGGAGCAGCGCGATCCGGACCGAGACGGACTGAAGTACCGATCGCAGACCCCCACCTGGAACCCTGAGTTTCATGTCGGATCCCCGCCTTTCACATGAGAAGTTCGGCATTGAGACCAACGGTCATCGCGCCGATCGGGCGACCGGTCTTCGGGTCGCTGATGGTGAAGGAGACCTGCGCCTGGTAGGCTTGACTGGATTCATCGAAGGCCACTTCGCCATGATGCATCGCGTCTGGTCCAAGGGGGTAGGTTTGCGTGAATTTCGCCTCGTCCCCCTGCCAGTAGTCCGACGTCACGCCAGATGCCGCGACATTCAGTCCACGCGCATCCATGACGAGAATCTCGAGAATCGCGCCGTTGGCATCCGCCATGTGCGCCCGCAGCGCGTCGGCCAGCGGCCCATGCACCACCGCGTCGATGGTCGGCGTCTCGGCGGCACCGATTTCAGCCGCCCAGGCGGCATCGAGCGTGTCGATCGCGGCCTGGTCCAGCCCTGCAGTGGTCTTGTTCTGCACCTTGATGGCTGCGATCAGCGCCGGCTCGTCGAGCCACGGTGTGACCGCCTGCTCGATCATGGCGTCCATGGATTGCGTCAGTTCGGTCGCCGTGGCCTACGATGCCGCAAGCCCGATGACGATGGCGGAAATCAGACCCTTCATTTCACTCTCCCAGGGAATGGACTCAAGACGGGCACGCCGTGGCGGCTCTGCCCCATCCTCTAGGGCCCAAATCCTCACGGCAGGTTAAGCCGGGCCGCAAATCGCTGGCATTCGAGGAAGATCAGGGCCATGAGGGATGTCAGACGTGACGGAGTTTGCATGCCCTACCTGATCCTCGCCCTTGCCGTTCTGGCCGAGACCATCGGCACCGCCGCGCTGCAGGCCAGCCAGCAGTTCACCCGGCCGCTGCCCTCGGTCGTGGTCGTCGTGGCATATGCGCTCGCCTTCTGGTTGCTCGCGATCTCGCTCAAGACCTTTCCCGTGGGGATCGCCTACGCGCTGTGGTCCGGGCTCGGGATCGTCTTCATCGCGCTCATCGGCATCTTCGTCTTCGGCCAGCGGCTGGACCTTCCCGCAGTGCTGGGAATGGCGCTGATCCTTGCGGGCATCGTCGTGATCAACCTGTTTTCGAAGGCCACGGCGCATTAAGGGGCTGGCAATTTGCGCCGCACCCCGCTAGGCGGACGACCGATACCTCCGATAAAGGCTGACCCATGGACCTTCGCAACATTGCGATCATCGCTCACGTGGACCACGGCAAGACCACGCTCGTCGACGAACTTCTCAAGCAGTCGGGCGCCTTCCGTGAAAACCAGGCCGTCGCGGAGCGCGCGATGGACAGCAACGACCTCGAGCGCGAACGCGGCATCACCATTCTCGCCAAGGCCACCTCGGTCGAGTGGAAGAGCACGCGCATCAACATCGTCGACACCCCCGGCCACGCCGACTTCGGTGGCGAGGTCGAGCGCATCCTGTCGATGGTCGACGGCGTGGTCCTGCTGGTGGACGC
>MDTG01166990.1_pt1 | contig 15321 bp, 18 predicted proteins | sample 811421 | NCBI WGS metagenome assembly MDTG01 (sample SAMN05326645, study PRJNA326480) | marine metagenome | isolation source: seawater | place: Pacific Ocean: South East | collected 2011
AACAAAATCAAAAGAAGACTAAAAAATATTATGAATGACGCTTTAAAAGTAATTAATATAAATAAAAAATATTCCTATTTATTTATTGCAAAAAAAAAATGTATTTGATGATGAGTATAATATTATCAAAGAACATATTTATAAAGATTTAGAAAAAATAAAATGATGAAATTAAATTATCCAATAATACTTTTAATAAAATTATATAAGTTCTTAATCAGTCCGTTTTTTTATAACTGTTGCAAATTTGAGCCTACATGCAGTAGTTATGCTTTAGAGTGCTATAAAAATTTCAATTTTTTTAAAGCTACGTATAAAACTACAATTAGGATTTTAAAGTGTAATCCATGGTTAAATTACGGTGGCATAGACAACCCAACTAAAAAGGAAACTAAATAGTGGATCTTAAGAATATAATTGCTGCGATCGCTTTATCGGCAGCTGTAATAGTATTGTATGGTCTTTTCTTTGCACCAACTCAAGAACAGATAACAATAAAAAGTGAAAGCGAAAATGAGAGGGTGATAACAAGCTCTGAAGCTCCAAGTATAGATGAAAAAATTGAAGTTAAATCTATAACAAGGAAAGATGCTATAGGTGAAAATGAAAGAATTAGTTTTGAAAATGAATTTATTAAAGGTTCAATTTCTCTAAAAGGAGGTGCGATAGATGATCTAGAACTAAAAACTTATAATAGAACTCTTGGTAGTAAAGAAAAGATACAACTACTTAATCCAGCGACTACACAGATTGGTTATACTTTCAATACAGGTTGGGCTTCAAAATCAGAAATAGAAACTCCTAATTCTAAGACTATTTGGAAAATAGATGGATCAAGAAATTTAACTCCTGTAAATCCAATAAAAATCTATTATGAAACCAAAAAAGGTCTGAGATTTGAAAGAATAATTTCTTTGGACGAAAAATATCTTTTTAAAGTGAAACAAAATTTGATTAATAAGTCCAACCAAACATTCAAAGTATATCCCTACGCGAGAATTAATAGGAATAATCTACCAAGTGACTTAACAGACTTTTATATTCTTCATGAAGGCTATACCTTTATAACTGGGGAAAATGTCGAAGAAGTTGATTACGATGATGTTAAAGAAAAAAAATATTCTAAAGAGGGATCTACAGGAGTCTTAATACAAGGTGACAAATATTGGATGACATCAATTATACCTGAGCAAGGTAGGAGTTTTAGATTTGATTTAGATTACAAGAATAAATATAGAGCTAGTTATATAGATCTTAAGGGATATGAAGTAAGACCAAATACAATAACTGAGCATAATGTTCAAAGTTTAATTGGTGCTAAAGAAATTAATCAAATAAATAAGTATAAAAAAGAGCTTAAAATAGAAAAATTAGATCTTATCGTAAATTATGGAGTGTTGTATTTTATCATTGTGCCGATGCATAAAATATTGAGTTATTTCTTTAATTTTACAGGTAACTATGGATATGCAATAATTCTTCTAACAATACTGGTAAGACTGATTTTCTTCCCTTTAAATCAATATTCAATGAAATCGATGGGAAAAATGAAAAGTCTTGGTCCTGAAATTGAAAATTTAAAATCCAGATTTAAGGATGATAAACAACTGCTACAAAAAGAAATGATGAAACTTTATAAGGTTAACGGTGTAAATCCAGCAAGCTCATGTTTTCCTATATTGATACAAATTCCAATTTTTTTTAGTTTATATAAACTTTTATTACTGGATCTTGCGATGAGACACTCTCCATTTATTTGGGTTTGGCAAGATTTGTCTGCTAAAGACCCATTAACTGTTTTTAACCTATTTGGCTTATTGCCTTATAGTGTGCCATCTTTTCTAGAGATAGGATTACTTCCTGTTTTAATGGGCAGTTCAATGTGGTTACAAATGAAACTTTCACCACAGCCTTCAGGATCAGATGAAATGCAAAGGATGCAGAAAAAAATATTCATGTTGATGCCTTTATTTCTTACTGTAATTTTAGCACCATTTGCTGCAGGTTTAATTCTTTACTGGGTTTGCACAAATATACTTACAATTGTGCAACAATATATTATTAACAGAAATATTAAAGTTAAGAGTTGATTATATGACTATAAGTGAAGAAGAGTTAAAAAAAATTCTTACTGATAGTGGTCCTGATATTAAGGAGGTTTCAAAATATATAAAAAAATATAAAGATGAGATAATTACTATAAAGTATGGTGGCAACGTTTTTATAGATAGAAAAATATTTAATAACTTTATAAATGATTTATCAATATTGCAAAAATTAGGTTTATCTGTTGTGGTAGTTCATGGAGGTGGACCGAGAATTAAACGAGAGCTTGAAAAATCTGATATTGAATCAAAATTTATTCGAGGACTAAGAGTTACTAACGAAAAAATAATTAATATTGTCGAAACAGTTCTTATTGATTTTAATCATGATATTGTTTCCTCATTGAGAGCAGTAGGTTCCAAGGCTATCTCCTTAAATACAAAAGAAGTTAATGTTATCGAAATTTTACCAGAGTCTAAAGAATTAGGATTTGTGGGAATACCAAATAAAATAAATTCAGATATTATTAAAAACAAAATAAATAAAAAATTAATTCCTATAATATCACCTTTAGGACTAGGGTCTGATGGAAAAACTTATAATATTAATGGGGATACAGCGGCTGGTGCTATAGCAAAATCTCTAAGATCAAGAAGATTACTTTTGATGACTAATGTAGAAGGTGTATTAGATAAAAATGATATTTTAATTGAAGAAATTTCATCCTCTAAAATTTTAGAAATGATAAACGACAATACTATAACTGAGGGTATGATACCTAAAATTAATACTTGCTTAGATGCAGTAAATAATGGAGTAACTGCAGTAGCTATAATCGACGGGAGAAAAAAACACTCAGTTTTATTTGAGATATTTTCTGATAAAGGGTCTGGAACTTTAATAAGAAAATGAATGATTTAAGAAACAAAAAAAATCTTCTATTAGATTTAGATGGGACAGTTTATCAAGATCTAGAGTCCGTATTTGGTCAAGTTTCCAAATTGATGACAAAATATATATCTGAAAAACTTGGTGTTGATTTTAAGAAAGCTAAAGAATTACAGACTAATTATTTTTATAAATATAATACATCGCTAAATGGATTAATGATACATCATGATATTTCACCAAAAGAGTTTTTAAAATATGTTCATAATATAGATCTTTCATTTATGAAAAAAGATCTAGTTCTTAGGAAAGAACTTGAAAATTTAAATATGAGAAAACTGATATTTACGAACGGAAGTATTGATCATGCTAAAAATGTTTTAAAGCATTTGGGTATAGAAGATCTATTCGAGGATATATTCGACATAACTGATGCAGAATATCAACCAAAACCAGAACCCAAAGCTTTTGATTTAATGACCAAGAAATTTAAATTAGATCCCTCTGATACAATATATGTAGAAGATATAGCAAAAAATTTATCTATAGGTAAGAAAAGAGGTTGCACAACTGTTTGGTTAATAAATAACGAAGAATGGGGTAAATTGGAGTCTGATAAGGACTACATAGATTATAAAATAGAAAATCTATCTTTATTTTTAAAAGAATTAAGGTTATTAGAAACTTATTAAAAATGTCTATCGAAAAAATTATAAATGAAGCATGGGAAAATAAAGAACAGATTAACCAAAATTCTGAATCATCTATTAAGAATGCCATAAATCAAGTTATTGATGATTTAGACAGCGGAAAATCAAGAGTTGCTGAAAAAATTGATGGAGAATGGAAAACTCATCAGTACTTAAAAAAAGCAATTATGTTAAGTTTTAGAATTTACCCTATGGAAAATTTAAATGGTCCTTACAGTAGTTGGTATGACAAAGCTCATCTTTTGAAAGGCAAAACTGCAGGATGGAGCAAAGATCAACATGAAAAAGCAGGTTTTCGAATGGTTCCAAATTCGCCAGTTAGGAGAGGGTCATTTATTGGAAAAAATGTTGTATTAATGCCATGTTACGTAAATATAGGGGCATATATCGACGAGGGTACTATGATTGATACATTTGCTCGAGCTGGAAGCTGTAGTCAAATTGGAAAAAATTGCCATATCTCAGCAGGCTCTGGGGTTGGAGGAGTTTTAGAACCCGCACAAGCTTTACCAACAATTATTGAGGATAATGTTTTTTTAGGTGCTATGTCAGAGGTAGTTGAAGGTGTTATTGTTGGAGAGGGATCTGTTTTAAGTATGGGAATGCTTATTACTCAATCTACAAAAATAGTTAATAGATCAACAGGACAAATCACTTATGGAAAAATTCCGCCATATTCCGTTGTTGTGCCCGGGTCACTTCCTGACAAAAAAAATCCATCTGCACCATCATTAAGTTGTGCAGTAATAATTAAGCAAGTTGATGAGAAGACTCGTTCTAAAACATCAATAAATGAACTTTTGAGAGACTAGAATGCCAATTTTTAAAGATTTACAGTTAGCAAAAGAGCTAATTAAATTTCCTACGATCACACCTATCGATGCAGGTATTATGAAATTTTTACAAAAAAAACTACAATCAATCGGTTTTAAAACTAAAATTTTAGAATTTAAAGATCGTAACACTAAACCGGTTAAAAACATTTATGCACGATTAGGGACAAAAAGCCCAAACTTTTGTTATGCGGGACATGTGGATGTGGTTCCTCCTGGTAATATAAAAAATTGGTCTTCAAATCCTTTTAAACCGACAATAAGAAAAGGGAAATTAATTGCAAGAGGAGCCAGTGATATGAAATCTTCTGTTGCATCATTTATTGCTGCAGCTAGTGATTTTATAAATAAAAATAAAAATTTCAATGGATCTATTAGTCTTTTAATTACAGGGGACGAAGAAGGTATTGCCATAAATGGTACAAAAAAAGTTGTTGATTACTTAAAAAGGAAAAAGGAAAAAATTAACTTTTGTTTAGTTGGTGAACCTACTAATCCATTGCGAATGGGCGAGATGGTCAAAGTTGGTAGAAGGGGTTCATTAACAGGTTATTTACGTATTTATGGAAAAATGGGGCATGTCGCTTACAATCACAAAGCAATAAATCCTTCTAGCTGTATTGTAGATATTTTAAAAAAATTCAAACAATTAAGACTTGATAATGGATCGAAAAATTTCCAACCATCAAATCTAGAGATAACAAAAATTAATATAGATAATAATGCTGATAATGTAATTCCAGGAGATGCTTATGCTATTTTTAACATTAGGTTTAATGACAAACATAGCTCGAAATCTTTAAAAAAGAGATTAAATTTTTATATAAAGAAAATTTGTAAAAAATATAAATGCACGTATAAAATAGAATATATGGTCTCTGGTGAATCATTTATTACTAAACCTAACAAAACTACTTATATGATAAAAAATATAATAAAAAAAAATACTAAGGTTAATACTAAATTGTCTACCTCTGGTGGTACTTCTGATGCAAGATTTATTAGAAAGATTTCTCCTTGCTTAGAGTTCGGCATGGTAGGAGCTAGTATGCATCAGATAGATGAAAATATTAAATTAAAAGATTTAAAAATTTTAACGAAAATTCATAAAGAAATTTTAGAAAATTACTTTTTGTGAAAACTGCAATAGTAACATCAGATACTTCTGAAAATCATATAACTGGAGATGGTCATCCTGAACAGCCAAAAAGAGTAAAATCAATAATTGAGGTTCTAAAAAAGAAAAAAGATTTGATTTGGGAGAAACCAAGTTTAGTCCCAGATAAAATATTATATCTTACGCATAAAAAGGAATATATAAAAAAATTAAAAAACTCTTTTCCTGTAAATGGTATAAAATTTCTTGATGGAGATACTGTGATATCTCCAGGAAGTAAACAAGCAGTATTTGATGCTGCTGGCTCAACTATTAAAGCAATCGATGGAATTGAAGAAAAAAAATTCAACAATGCATTTTGTGTAGTAAGACCTCCAGGGCATCATGCTGAAAAGAATAAGGCTATGGGTTTTTGTTGTTTATCAAACGCTGGCATTGCAGCAAACTATATTATAAGTAAATATGGTCACAAAAAAGTGGCTTGTGTTGATTTTGATGTTCATTGGGGAAATGGCAATTACAGTGTTCTTTATGACAATAAAAATTCTTTGTACATATCAATTCATCAATATCCTTTTTATCCAGGTGGAGGCAGCGATAATGATAAAGGTAAATACAACAACTCTCTAAACATTCCTCTACCAGCAGGCACTAATTCTGAGCAATATTTTAATGCTTATGATAGAGTAATCGAGAGATTAATTGAGTATAAACCAGACTATCTAATTTTTTCAGCTGGTTTCGATGCTCACAAAAGTGATCCTTTGGCACAATTTCAATTATCATCGAAGGATTTTTATGAAATTACTAAAAGAACACTTAAGGCGACCAATAAGTTTACATCTGGAAAGATCGTTTCTGTTCTAGAAGGTGGATACGACCTCAATGCACTTGCAGAAAGTGCTTTTAATCATGTAAAGGCTCTTTCAGAATAAAATTATTTATGAAGTTATACAAAATTGGTTTATCAAAAATTAATAATAAAGGTTTATTTGCTAATAAAAATATTAAAAAGGGCACTAAAATAATAAATTATATCGGAAAAATAATTACTAAGAAAGAAACTGATAACAATCCAAAATTTGATAATAGTAAAGCAATCTATCTATATAATTTAAATAATAAATATGATTTAGATGGTGATTTTTCTTACAATACTGCGAGACTTATAAATCATTCGTGTGATCCAAATTGTGAAGTAGATGGAAAAGGTTTAAAGTTGTGGATTACATCAATAAAAGACATTAAAAAGGGTGAAGAGCTGTCGTATGATTATGGTTTTGGTTATGATGAAGATTATAAACAATTCCCTTGTAAATGTGGAGTGAGCAAATGTTGTGGTTATATTGTTCGTGAAGGATCTAGATGGAGAATTAATAAAAAATTTAGAAAAAAAATTAGTAAGTGATTTTCTCTAAATAAAGACCGTGTGGTGGTGCTAATGGGGCACAGTATTTTCTATTTTTAGATTTAAGTACTTTTTCAAATTTTGAGAGTGTCCATTTTTTTTCACCTAAATATTTAAGACAGCCAACCATTGACCTTATTTGGCTTTTGAGAAATGATTTTGATATAAATCTTATTTTAATTAAATTATTTTTTTTTGTAACATTTATTTTAAAAATTGTCTTAATGGGACTTTTTGCATTACAGTTTGATGCTCTAAATGTAGAGAAATCGTGTGTTCCTATTAGTTTTAAGGCTCCTAATTTGACCAAAGAAACATCAATTTTATTAATTACATGCCATTCTCTATTTAAATTTAATACTGACTTTGAAATATTATTTCTAATTAAATAAATATAACTCCTTGTTTTTGCAGAATATCTGGCGTGAAATTTTCTATTTTTTTTTTTAATTTTTAATATCGATATATTTTTTTTATTTAAAAAGTAATTTAAAGTTTTAATTAAAATATTTATGTTCATAATTTTTTCATCTATGTCGAAGTGAGCTGATTGTTCTAATGAGTGGACATTTTTGTCAGTTCGTCCTGATCCATAAATAACTATTTTTTTTTTTAATATTTTTGAAAAAATAGTTTGTAAAATTTTTTGAATAGACTCTCCCTTTTTTTGAATTTGCCATCCAATCCTTGAGGTACCGTCGTATTCAATTAGTATTTGATATCTATTCATGAGATAAATTAACGCCCAACCTTATTTTGCTTCCGAGCAAAAATTCTTTAGAATTTTGTGGATTTTTTCCCTGTCTTTGAATTTTTATTATTTTAAGTGATTTATTTCCACATCCTACAATAAGATCTTCGCTGATTACTTGGCCTGGTTTTCCTTGATTAGACACTACTTCTGCATTTAAGATTTTATACCTTTCATTCTTAAAAATAAACCAAGCTCCTGGGTTTGGGGTCAAAGCATTAACCTTTGCTCTAATTAATTCAGCACTTTCATCCCAATCGATTTTACCGTCTTTTTTTTTAATTTTCTTAGCATACGAAGCTTCATTTTCATTTTGGCTTTTAAACTCTATTTTATTCTGAATAATATTCTCAATATTTTCGATTATGTTTTCCTCTGCTAGATTAGTAAGTCTTGACAGTAATGAGCTATAACTTTCATTCTCTTTAATAGAAATTTTATATTTTTTATAAATAGGACCAGCATCCAATTTGTCAATTATTTTCATAATACTAATACCTGTCTCTTTATCTTGATTTATTAAAGACCTTTGAATTGGTGCTGCGCCTCTATATTTTGGTAATAATGATGTGTGAATATTTATAAAACCATGTTTAGGTAATTTCAAAATTTTTTTTGGTATAATTTTTCCATATGCAACAACTATTGCAATATCTGGAGCACTAACTTTTAAAAAATTTTCTTCATTTTCTAAATTTACGGGGGTTTTTATATTTAAAAGATTTTGTTCTGCAAATTCGTGAACAACAGATTTATTTAATTTTTGCCCCCTTAGTGATTTTTTGGGAGGTTGTGAGTAAACCGCCAATAATTTATGTCTGCTTTTATGAATTTTTTTTAAAATAGATAAAGCGATTTCTGGTGTTCCAAAAAAAACAATTTTCGCCATTTAAACTATAATTTTTGGATTAGCCGGTTTAATTTTGGAGAGTTTTTTTATTAAAAAATCCTTTTTTAATTTTGATAGGAAATCAATAATTAATTTACCATCACAATGTTCTATTTCATGTTGAATACAAGTTGACAGCAGTCCGTCACATTCCATTTGTTTTTTCAAACCTTTTATATCTATGTATTCAACTAATACTTTTTTTGGCCTTTCTATATCAATAAAAGTATCAGGGATTGATAAACATCCCTCCTCATAAACAGAAGTATCTTTACTAAATGATTTTATTACTGGGTTTATAAAGTAGTTAGGTCTTTTAATTTTAGCATCTTTAGATACGTCAATTACAACTATCCTTTTAGGGATACCAACTTGGATTGCTGCAAGACCTATTCCGTTAGCTTCGTACATTGTATCCTCTAAATCTTTTATAAGTTTTAACTCTTCATCAGTTAATTTCTCAATAGGTTCTGAAATCTTGCGTAAAATAGGATCAGGAACAGTTACAATCGGTTTTAATGGCATATTATTATATTCTATGGGGAAGCGTATTAATTATAATTTTATTTCTGATTTGATCTAAATCAACTTGATTAAGAACAGTAGTAATAAAGTATAGTGATTCTGTTCCAAGATCGCTGACATTATCCTCACCTATTATTTCAACTAATCTTAACAATAACATGCCTATATCATCGTTATTCACAAGCACTTGTAAATCTGTTGGAATATCTGAATTTTTATCATACAAATTTTTATACTGTTTTTTAATTTTAATTCCATCATATTCTAAAGAATCCAACAAGATCTTATCTTTATTAGAAAAAATATATTTTTTGTCAGATTTTATTTTTTTTAGAATATCATTTGTATCTTTTGCTACGCGAGTATGGTCGTAATTTTTTAAAAAATAATTTAATAATTTAGACTGATGCAGAATTTTGTTGTTAAATTTAATTTTTTTTTCTAAATTTTCATCATTTAGAATATTTTCATTGTAGAATGTAGTATACTCTGCTGGAACATCATCAAATTTAATTTCTTTTAATATATTAGATAATTCTATTTCAAAAGCATATTCAATTTCGTCTTCAATCATTAATTTTTTAATGTTCTTTGCCAATCTTAATCTCTCCTTGATATCGTAAGTAAGTAGAAGTCTTTGGTAAAGTAAAGCTCTTGCTTTATGTTTTGGTAAAATTTTAAAAATTTTGTCAACTGATAATAGTTGTTCTAATGTAAAATTGAATCTTTTATATAAATTCATTAAATCTTTTTCTTCATAATTTCTTTCATGAGTTGCTTTTTCAATAGTTTTAATTTTTTCATCGTCTTCTAAATCTATTAAATTTGTTTGCTCAAGAAGATTGTAAGACGAGAGATATTTCCAAATAAATTTTGGGGTTGTTTGTTGTGGTATATATTCAAAGTTTGGATTCGATATTCTGGATAAATGAAAATCTAGAACTGAATTTTCTGAAAATTTATCCAAATTATTATCAGCGTAGCCCATTAAAATATTAAATTTATTTTCAAAAAAAATATCAACAAAATTTAATTCTTTTTTTAAGTCATATAAAAGTTGTGCTTCCTCATTTTTATCGTTTTGAATTAAACAGTAAATTTTAAATTTGTCGATATAATCATCAGAGTAATTTAAATTTACCTCATCAAATAATTTACACGATTTTTCTTCATCTCCACTAATTAAATTTGTGTCTAAATATTTTTGAATAATAGTTTCATTGCTATTGAAATTATTATTTTTAATTAAAAATTTTTTGATTAATTTTAGATCACCATTTTTTTTTAAATAATTTATTTTAAAATTATTAAATTCATTTATCTCAATTTTATCTTTAGGTGGAAATGAATTTGTGAGCAGCGCTACCTTAAGGATTGAGTTTGAGTCTTCAGAAAGGTTCAATTTATTTATTTTTTCTAATATTGCACTTACCTGATCGCCATCAGAGTACAACCACATATCTATATCTAAATTATTTTCGGCAGGATCATATAAACCAACTAAATTAATATTTTTTGAGTTTAAATTGTTATCTTCCAAAATTACTAAATCTGGATTTTGATTTTGTAAATTTGATGTTTTATTAATAGTATTATATTTTTCATTTAATGAGGATGAACTGTTTTCTTTCACTTCTTCTTCTTTCAGCTCCCATATATCGATCGGCTCGTTGGAGTATGTTTTGAAGCTTAAAAAAAAAAAATAAAAAATGAATAAGGGTAAAAAAAATTATTTAATAATTTTAAAATTTTCATTAGGTATCTTTTTTTCAATTATTTTATTAGGAGAAGGAAAGTTAATTTTGTTAAGAAGAATAATTATTAAAAAAACAAATAAAGTTAATACGAATATTTTTATAAGTAATTTACCAATCGATCCAAATAATCCTGGTCTTGTTTTTTTGTAAATTTGCATATAAATTTGATTAATTTCAAATTAAGACATATTTATGTTTTTTCAATATAGAATTTACGATGAAATTTAAAAATAATTTAGGATTAATTGGCATGATGGGCTCTGGAAAATCTACTATTGGGATTTTGATAGCTAAAGAGATTAGATTTAAATTCATTGATACTGATAGAGAAATTGAGAAAAATGAGAAAAAATCAATTAAGAAAATATTTGAAGAAAAAGGCGAAAAATATTTTAGAGAGGTTGAAAAAAAAATAATTTTAGAGCTTTTAAGCAAAAATCATAACGTTTTTGCTTTTGGTGGTGGCAGTTTTCTAAATAAAGATATTAGAAAAAATATAATAAAGAGAACTACATCATTTTGGCTTAATTGGAAAAATGATACATTAATAGATAGGATTGCTGAAAGTATAAAACGACCAAAAGTTCAAAATTTAACAAAAAAAGAACTAAATGATATGATAAACAAACGTTCAGTTATTTATAATGAAGCAAAATATAAAATTGATTGTGATGATTTAAACAAAAATGAAATATCAAAAAAAATATTAAGTTTATACAGTGATGAAAAAAATTAGCGTATTAACAAATAAAAAAAAATACCCAATCTATATTGGTGATGAATTAATAAAAAAAATAGATAAAATTCTAAAAAAAGAGAGTCTTTCTAGTAATAATTGCCTGATTATATATGACAGTAAAGTTCCTCGAAATAAGTTAGAAATTATAAAAAAAAAATGTCCATATAAGAAAAAAATTTTTTTTAAATTTGTTGCCAGTGAAGAGAACAAAAATTTTGAGTTTGTTAAAAGAGTTATAAACATCCTCTTAAAAAATAGTTTTTCAAGAAATGATTGCATTATAGGTGTGGGTGGGGGTATATTAGGAGATCTAGCATGCTTTACTGCAAGCATTTATAAGAGAGGAATTAAGTTTATAAATATTCCAACAACCCTACTTGCACAAGTTGACGCTAGCATAGGTGGTAAAAATGGAGTTAACCATAAATTCTATGGAAAAAATTTAATAGGAACTTTCAACCAACCTGACATAGTAATTTCAGATATATCTTTTTTAAATACTTTAAAAAAAAGGGAAATATTATGTGGATATGCAGAAATTTTGAAGCATAGCTTAATTTCAAATTATAAAAATTTTAAATACCTAAAGAAAAACTTTACAAAGATACTATCACTTAAAACTCCAGAAATAGTAGATACAATAACTTGGAGTTGTTCAATTAAAAAAAAAATTGTCGAGAAAGATGAATTAGAAAATAATTTTAGAAGAGTTTTAAATCTTGGACACACATTTGGACATGCCTATGAGGCCTCTGTAGGTTTTAAAAAAAAATTAAATCACGGGGAAGGTGTAATACTTGGGTTAAAAAGCGCCGCTAAATTTAGTTTAAATGAAAAATTGTTATCCAATAAGAACTATAAATTAATTAATGATCACATAGATGAACTCGGTTTTAAACTTAATTTGAAAGATTTTTTTAATAAAAATAATGTTAACAAAATAATTTCGTTTATGAGAAATGATAAAAAAAATCTTTCCTCAAAAATAAGCCTAGTTTTGCTTAATAAAATCGGAAAGCCTGTAATAGATAAAACCTACTCATCAGAAAAAATAAAAATGTTTTTAAATAAAGAGCTAATTAATCTTTAACTTTACAGAATGAATGTAATTTTTAATTTCGTAATGTATGATTTTATAAATTAATTTAGAACTTTGAATTTTATTCATTTTATTTAATTCACTTGAATCAATTTCAATGCTTAAATGAAACTTTCCTTTTGTATGCGATTTATGATTTTGATGTTTTTTTGTTTCATCAAATACAAGAATTTTTTCAACAGCTAAATTGTCAGTTATCTTTTTTTTTACATTAACGATAAGTTGATTTATATTCATTTTATTTTTACAACAAAGATATAAGAAATGAAGAATATTTGCGATTGGAAAAACTGTAACAATGAGGGCAAATATAAAGCTCCTATTGAGCGAGATAATAGTAAAAAATTTAGGTTATTATGTCTTGCTCATGTTAAAGAGTTTAATAAAAATTGGAATTATTTTAGTGGAATGAGTGATAATCAAATATATAATTTCATTAAATCTGATATCACATGGCATAAACCTACACAAAGTTTCAGTTCAAATGATAACTTTTTTAAAATCTTATGGACTAATACACTAAAAGATGGAGATGTAGTTAAAAATTTTAATCCAAATTTTGACTACATGAGACAATACGACTTCGATCAAAATGATATTAAGGCGTTTAGTATTCTTGGGATAAAAATTGGTATAAGGTGGGAAAAAGTACAAGAAAAATTTAAAAAACTTGTCAAAAAATATCACCCTGATATGAATGCTGGAAGTAAAAAATATGAAGACAGACTGAAAGTAATTACATTAGCTTATACACAACTTAAAAACACTTATAGGAAAAAAATTGATGCAAAATATTGAAACACACCCTGACATTAAAATTTCAATTAAACAAACTTTTGGAATTGACACAAATTTAGAAGTTGACGCATTCTCAAAAAAAAATGAGTTGGTACCAGACATTGATAAAGATTATGTCTTTGATAGAGACACTACTTTGGCAATTTTAAGTGGTTTTTCGCATAATAAAAAAGTTATTGTTCACGGATATCATGGCACAGGAAAAAGCACTCACATTACTCAGGTAGCAGCTAGACTAAATTGGCCTTGTGTAAGAATAAACTTAGACTCACATATAAGCAGAATTGATTTAATTGGTAAAGATGCAATCTCATTAAAAGATGGAAAACAAATTACAGAGTTTAAAGAGGGTATACTTCCATGGTCGTTTCAGAATCCAGTCGCTTTAGTTTTTGATGAATATGATGCCGGAAGAAGCGATGTCATGTTTGTTCTGCAAAGGATATTAGAAAGTGATGGATATTTCACACTTTTGGATAAAAACAAAGTTGTAAAACAAAACAAATTTTTTAGATTGTTTGCTACAGCAAATACTATTGGTCTGGGAGATACAACAGGTTTATACACTGGAACACAACAGATAAATCAAGCACAACTTGACAGGTGGGAGATAGTTACATCATTAAATTATCTAGAAAAAGAAAAAGAACTAGAGATCATATTGGCAAAAAATAAATCTTTAAATAATACAGATGGAAAAAATAAGATCTCAAACATGATTAAAGTTGCTTCATTAACAAGAAAAGGTTTTATGAATGGAGATATATCAACAGTTATGAGTCCAAGAACGGTACTAAATTGGTGTAATAATTCAGAAATATTTAAAGATGTTGGTTACGCTTTTAGAGTAACTTTTTTAAATAAATGTGATGATGCAGAAAAAAATATTATCGCTGAGTATTATCAGAGATGCTTTGGAGAAGATCTACCAGAATCTTTAGTAAATGTTCAATTATAAATGAAGAGTGAAGAAGCTATTATAGCTAAAATCAAACAAGCAATAAACAGTACATTTAATGTTATCTCTTACACAGAAGACAAAAAAAATAGTAATTCGCCAAAAGAAGATAGATCTTTTAATTTTGAAAATTATCATTTAATAAAAAACTTTAACGAGATAAGGGCAAAGTCAGACACTGAGGCACTAAAAAAAAGGTATTCAGATGATGATTTATTTAAAAAAAAAGAACCAGATAATAATATCTCAAAAAAATTATACGCGATTTCAGAGCGTATAAGATATGAAATGATAGGTTGTGAAAATTTCTTAGGTATAAAAAAAAATATTTTTGAAAATTACTTAAGAGAGTCAAAAAAGAATAAAAATTTAGAATTTAAAAACAAAAATCAAGAATCTTTAATAAAAGCTTTCGAAATATATCTAATAAAAAATTTTTTAAATTTTGAAATTAAAGATACAGACCAAAAAATTCTAAATATATGGAATAAAGAATTTGAAAATAAAATTCAATCACATAAAAATTTTTTGTTAGATAAAATTTTTAATCAAGAAGAATACAATTCAAAGTTTTTTAAAATTATAAATGAATTAAATATTTTTAATTCTGAAGATACGACGAAAAGTGATAAAGACGACAATGAACAGAATAATTCAACTAATAAAGATGATGAAAACGAAAATAAAGAAACTATCCAAGATGAAAAATCTGATCAATTTCAAAGTCTTTCTGAAGATGATGTAACTGAATTTCGTATGGATGAGCAATTATCTGAAACGAAGGATAATGATAATTTTACAGA
>MDTG01282683.1_pt1 | contig 15321 bp, 14 predicted proteins | sample 811421 | NCBI WGS metagenome assembly MDTG01 (sample SAMN05326645, study PRJNA326480) | marine metagenome | isolation source: seawater | place: Pacific Ocean: South East | collected 2011
TCAAATTTAGAAAATTTTTTATTAAACTCACCAACTACATTGGAAACAATGTGCATAACATGTGAATATCTTTCTATAGTAAATTTTTCCGTAACTTTAACAGTATTTATTTTTGAAACTTTTCCCGTGTCATTTCTACCTAAATCTAAAAGCATCAAATGTTCAGAAAGTTCTTTTTTATCTTTCAATAAATCTTTTTCAAAATATTTATCTTGTTTTTTATTTTTACCACGAGGTCGAGTTCCAGCAATTGGTCTTATGGTAATTGTATTATCTCTTAATCTTACCAGTATTTCTGGGCTCGCTCCTATTATCTGGAAATCTTCAAAATTAAAAAAATACATAAAAGGCGATGGGTTATTTATTCTAAGTTTTTTATAAATTTCTATAGGATTTTTAGTAAGTTTCGCTTCAAAACGCTGACTTAATACTACTTGAAAAATATCACCAATTTTAATGTATTGTTTAGCTTTTCTAACATTTTGTATAAATTTATTTTGTGAAATATTTGATTTAACTATAATTTTTTTACTCTGTTTGTCAGCAATTAAATTTACATTGTAGTTTGATAAAAAAATTAAATTACTAATTTGGTTTTCTATTGAAGTAAATTTTTCTTTATAATCATTTATTTTTTCATCCGAAAAACAGTTTATTATATAGTAAATTTTCTGCTCATGATTATCATGAATTACCAATGTTCTAGGTCGTAATATTCTTGCATCAGGTATTCTAAGATCATCAAGACATGAATTTGGAATATTCTCTATATATCTTATTACATCATAAGAGAAATACCCTGATAATAACGAGCTTATTGGTGGAAGACCTCTGGGAATTTTAAATTTAAATTCTTCAATTATTTTTTCTATATTTTTTTTTGGCTCTCCATTAATTTTTATTTTTTTATTTTTTTTATATATAAAACAATTATTATTGTTAAATTCCCATATTTTATCAGGATTTCTTCCAAATATAGTATATCTACCTTTAATCTTTCCTTTTTCCACAGATTCAAAAATAAAACTATTTTTTTCAACTAAAAAATTATTAATTAAATTATTTATTTCTCTTTCCCCATCCGTTTTTATTGAATAGAAAAGAATTTGATTATTATTTTTTTTATGATTTTTTTTGAAATTCTCTAAATTTATATTTAACATTAATTAAAATAATTTTTAACTCTTTCAAATGTATTTTGATGAACTTTGACTTTATATTTTTCATTTAAAAAAAAGTCATAAGATGTATATAAACTGTTTTTTATATTTAAGTTTGTTTTTTGTACATAAGTTTTATAATCTTTTGAATCTACTGGTAAAAATTCTTGTTCAAAGTTAATAACTTTAACTAAATATATATTTTTATTTTCATCACCCATTAGTAAAAAATTATTAAGTGGCATTGAATATAATAATTTTATAGAATTTATGTCAAAAATATTATTATCTTTGATTGAATTAATTTTTGTCGTTTTTAATTCATTTGAAATTTCACTTATACTTTTAAAATCTTCGTCTTTAAATTTACTATCTTGGATTTTTAAAAGTAAATTTTGATTAAAGTCATATTTTTCTTTTAATAATAAATTTTTATTAATTTGATCTAAAAATTTTGTATCCGATCTATCAGGTAAAATTTTATTAATCTTATTTATTTGATATAATAAATAAAAATCATTTTTATCTAATATTTGAATTTTATCTTCATTTCTTTTATTAAAAATTTCATCTAGTTCAGTATTATTTTTGCCTGACTGTGAATTATAATTATCTTTATTTGTAATTTTTAGATTATATTTTAAAGAAATGTCATTTATATTTAGTCCATTTAGTATTGAGTTTTCAATCTCATCGATTTTTTTGAAAAATTCGTTATTAAATTCATTAACATCAATTAAATTTTGTGGAGTTATTTTTACATAAGAAATATTGATAAAATCTCTTTTAAGCTTATCCTCATTATCTACGATAAATTTGTTTATTTCATCTTCACTAAAATTACTTTTATAAACATTATTTAAATTAATATATTCGATAATTATTTTTTTGTTTTCTTCTTTGTAAAAATTGCTAACCATAAATTTGGGAGATTTTATTCCTCCACTTATATAATTAAATAGATTTCTCTTTAGCTCTCTATCTTTTAAACGCATTTCAAATTCAACAGCTGACATATTATTTTCTAATAAAAACTTTTCGTATTTAATTCTAGAGAAATTTTTATTTTCGTCTAAAAATTCATTATTATTTATAATTTTTTCACTTAAGGTTTTTTCAGATACTAAAACTTCCAGGTCATTAATTTCCATATTCAGTAGTACTGAGGAAATTAATTCACCTAACAAATCCTCTAAAATATTTTTATCTATATTTTCTTTTATTACTTGAGAGCTAATTCTTGATGAGTTTATATGATCAACAAAATCTTGCGTTGATATATTTTTATTATTAATTTTTGCTATACTATTAGTATTACCACTGCTGAATACGCTACCCATACCCCAAAAAACAAAAGGTATGATTATTATACCCACTAAGACTATGGCTAGTTTACTTTTTGAAAATCCTCTTAATTTATCTAACATAAAAAATAATGTTTATATATTGATTATAAAAAACAAACCTATAAATTAAAATGTAATTTATGACAAATAATAAAATTTATTTTATTGGAAATTGGAAAATGTATGGAAATTTAAGTTCTTTAAACACCATAAATAAGGTTATTCAACTTTCTAAATCTAAGAAATACAAGAAAGCTCAAATAATATATTGTCCGCCATTTACTTTATTAGATCAATTTCTCCGTAAAACAAAAAATACAAATTTATCTGTTGGCGCTCAAGACTGTCATACAGAAAATTATTATGGTGCTTATACTGGATCAGTAAGCGCAAGTATGCTTAAACAGCTAGGATCAAAGTATATTATTTTAGGTCATTCTGAAAAGAGAAAAAATGGAGATACAAATTATATAATTAATAAAAAAATAAAATCAGCATTGGATGTAAATTTAAAAGTAATATTTTGTATAGGAGAAACTTTGTCAGAAAAAAAAAGAAAAAAAACTTCATATATTTTAAAAAAACAAATATCCCAAGGTCTAAAAAAAATTAAAAATTTAAATAATGTAATTATAGCCTATGAACCAGTATGGTCTATTGGCTCAGGAATTGTACCTCAAATTAGCGATTTAAATGTACAGGTAAAAAAAATTAAAGAATTTATACGAGGAAAATTTAAGTTTAAAAAAATTAAAGTATTATATGGAGGCTCTGTAAATAATAAAACTATCAAATCGCTAATCAAAATTGACAAAATAGACGGTTTTTTAATAGGTGGAGCATCAATTAATCAAAATAAATTTATTGATATCATTAAAAAAACTATTAATTAGTCATCATGGAAAATATATTGCTTGTAATAAATATAGTATTAGCAGCGATACTTGTATTGCTTGTGTTATTTCAGAAATCTGAAGGAGGAGCACTTGGCATAGGTGTATCGCAAGATAATTTTATGTTTTCAAGATCTGCTGGTAATTTTTTAACTAAAGCTACTGCTGTAGTAGCTACTTTATTTATTATTTGCAGTTTAGCTTTAACAATATTGTCCAGAGGAGATTTGATCCCAACTACGTCTGTACTAGACAAAATAGAGGAAAATACGGATGATGCACCTAAAATTCCAAAAAATTAACAATTAACTCTTTTATTTTTTTAATTATGTGGCTATAACATAATTCCATGGCGCGATATATATTTGTCACTGGCGGCGTGGTATCTTCACTTGGAAAAGGATTATCATCAGCATCTTTAGCCTATTTGTTAAAATCACAAGGTTACAAAGTTAGAGTAAGAAAAATGGATCCATATTTAAACGTTGATCCAGGTACCATGAGTCCATTTCAACATGGTGAAGTATTTGTTACAGATGATGGAGCTGAAACTGATTTAGATCTAGGTCATTATGAGAGATTTACAAATATTTCTGCAAAACAATCTGACAATATAACTACAGGAAAAATATATAGTGATATTATAAAAAAAGAACGTAAAGGCAAATACCTCGGCAAGACAGTTCAGGTAATACCCCATGTAACGGACAGAATAAAAGAATTTATTAAAAATGATATTACCAATGAAGATTTTGTAATTTGTGAAATTGGTGGAACAGTTGGTGATATAGAAAGCTTACCATTCGTAGAAGCAATAAGACAATTTTCAAATGAAGTAGGAAAAAATAAAACTTTGTTTATACATTTAACTTTAGTTCCTTACTTAAAGTCCTCTGACGAAATTAAAACTAAACCAACACAACATTCTGTAAAAGAACTAAGAAGTCTAGGGATACAACCTGATATTGTTATTTGCAGATCTCAACATTCCATACCTATTGATCAAAGAAAAAAAATATCACTTTTTTGCAACGTACCAATTGATAATGTAATTGAAACCGTTGATGTAAAGACTATTTATGAGGCTCCAATAAGTTTTTCAAATGAAAAACTAGACAAACAGGTTTTAAAATTTTTTAAATTAAAACCTAAAAAAAAAGTGAATTTATCTCCATGGAAAAATATTACAAAGATAGTTATAAACACAAGCAAAAGTGTAAATATAGCAATAATTGGCAAATATGTTAATTTGAAAGATGCTTATAAATCTTTAGACGAAGCATTAATTCATGGTGGAATATCTAATAAAATTAAAGTTAACTTAACCAGAATTGAGTCCGATAAATTAAAACCTAAAGAAATAGCAAATAAACTAAAAAATGTATCTGGCATATTAATCCCGGGAGGTTTTGGAAAAAGAGGAACAGAAGGAAAAATTAGCGCTATTAATTATGCAAGAAAAAAGAAAATTCCTTTTTTAGGAATATGTTTTGGTATGCAAATGGCCGTAATAGAATTTGCTAGAAATGAGCTGAAAATAAATAAAGCTGGTTCGACAGAGTTAGATAAAAAATGTTTTCCAGTAGTGGGTTTAATACATGAATGGAATAAGAATGGTAAAAAATTCTTAGGTACTAATATTGAATTAGGTGGAACAATGAGACTTGGTTCATATAAAGCAAAATTAGGACACAATTCTTTAATAAATAAGATTTATAAAACTAAATTTATTTCAGAAAGACATAGACACAGATATGAGGTAAATAATAGTTTAAAAGAAAAATTTGAGAAAAAAGGAATGATTTTTTCAGGAATGTCACCAGATAATAAATTACCAGAGATAATAGAAGTTATTGATCATCCATGGTTTATAGGTGTTCAATTTCATCCAGAATTTAAATCTAGACCTTTATCTCCTCATCCTTTATTCTCTTCTTTTATTAGGGCAGCAAAAATTTATAATGCAAAATAAAGTAATTAATTGTAACGGAATAGAAATATCTAATAATAAAAAAATTTCTCTAATAGCTGGTCCATGCCAACTTGAATCGGAACAGCATGCCATGGATATGGCAGGAAAGATAAAGGAAATTGCATCTAAATTTAACATTGGCTTTATTTATAAGACCTCATTCGATAAAGCCAATAGGACTAGCTTAAAAGGCAAAAGAGGAGCTGGTTTAGAAAAATCATTGCCTGTTTTTGACAAAATAAAAAAAAATTTAAATGTACCTGTTCTAACGGATATACATAATGAAGAACAATGTTCGATAATTTCTAAACACGTTGATATTTTACAAATTCCGGCTTTTCTGTGTAGACAAACAGACTTACTTATAGCTGCAGCAAAAACTAAAAAAATCATAAATGTAAAAAAAGGTCAATTTTTAGCACCATGGGACATGGTTAATGTTACTAAAAAAATATCGGACTCTGGAAATGAAAATATTTTAGTGACCGAAAGAGGTGCAAGTTTCGGATATAATACTTTAGTATCAGATATGAGATCAATACCAATAATGGCAAAAAATGGTTATCCAGTAGTATTTGACGGAACTCACTCAGTTCAACAACCTGGAGGTCTTGGCGAGAAAAGTGGTGGACAAAGAGAGTTTGTAGAATATTTATCAAGAGCAGCTGTAGCAGTTGGTGTGGCTGCAATCTTTTTAGAAACTCATCAAGATCCAGATAATGCTCCTTCAGATGGTCCAAATATGGTGCCACTAAATAAATTGGAAAATTTAATAAATCAAATTGTTGAGATAGATACTTTAGTCAAAAATAACTAATGAATAAAATTACAAAAGTTGTCGGGAGACAGGTTTTTGATAGTAGAGGAAACCCTACAATCGAAGCAGAAGTATTTTGTAATAAGTTTAGTTCCAAAGCTATATGTCCATCTGGAGCATCAACAGGCAGTTACGAGGCACATGAAAAAAGAGATATAAATAATAAACAATATCTTGGAAAAAGTGTTTTTAGTGGAATAAATATAATTAATAGAAAAATTTCGAAAAAATTAAAAAATCAAAATATCCACAACCAAGAAAAAATAGATCATATTTTAATAAAGTTAGATGGTACTAAAAATAAAAAAAGATTGGGGGCCAATTCAATTCTTGCAATTTCAATGGCAGCAAAAAAATTATCATGTAAATTAAAAAAAATACCTTTATATAAATCTTTTTTGGTCAAGAAAAAATATAAGCTACCTTATCCATTAATGAACATAATAAATGGAGGAGCTCATGCTGATAATAATCTTAGAATCCAAGAGTTTATGATCAGGCCTGATAAAGCTCAATCTTTTAAAGAAGCCACTAGAATGTGTTATTTAGTAATTAATAACTTAAAAAGAATTTTAAAATCTAAAGGTTATTCAATTTCTGTTGGAGATGAAGGCGGTTTTGCCCCCTCAATTTCAAACAATGAAGAAGCTATAAAATTAATTATTAAAGCTATAAAAATGTCAGGTTATGTAAACGGCAAAGATATTTCAATATGTTTAGATGTTGCTGCAAATGAACTTCAAAAAAAGAAAAAATATTCAATCCACTCAAAAAAATTTATATCAGTCAATGAAACAATTAAAAAGTACAATCATTTAATAAAAAAATACAAAATTAAATCAATAGAAGATCCTTTTGGGGAAAACGATTGGCTTTCGTGGAGCAATTTTATGAAAAATTCTAATTCTGAAACTCAAATAGTTGGTGATGATCTTTATGTGACTAATTTAGAAAGACTTAAAATTGGATTTCTTAACCAATCTTCAAACGCAATTTTAATAAAATTAAATCAAATTGGAACAGTAACTGAAACTATTGAAGTTATTAAATTTGCTCATTTAATTGGTTTTAATACTATAATCTCTCATAGATCAGGTGACAGTGAAGATACCTTTATTTCAGATTTTGCCGTGGGAACAAATTCGAATCAAATTAAAAGTGGATCTTTATCAAGATCAGAAAGGGTATCAAAATATAACCAATTATTGAGAATAGAGGAAAATCTTGGATCAAGTGCAAAAATGAATAAAACTATATAATGTTTAAAAAATTAAAAAAAAATTACTTCTTATTAATTTCTACATTTTTATTTTTATACTTTTTTTTTAATTTATTAGATGGAGAAAGAGGTCTAATATCATATTTTCAAAAAAAAAAATTTATTAAATGAATTGAAGAATAAAGAGATATTATTAAATGACGAAATAACTGAATTGGAATTTAAAAATTCACTTTTAACTGATAAATTAGATCTTGATTATATAGAAACTTTAATAAGGAAAAATTTTTTATTTGGAAAAAAGGGGGAGAAGTTTTATATAATTAAAGAAAATGAAAATTAGACACCCAGAAAAAGTAAATAAACCTATTAATCCAATTAAAAAAAAACCTGATTGGATAAGGTCAAAACTTATTAACAGTAAAGAATTTTTCTTTACAAAAAGTATAGTTAACAAAAATAACCTTAAGACCGTCTGTCAAGAAGCTAACTGTCCAAATATCACCGAATGTTGGAGTAAAAGACATGCAACTTTTTTAATTATGGGAGATACTTGTACAAGAGCATGTGCTTTTTGCGATGTAATTACTGGAAAACCAAAACCACTAGATCCTTTAGAGCCAAACAAAATTTCTAATGCAGTTAAAAAATTAAATTTAAAACATGTTGTAATAACTTCTGTAGATAGAGATGATCTTGATGATGGTGGAGCTAATCATTTCTATGAAGTTATACTGGAAATTAGAAAAGATAATCCCAATACAACAATTGAAGTTTTAACTCCAGATTTTTTAAGAAAAGAAGATTCATTTAAAAAAGTTGTAGAAGCAAAACCAGATGTTTTTAATCATAACATTGAAACAGTGCCAGGTCTCTATAGACAAGTAAGGCCTGGATCTAGATATTTTGCATCAGTTGAACTGTTAAAAAACGTAAAAAAAATAAATAAAACAATTTTTACTAAATCAGGCTTAATGGTTGGTTTAGGAGAAAGTAAAGATGAAATAATTCAAGTTATGGACGATCTTAGATCTGCAGATGTAGACTTTTTGACAATAGGCCAATATTTACAACCATCGGTTAAACATCATCCACTTGAAAAATATTATCACCCAGATGAATTCAGAGAATTAGAAACAATTGCTAAATCAAAAGATTTTTTATTAGTATCATCTTCTCCCATGACAAGATCTTCATATCATGCTGACGAAGACTTTTTTAAACTTCAAAAAAATAGAATTAATCAAACTAATGCCCAAAGCATCAGTTAAAAGATCGATTGAGTGTAAGAAAGACCAATTAATTGATTTAGTTCTTGATATAGAAAAATATCCAAATTTTGTTCCTTTTTGCGTAGATGCAAAAGTTTATGAAAAAAAAGAAAAGGGTGGTCTATTACTAATTATAGCTGACTTAACTATTGGCAAAGGTCCCTTTCAAGATACTTATAAAAGCGATGTTAAATTTAATAAAAATGAAGACACAATTTATGTTACTAATCTAGATGGACCTTTGAAACACTTAGAAAATAAATGGAAATTTATTGAAGAAAATAATATTACTGAAGTTTCATTTGATGTTGATTTTGAACTAAAAAATGATTTTTTGAATATTATCATGACTAAATCTTTTCAATTTGGCTTAGATAAAATTGCTGATGCTTTCCAAAAAAGAGCAGAGGAATTATTTAATAAGGCTTAATACTAAACTTTGAGCCTTATTTACTGCAGCTTTTTGAACTAGGTTTCTTTTTCTGTTTTTAAATAAATATTTTTTAATTAATATTTTGTTACCCTTTTTTATACCTATATAAACCAATCCAACCGGTTTATGTTTATTTCCTCCTTTTGGTCCTGCAACTCCTGTAATTGAAACTGAAATATTAGTTTTACTAATTTTATTTAAATTTTTAACCATATATAAACAAGTTTCATAACTGACCGCACCATGTTTAATTATTATTCTTTTAGGAACTTTAAGAATATTAATTTTTGCTTGATTTGAATAAGTTACCAATCCAAGTGTAAAAACCTTAGAAGAACCACTAATTGAAGTAATAGAGCTTGAAAGCAAACCACCAGTACAAGATTCTGCAAAAGATATTTTAAGCCTTTTTTGACTTAATAATTTAACTATTTTTTGAGAATTTTTTTTCATTGTTTTACGAAGTAATAACCATATACAAAACTAGGACAGCTACAACATACAATCCTGCACAAACATCATCCATAATGACACCAAAACTGTTTTTAAAGTTTTTATCATAATAACTAACAGGGTAAGGCTTAGCTATGTCAAAAATTCTAAATAGAATAAACATTATGAAATAAAACGTTAATACTTGACTAGTTTCTTTTTCACCCTCATGTGCTATTTCATAAAGACATATAGGTATCGATTGACCAATAAATTCATCAATTACAACTTCTTTTGGATCTTTGTTATCTAAGTTTTTTATAAATATATTTACAGCGTAAAGAGAAATTAAAAATATAATTATGACACCAATTAGAACAATATTTGGAGAAAAGTTTAATATATGAAATAAAAAAAATAAAAAAATAGTTGTTACCAAGGAAGCATAACTGCCAGGTATTTTTTTCAATTTTCCTATACCAAATAAAGTAACAAATAAAAAAATGATATTATTCATATTTATTTATAGAAACTATACATTCACAAGCTATAGCTTTTTCTTTTCCTATAAGACCTAATTTTTCGACTGTTTTTCCTTTAAGGTTTATTATTTTTTTATTAACATTAAGAATTTTTGAAAGAGATTTTATAATCTTCATTCTGTAAAATGAAACTTTTGGTTTTTCACAAATTAAATTTAAATCAATATTATTTATAAAAAATCCTTTTATATTTAAATTATTTACTATTGGTTTTAACATTTTGATAGATCTTATATTTTTATATTTTTTTTTGTTGCTTGGATAGTGTGTTCCAATATCTTTATCTCCTGTTGCTCCCAATATAGCGTCAGTAATTGAATGCAAAATTACATCGCCATCTGAATGTCCTTCTAAGCCTGAATGAAATGGTATTCTTATTCCTCCTAAAAAGAGTTTTTTACTTCTAACTAATTTATGTATATCAAATCCTATACCAAAATAGTTTTTATATTTGCTGTTATCCAAGTCTGATTTAAGAGTTATTTTATAATTATTATTTTCACCTTTGATGAATTTGATTTTTTTGTTTTTATCTAAAAATAAAGTACTTTCATCTGTAATATTTTTATTATTCAATTTAAATAATTCATACAAAGTTTTAAAATCAAAACATTGTGGTGTTTGGGTTAGTATAACTTTATCTCTATCAAGATTAATTGTTTTATTTATTAGCTTATACTTTGTAGAATTATTGGAAGTTAAATAAGGAATTACACCTTTCGATTTTTTCATTTGAGTTGACAATTTACTTAATAAGTTAATTGAAAAATTAGGTCTAGCTGCATCATGTATGAAAACTTTTGAAGGTTTATATTTTTTTAAAAATTTTAAAGCGTTGAATGTTGAATCTTGTCTTCTCTTTCCTCCATTGATAAAAATTAATTTATTAGTCCTTACATTCCTTATGTATTTTTTATGTGACTTATTAACTACAAGTATTATTTTATCAAATAGATTGGATTTAATGGCTTTATCTATTGAATGTTGAATCATCATTTTACCTCTATATTGACTGAATTGTTTCGGTAATTTAGAGTTAAATCTAATGCTTTTACCTGCTGCCAAAATTACAAAGTACTTATTCATTTCTTTATTTTCGTATTTTTTAATATATTTTTAATTTATGATAACTTTCTTAAAAAGAAACTTATTTATAATAATAATATTTTTTTTTACTCTTTCAGTCGGTTTTTTAACATTTTTAACTTTTATCGACAAAAGTTTTATTGAGCTAAATAACCAAAATTTTAATTATTTATTAATTGTCAATATATTATTGCTTTTAGTTTTTTTTAGCATGATATTTATTGAAACTAAAAATTCCATTAAAAATAACATCAATGTAAGAGGATCAATCGCAAATAGAAAATATATTATATTTTTTTCTTTATTTACCTTAATACCATCAATACTAATTTCAATCTTTTCATTATTTTTATTTTCTTTTGCACTAGAAAAATATCTAGATAATAAAATTACTACAGCTGTTAACAATTCATATGAACTTGCAAAAAATTACGTAAATGAAAAAAGAAATAAAATTGAATCCGATATAATATTAGTTTCTTTTGATTTAAAAAAAAACATTAAACTATTAAAAGAAAAAAAGGATTTAGAAACATATCTAAACACACAAAGAATCATAAGAGGTCTTGATCAGATACATATAATAGATAATAATAAAAAAATTTTAGCATCTTCATCAAGCTCTAAATATATACCAGTCGAGGATAGAGCCCTCAAAATGGTTTTAAATGATGACAGACCATTAAAAATTATAAATGCTTTTGAGAATAAATCTGCTTCAATCATGAAATTTAGTTCTTCACCAGCTCTTTTTATTTATGTTGTTAAATTTTTAGATGAAGAAATTTCAAAATATATAACTGAATCTGAAGAAGCCATTAATTTTTACTATACTGTTGAGGATAAAAGTTTAGGTATTAAGTTTTCATTTGCATTGATATATATCATCATTGTCTCTTTATTATTATTCTTATCAATTACTATAGCAGTAAGATTTTCTTCTAGATTTTTTGTTTCAATTAATAATTTAATTTCAGCTTCAGAAGAAATAGGAAAAGGAAATTTAAATTCTAAGGTCCCTGAATTAAAAGCCGATAAAGAAATTGAAATTTTAAATAAAAATTTTAATGCAATGATTGATAAATTAAAGAACCAACAGGAAAAACTTCTTAATTCAGAAAGGCATGAGGCTTGGGAAAGTATTGCAAGAAAGCTAGCTCATGAAATCAAGAATCCTTTAACACCTATACAATTGACTATTGATAATTTGAAATCAAAATATATATCTGAAATTGATGTTTCAAAAAGAGAAAAGTACGAATTAAATTTAAAAACAATTTTAAAACAGATTAAGCAAATAGAAAATTTAGTTAACGAATTTTCAGATTTTGCAAGAATGCCCAAACCATTATTTAAAAAAAATAATCTTATTGAGATATTAAATATTAATATAGAATTATTAAAAAAAATTAATAAAGAAATTTCAATAAATTTTAACAGTTTTAATAATAAAGAAATTATTTTTAATTGTGATAATGAACAAATGAATAGAGCGATTTTTAACTTAATCAAAAACTCAATAGAAAGTATTACTGATCATGCTAAAAAGGACCCAAATATAAAGAAAATAATAGATGTAGAAATTATTAATATAAATGATTATATAACCATTAATATTATTGATACTGGAATAGGTTTTCCAAATACAAATGTTAAAGATTTAATAAAACCATATTTTACTACAAAAGAAAAGGGAACAGGATTAGGTTTGTCTATAGTTAATAAAATTATAAATGATCACAATGGATCGATTGAATTTTTTAATGAAAAAAATAAAGCAAAAGTTCAAATTAAATTAATTAAATAAATGTCAGCAGAAATTTTAATAATAGACGATAACACAGATATAAGACTTATTTTAAATGAGCTCTTACAAGATAGCGGATACAAAACAAGATTGGCTGCCAATTATAATCAAGCTTTAAAAGAGATTGATAAAAAATTACCAGAGGTTGCAATTATCGATGTCAAATTAGATAAAGGTGAAAATGATGGAATAGAACTTTTAAATCATATAAAAAGCAAAAATAAAGATATTCCAGTTATAATAATCTCCGGGCATGCAAATATTGAAATGGCAATCAATTCACTAAAATCTGGAGCTTTTGAATTTATACAAAAACCTTTTGATAAAGATAGATTAATAAATTTTGTGAATAGAGCTGTTGAAAACCTTAATCTTTTAAATGAAAATAAAAATCTTAAATCTAAACTATTTCATTCATTCGATTTAATAGGGAAAAGTCAAAACATAACTTCTATTAAAGATCAAATTGATAAATTATCTAATTCTGAAAGTAGGATATTTATTTCTGGCCCAACAGGATCTGGTAAAGAGTTAATAGCAAGAAAAATACATAAAAAATCAAGTAGAAAGAATAGTCCATTTATAATTTTAAATGGTGCCTTACTTGATACAAAAAAATATGAAAATGAACTTTTTGGAGAGGAACTTTCAAATGGCTCTATATCCTATGGAGCTTTAGAGAAAGCTTCAGGTGGAATTCTTCTTATAGACGAGGTAACTGAAATACCCTTAGAAACACAATCTAAAATTCTTAGAGTTGTAATTGACCAAAAATTTAAAAGAATAAATGGTAATCACGATATAAAAGTTGATGTGAGACTTATCTGCTCTACAAGCAAAGATATAAACTATGAAATAAATCAAGGTAATTTTAGAGAAGATTTATATCACAGACTAAATGTATTTAATATAAGCATTGAACCTTTAAGTAAAAGGGTAGAGGATATTCCTTTATTGATAGATTATTTTACAAAAACTATATGTGATAATTATAATCTTAAACCTTTCTTAATAACCGATAATAATTATTTATTAAATTATAATTGGCCTGGAAATGTTAGAGAACTAAGAAATCTTATTGAGAGAATAGCTATACTTTCACCAGGTAATAATAAAGAGAAAATAATAGAAATAATTAAAGAATCTTTAAATAAATCTATTCAAGAAAATTTTTCCGTTACGGATACATTATCTGTTCCATTAAGAGAAGCTAGAGAAAGCTTTGAAAAAGAATATTTGACTACACAATTAAAAAAATTTGGTGGAAATATATCTAAAACAGCAAAATTTGTTGGTATGGAAAGATCTGCATTACATAGAAAATTGAAGCTTCTAGGGGTAAAAGACCTTAATTAATGAATATAATTATTTGTGGCGCTGGTAGAGTAGGTTTTACTATAGCAAAATTGCTTAGTGAACAAAATCATTCTATTACAATTATCGACCAATCTAGTGATGACATACAAAAAATTAATGAGTCTTTAGATGTTAAGGCAATAGTGGGAAAAGCCACATCTCCAAGTATTCTCGAAAAAGCTAACTGCAAAGAAACTGATATGATAATTGCAGTAACAAGAAATGATGAAATTAATATGCTTATTTGTCAGATAGCATATTCAATATTTAAAGTCCCAAAAAAAATTGCAAGAATTAGATCTCAAGAATATCTTAATCCTAAATTTTCAACATTATTCAATAAAGAAAATTTACCAATTGATTTTGTTATATCTCCAGAAATAGAAATTGCAAAATCAATACAAAGAAAATTAGAAGCTCCAGGAGCTTTAGATAATGTAACTTTTGCTGATAATAAAATAAGACTTCTTGAAATACTTATTGATAAAAACTGCCCTATATCAGGAGTTCAATTAAATGAGTTAACTAAAAAATTCCCTAAACTTAATGCAAATATTTTGGGTGTAATAAGACAAGAAAAATTTATTTTTTTAAAAAAAACTGATGTAATGAAAAATGAAGATAAAGCATATGTAATAATTAATTCAAATCAGATGCAAGAGACTTTAGATGCGTTCGGTCACAATGAAAAAATCTCCAATAAAATACTAATTATAGGTGGTGGTAACATTGGATTTAATTTAGCTAAAAATTTGGAACAATCTTTAGATTCAGCAAGATTAAAAATAATTGAAAAAGATAAATCCAGAGCAGAATACATCGCCAACGAACTAAGCAATACAATAGTTATAAATGGAAATGGTCTTGATGAAGAAGTTTTAAATGAAGCAAATTTAGAAGAAGTAGAAACAGTTTTAGCTTTAACAAATGACGATGAAGATAATTTAATGGTAAGTGTACTTGTTGAAAAATTTTCTAAAAATAAAA
>MDTG01310078.1_pt1 | contig 15321 bp, 15 predicted proteins | sample 811421 | NCBI WGS metagenome assembly MDTG01 (sample SAMN05326645, study PRJNA326480) | marine metagenome | isolation source: seawater | place: Pacific Ocean: South East | collected 2011
AACTTCTTTACGAGCTTCAATATCGTTCCATTGTACACCTGCATCCTTGCACCATTGAGCCATGATGTGTAAAGGTATAGAGCCTACTAAACGATTTTCACCAGTCATACCTACCTTTGCCTTTCTTAAATCTTCTGCTCGATCTAGGCTAGGTTGGTTATCAAATGTACGTGCAACTTCAATTTTATCTTCTTTTCGGTTGTACTGTACGTGTTCTTTAGTTTTCATATTACTCCAAATTTGGTGTGGGAAACTTAGCTCAAATCTCCCACGTTAAGTGTGGGGAGATTAAGGAGGACTCCCCACACCTATAGTTTACCTCAGATTATGAAGTTGTACAATCAGCAACTAGTCCTGATGCCGCTTCATTCTTAGAGATCAACGTCAACTCTGTAAGCACTTGACGTTTCGTAGAGTCACCAGTCTTAGCTAACTCAGTATTCTTAGTAGGTCTAAGAACACCAACTGCCCACATATCTGAATCCATGATCCAAACATCTCTACCTCTGTTTTCTCTGCTTGGTGTGAATTCAACTGTTCCCCACGGAGTCACGTAGATGTCTACAGCTTTAACAACAGTCTTGCTATTCGCTTCAATGTGAGAGCGTTGGTTGTTATAACCTGTAAAGTCTAGTGCCTTGTTCATTTGGAACGCACTTAGGTAAACCGTATCAGGGTTACCACCTGATTCCCAAATGCCTTGCATAACAGTATCAAAGTCTGCTTGTGAAAACACAGTAGCTGTACCATCTGTACGAGCTGTATTGCCCGGTACTGAACCAGTAGGGTTTGCACCACCTGATCCACCGATGTTAGCAACATTTGTTTTAACGTATGCTCCACATCCTGCGAGTTCACGAGCCGCTGATGCTGAACCAACTTCGTACTTATTGTTATCAAACAAAGCCTTCTCAATGTCTAGCTTTTGTTCTTTAGCAATCTTAAGCACCTGGTAAGCCATCTCTGCAGAGCGGCCCGCCTTGTCGAGTCCTTCGTCAGTATCAGGGATGATAACTGCGTTTTTAAATATCTGGGTATAATTCCCAAGACGAGTCGTGGCGGTACGTGCTTCACCAGTCGTATCATCTCCTTCAATATGCGCATTCGCGGCGCTTGACCTCAATGAGTCTGTCTGCCACTCATGATAAGTGTTACTTGCTTTTACTTTCTTCAGCGATGAGTAAAAAGGAGTTTCTTCAGGTGAGATGTCATAAATAACATTCTCTAAATCCTCACGAATACCTTTAACGTCATAGCTATCGAAAGTATTACTTGGCTGTGCCATAATATTTCTCCATTATGAATTTAAAATTAATCCAAGTGCATCATCGATGCTACCTGAATCCCTAAGTTTTGCCTTTTGGCGAGAACGTACTTTAGCTTGACTAGTTGGTTGTTTCTTAGCGCCTGGTTTTACCATTGGTGTCTTAGACTTAACTTTTACTTTAGCCTTAGACTTGCCACTAATAATATCCTGATACTTTTTAGCATCATTAAGCACTTTTATCGCTCTAGCATCTGTAATTAAACCAATTTCATCGGCTGTATAGCCATAATGATTTTGACCTATATTAACGAGTTCTGCCTTTAGTCGAGTTGCCTTTTGTGGCTCTGCGAAATCAGGAATATCTCGTTGTAGGATTTGCATTTGCTCTTGCAAAAATGCTTGTTTAGCAGTCTGTTGAGCTTCACTTTGTTTTTGTGTGACTTGCTCAAGTTGTGCCATCTTTGCATTGTAACCACTCATCTTTTCTTCATACTCAAGATTTTTTTGCACATATCCAATAGGATCAGCATCAAAGTATTCTTTAGTAGGTTTCACAGGTGGTGGTTCAAATCCTCCTGACTGTAACGATTGATACAACTCAGCTAATTGCTGACGTTCATTAGTTAAGGCTTCATAAACCGATTCAACTTCTTTCTTTTGTTGAGCCGCTTCTTGCATACCTTTTTGGACATACTGTTGCCCACTATAGCCTTGCTTTAAGTCATCTAAGGTTACCTGTTGCTCAACTCCATCTACCTTAACAGCAAATGTTGTTGGCATCTCAGGTTCTTCCTGACTTGCATCCTCTAGGTGGTTTTCGTCATCCGATTCTGAAGCAAGAATTTCTTCTTCTTCAGTTTCTTGATCCGATTCAACTTCTTCTTCAATATCAGACTCAGCAGAATCTACAACTTCTTCAGTTGCTTCCTCTGTTGCCTGAGTTTCTTCTTCAATTACAGCTTCAGTTGTTTCTTCTTGTACTGGCTCTAGAATGCTAGTTAAAGCACTATCTACGTCAGTTACTTTAGGTTCAGTCGTTTCGCTCACGGTGCTGATTCTCCTTTAGTTAGTTTGCGATTGTACATTATCTCATCCGTTTGCACGGAGTCGAAATAATCGTCAATCTTTCTAAGCGCACATATCATATCGTGTGCTTTCTCTCGCTGATCCGTTGTCGAATCTGCATTTACAAACACAGCAATTTGCTGATCTGTAATTTCTTTTAAGGCTAATTTAAATGTATCGTCAGCCTGTAATGTTCTCATTTTAGCGCTTTTTTCAACTATTGATAAGTTGTTTGCCACTAGAACCTACCTCCAGTAACAGCTTGAGCTGGTGATTCTTGAGGGTATCTAGGCTCTTTTTGTTGACCTTTAATTGTTTCAACGTCTACCTTAGTTCCGTATTCACCAAGTATCTTAGCTGCGTCTGTTAAAAGGTCTTGATCCATCTTATCACGCTCTCTGTCATCAACTGCAATAGCTTTTTGTGCATCTATTTGTAGTTTAAGCATATTCATTTCAGCTTGTTTATCAGCTTTGTATTGTTCAGCTTGTACAAGTGCTTCAGCTTCAGACATTTGTTGATTCTGTTGTTCTTGCTGTTGCTGTTGCATTATAAGTTGTTGTTCCTTCTCAGGAGTCATTGGCTCAAAGTAACGATCTACATTTTTGATGCCTGATAAAGCTAACATATCACCTAAAGTATTTCTTAGACCTGACATTGTAACTAAACCATTAGACGATCCATAGGTTGACCATATTTGCATTTGCATCGTGAGTGCTTGGTTTAATGCCATAGCTTTTGATTCTTCTTTACCAGTACCAAGTCCAACATTTATGCTTACATCCATGTCTGTGTTCCAAGATCGTGGATCAAGAGGTACAAATTCACCATGTAAACGCATCAGGGTTTCTTCACAGCTATTTTCTACAAGTAGGTGGAGCATTAGCTTAAATAATTGTTTAAACCCACCCTCAGCAAGATTTCGAGCCATCGTTTCTATTTGTGCTGATCCTTGTTGTGCTTGTAGACGAGCCGCTGTAGCAGAGGTATTTTGTAATGCATCAGGATCAAGCCCCATAGAAGCTCTACTTACTCCTGATTTAGCTTCAGTAGCATCGTCCATGTATTGCATCGCAGTTAATACCTGACCTGCGACAAAAGGAGTTGCAATATCTACAAGCGCTTGTGGTGATTTCATTCTGACTAATGCACCTATCTCGTTGTTCATTAAATCGTCTACGTTGACTTGACCTTGTACATAACCCTGTCTAGGAGTGTTTGTTAAAGCTACATTGTCTAACATTCCTCTTAACATTGCTGTGGAAGAATCTTGATCATTCATAACTAAGTCTGCAACACTACGACCAAAGAATGTGTGTGGTTCAGGATCAACTTCAAATACTGCAAATGGTATGTCACCGTAAGGCTCACATTCTAATAGTTTGTTATCACCACCTGCCATTAGTATTTTGTACATAGAAGCTATGCCAGTACCTTCTTTGTCCATTCTCATGTAGGCTTCAGTAACTGCTACACGTTTCATAGATAGGTCTGTAGATTGCTCAGTATCTTCTTGCTCATAACCTTTGCGTTCAAACTGTTCAGAGTCTTGATATGTGTCATCACTACTTAAACCTGACAAGTTAGACATTTCTTCAAAATCATAACCCATCTGTACAAGATCGCTGACACGCATTTCTGTTCTATGTGCTACCACATATGCATCTTCAATAGATTTTGCATTGCGATCAATAACAAATTCTTCAGGTGGTACTGAAGCCATCATTAACTTGCCCTTTTCTTTTTTGTAGCTAACTTTAAGTGAATATTGTGGCATTTCCATTTCCATGCCATCCTCACCCATTTCCATAGTCATTTCCATAGACTGTTCAATAACTTCTACATCAGGCTCATTAACAATAACGGTCATTTCTTCTTCAGTTACGTTTGTGTAGTTATAGAATTCTTGTTTTGTGTTATCTTCCCACCATACTTTAATAACACCAGTTTTTTTAACAAGTGCATCGTGTATTACATCATTGAGGACTGTGTAACCATTTAATTCTTGAAATCTATAATTGATATATTTAGTAGCTTGTTCTGCGCTTTTAACATCGTTTTGATCGCTAGGCACAAACTCAACTGCATTTTCAGCGCTTAAAAACACACGCATCAATGATGGCTTTATAGCTCTAATAGTATCACGAACCTTAGTAGCAACTATTTTTGATCTACCATCTTCTTGCCCAATATCAACTTCACCTTCAAAATAGCGTTGTGACTTAATACGATCTTCTGCTATTTCACTCTCAACAAAAGATATGGCACTTTTTACTGCATCAGAAGCAATATTTTGTACTTCATCTTCACTCATTGCTTTTAATTGTGTCTTTGCCATTTTTTCTCCTGTTAATTAAGGTGCAACAACATTTTGTGTCATTTGTGAAGCAAAATCTAACAAGCCATTAAGGTAGTTTCTTTTTTGAGTTGTTTGATTACCACTTACGTTACCAACAACATTACCACTTACTTTTGATCCTTGTGTGATTACATCATTTATAAGTTTTTGTAGCATGTTCATTGCATTATCATCTATTAAGGCTTTTCTTACAAGTTCAGGGTTTCTACTTGTAACAATATCTACTATACCACTAGCTGTTTTTTCATCAATACCACTTTCTGTAATTGCTTTGACTAATGGAGCAGTTATTGTCATTACAGCATCTCTACCTGACTGAGCATTACCCATTTTGAGTGCTTCAGCTAATAATGGGAATGATGGAGAACCTGATCCTTCAGGCATTTTACCAGCTGCTATTTGTGCTTTACTTGCTGTACTTGCTTTAGTAACAATATCTTCAAATGCTTCATCAGGGAACACCATTCTTACAACTTCTTGTAAATTTGTGTTGCCATCAGCTAATTTACGAGCTATTGATGGAGCATCTTTGCCTTTAATTGTTGTTAACATGCCATCTCTTAGACTTTGCATAATATTAGGTACATCAGCTTCGTCTTGCAAGTTTAGAAGATAATCTTCAATCTCGTCAGGTGATTTATTCCAAGCAGTTTTACCGTATTTATAGGCTTCTCTTGCTTGTCTAAGATTGTAAGCATCTGTCCTGACTTGTGCTAGTGATGGACTAAATTTATCTAGAGCTTCTTTAAGATCAGACATGACTGACTTATAAGCTGTAGATAATTCTGTTTCACCCGCTCTAAATAAACGATCTTTTTCGTTTCTAATTGCTCTATAGATAATTTCAGCATCGTGAGTAGTAGGTTGTCTTTTGAGAACAATCTCATCATCAATAATTTCAAAGAAAACATCTTTTTTGCCAATTTTTTCTGTTTTCTGTAGTTTGTTGATTGTTGCTAATCCACCATCGAATTGTTTTATAGCTTGAAACAACGCATCTGTCATTTCACTATCAAGTTCTTTGTTGTTTGTAACTAAAACTTTGTCATACGCTGCTCGTTCTTGATCTTTAAACTTTTTATCTGTCTTTTTGTATGCTGTAATTAGGTTATCGTCAGCAGTTCCTCGACCAATTGATGATTGCATAGCAGTAATAAGGTCTTTTCTTGTTTCTAGTGGTCTTAGTTCTATTTCATCAGCTAGTTGGTTACGAGCTTTAGGGTTACCACGTACTAATTGTTTGATTGCAAACAGCAATGATTTGTTTTCTGTCATCAATTCACCACGCATCACAGCCATAACAACTTCATCTTCAGTTAAACCTGTTTGGTTAACTAATTTAGTAAGCTCATCTCTAACTGGCTTATCAATTTTGTTTTTACCACCTTGTCTAGTCACTAATTTAGCTATACCCTTGCCACCTAGTGCCATAATTGGAGCTAATACTGCTGAAGCCATAGCAGTTTGGATTATATCTGTACCCATTCCAGTCATTGTTTCTTGTTCTGAAGCACCCAATCCATAAACACCACCACTAGCAGCTGATCTACCAGTTACATTAAGTATGCTTTGTGATGTCACACCTGCATCAGCTAAATTTTTGCCTGTTGGTTGTGTTAGTGTTTGTTTTGGACTTTTTGCAAAACCTTTTAAGAACGTCATTCCTGATTTTGTCATTCTAGTGAGGTTACTAACCGCCGCAGACCAAGCACCTGGGCCGCCAAAGATCGCTAAAACGCTTGGCAAAACTGCACCACTCATTTCCATTGCTAATGCTTCACCTCCGTAAGCATCTCTATAATCATTTAATTTAGCTCGTATTTCATTTCTTGCTGTTTTATAATCTGTATCACTATCTATTAAGGATTGTGCAAACGCTTGTATTTCATCTGCAAAACCAAATGTTAAACCTTGTGCAAACATTGCACCTGGCATTTTTTCTGTATAAGCGCCACTACCCGGTTCTGAAATGCTAGGTTTTGGCAAAGCATCTATCATTGCTTGTTGATCTGCTGATATTACTTGATCTTTAGAATTTGCTTCTCTTTCTGCATCTAGTATTGCTTGTTGTGCTGCTGATATTGCCATATTATCTACTCCTACCTTGCATCAAACCATGCTTTGCGCCATTCATACGTTTTATCCATATATGCATCTTGATCAATCCCCGCTGCTAACAAACTATCTAGTTCAGCTTGATTGAGGTTTTCCCATATGACTTTGTTATGTGCTTCTTGACGTTTTAACATTTCTGTTGCAAATGTGCTAAATTTACCATCTCCACCAGTTAATAACATAAGTGCTTGATCACTAAATTCCATTGCAAGTTTTCTTCTAACCCTTATTTGCTCTTTGATCATAACTATTAATTCATCAGGTGGTAAAGTTAAATCAAGGTTAGTACGCATTGCCATTTCCATTTCACGCTCAGACAATGCACCAAATGTTGCACTATTAATAACTCTAATACCTAACTGGTTTTGTATACCTCTTAATAATGAAGTATTAGGATTTGTCGAAGGCAATTTACTTTGTATAAACCCTGTTAATGCTCTTTCATAATCAGCCTGATTATTATAGTTTTCAGGTCTAAGTGTAGCCAATGCTTGTTCAAACAAATCTATTTGAGCAAAATAATCTTGTGCTGTGTTGTAAGCCGCTTCACCCATTTTTTCAGCTTTAAGTTCATCTCTTTCTATTTCTTTTGCAAGTTTTTCTCTTTCTTGTGTTTGAATAATAGTTTCGCCATAAGAGTCTAGATAAACTTTTTTAGGTGGGTTTTTACCTGACTTATCTGTATGAATTTGATAATGTTGACCAGTTTCTTGATCAGTCATTATTTCACTTATTCCTAAAGCATATTCTTTACCATCACCTTCACCATCAAGTCCTGTCATAGCCATATACGCTTTCCAAACCTCATCATTCATAGTTGGATCAGCTTCTAAAATATCAGCTAAGTCTAAGGCTTCTTCGTTAAGTGGATCAGCTCGTAATATTTTTAACATTGCCTGTGTGTCACCTTTGCCATTATCTTCAAGTGCGTATGCCATAGCATCTTTAACACTAATGCCATCAACTTCTAGCATATCAGCAATAGCGTTCTTGCCTTGTTTACGTAATACAGCAATAGCGTTTTGTTTGCCTTTAGCTACTGTTGCGTTATCAATTCTATTTTGAAAGGCTTGGTGCATACCCTGATCAGGTCGTAATGTCATTGAGTTAAAGCCTTGCCCTAGTCTTGCAACTTGCTCTTGACTCATACCTTTAAACATTTCGTTGCTTATATTACTTACTATGCCACCGAAACCACCAAAGCCTTGTTGTGTGTTATTTGCTTGTGGCATTGCTTGTTGTTGAGGTTGTTTGTTATCACCTAACAAGCCTGTCATTTGACCAAGCATTACTCCACCTAATAATTGTCCAAGACCTAAAGCCATTATGTACCTCCAGTATATCCACTAGCACCTAACGTCAAGTAATCAAACAATCCTGGTTGTTTTGATAACGTAGATGTGTTTTCACCTAAATTAGAAGCTCCAAGCGCCGCATTAAGATATGGTAAACCAGCTGCTGGATGGTTAGCATAAGCATTAAACTTGCCTTGTGCTTGATCCATAACCATTTGCTGTAGTGCTTGTTGCATTGCACCTTGTGTAGCCAAGTTTTGATTGACTGTTTGCCCCATTCCAAATCCAAGATTACTTAGTTGACCTAATTGATTAGCTGCGCCTAATCTTTGTTGTGCGCCTTGTAAACCTGCGCTTTGATTAGCTAAAGATGCTTGTAACTCTCTGTTTATGTCACCAATACCACCTTGTTGATTTGCTAATTGACCTTGCATGTTGTTTTGTATATCTTGCATAGCCGCTTGTTGAGCATTCGCATAATTAGCTTGTCTAAGACCAGCTGATGATTTAGCAAGTTGTTCAAGTGATCCTCTACCCAATTCAGCGCCTTGTATTCCATGACGTGATCCACCAAAACTACCAGCAGCTTGTGCTTGTGCTGATAATTCATTTAATCCTATTTTAGCTCCTCTTAAAATATCAGCTTCATTTTGCTTTATAACTGAATCTGTGTAAGGATTCATGTAAGGGTTTAAATTTGTACTAGCAAGAGTTTGTGGAGTAACTGTAGCACTTGATCCTACTGTACTAACTTGTTGAGGTGTGTAACCCATTCCCATAGCAGTACCCATACCCGCACTTTGAATGCCTTGAGCCGCTAAGCTATTAATGTTCATTGGTGGTGGGGCAGTTGCGCCACCTACTTGTATTTGCCCTCGATTGTTTGTAGCTCCACCCATGTTATACACGTTGTTATTTACTAAATTACCATTAGCATCTCTTATACCTTGTAATCCCGGTGTCTGTGATACAGTCGGCATTGGCATTGGTGATGCCATCATAGGTGGTCGATTATGATTTGGATTGCCGACATATCTACCTTGATCCAAAGGATTAGCTTTTTGTGTTTGCCCTCCTGTCATTGGTGATCCTGCCATTTTTTATCTCCTGTCTAATTTAATAACTACCACCTAATGGTGTACTAGGTCGTGCTTTTTCCATCATTTTTTTAAATCTGTGTGACTGTTCTGAATTTGCATCTTTACCAAAAACAAAAGATGAAGGAACGGGCCCGCCTGTGTTAAGTTTTTGTCCTCCATCTGCTCTACCTACTATGGGAGTTGAGTTGCTGATCAACCCCCCACTTACTTTCCCATGTGTGGATTCCCATAAAAACTACCACCAGTTGTTCGTGAAGGTGTAGCACCTTTACTGTCTAATCTGCTACTTAAACCAGTATTGTAATTCACAGTTGCATTTTGTCGCATGTGATCTGTTTCTGCTAATGCTTCTCTTTGTCTTTGTCTTGCTCGTGCTGCGCCACCACCACTTCTATAATTTGGGTTCGATGGTACGTACCCTCTACCATTTGGTGATCCACTAGCCATCATAGTATCTTCGGTAATACCCCGCGCCGGTGATGGTCTAGCTGTACTTGGTGATATACCTCTACCTCCACTACCTCTTGATGCGTTTAGTTGTGCCATAGCATTAGCACCAAATAAAGAATCATATAATGCAACAGCTTCAGGTTGCGCCGCTTTTGTTTCAGCGAGTGCCTGATCATATATAGGCATTGAGCTATAGCCTGAAAACCCATTAAAGTCTGTAGGTGTTGGCATACCTGTTGTTGCTGTTAATGTGCTGTTAGGATCAAGCAAACCAAAAGCCTTTGCAGTTGCTATGTTGTTATTCATCGCTGCATTTTGTGTTGCGTTAAAAGCTGCAACTTCGGGCCCGCGATAAGGCATGTACTCAATTCTTTGTACATCTTCAGCACGTTTTAAATTTCTAATCGCTGGTTGTTTTATCCAATCAGGTACTTCTGTTTTAGTAGTTTCACTTCCACCTTTTCCGCCACCACCACTCATCTCAAAACTCCTTTATTAATGTTGTAAACTGTTCTGACCATCCTTTGGATTTCAAAACTTTTTTCCATCCTTTTCGACCTGCTATTGTCATGCCATCACAGCCTTGTTGTTTACTCCATGCCATTGCATCATCATGCATGTCTGTAATTTGCTCTATTCCTTGCCCTAAATCTCCACCCGCCAAGAAAACATGAAGGACTTTCTTATTAGGATACACTACAATCTCTGTTACTGCACAACCGTTTGCGCCACCCCACAGTTGCATATGTCCACTTATTATCCCATCAACAATGTCTTTAAAGTCATGAGTATTACCTCCTTTGTTTAAAGCTGACTGTATCCAGTCTTGGCATCTCATCAATTCTTTTTCTAACTTCATGGATCGTATTTTAATTTAACCCAAGCACCGTTCTTGCTAACGACAACAGCATTCTGCGCTTCATCCCACATAATTATGCCATCTTGTGTAGCTTTACTGTCAGCGTTGTAAAACTGTAACTTGTTTCTTGTTGTTGTTAAAAAGCTATTTAATCTTTCTCCCCAAGGTTTCCAATCTGATCCTAAAGGTGGTGGAGGAGTCTGTGTACTCATCGCCTACCTCCTACATTTGCTTCTATACGCATAATTCCTGATCTCCAGTTGTCATTACCTGTGCCTTGTACTTTTATACGTACTTGTCTACCCTGAAAGCGCACATCTGTAGGATTACCAAGAGTAAACGCACCGTGTGAGGACTCAGTATCATTCGGATAAAAACGTGTCTTGAATGTTACTTCTACTTGTCCTTGTGTTTTTTCGTCAGGTATTAACTGTGTTACTTTCATTATGCTATCACCGTTACCAATACTAATTGATCCTGACTCAGCGTATGGTTTTGTTGAACCTGTGTGCGTGTAACCTGTTTCTTGATTGTAAAGATTGCCACTAGCATCTGCCCATATTGGATTACTGAACACTCCTTGATCTACACCTGATGTTCTAGCTAACTCACCAGTAGTCCAATGACCTTCTTTATAATCTAGTGCTACATATCTGTCATTTTCGTTTGATGTTCCTGAAGGATAAAACCACCATATTTCACTATGTTGTGAGTTATGAAGTGCATATACTTTACTAATTTGAGATACGTTCATATCGTCAAACACATAATCTGAAACTTCACAATTTATTTCTTTTGCTACTGATCCATCAAATGTAAAGAAACCACGTTTACCCATCCAAAATGCACCTTCATCTATAGCTACTGCACCTCGTCTTGATGCAACACCACAAGCTGTACCAACTCTTTCAAAGCCATATACAAATGGTGCGCCTGAGTATTGTGCTATATGTGCATCATTGTCTGTTAGTATTAGTGTTCGCCCTCTCATACGTAAACCTAACATAATTTGACCAACAGTCTGTAATTCAAAATCACCAGCTTGGTTTGTTGCTGATGGTGTCCATGACGTATTATTTTCTTGATCGCACCATGCTACTTTACGAGGATTACCACCTGCGCCAAGTGCAAATACAAATCTTTCTTCTGTAACTACTAAACCTTTGTTTCCTGTTGGAGCATTGGCTACTACTTGTGCTACAACTCCTGTGTTAAGTTGCCATTCGTATATCTTGCCATCCTTAGATGAACAAGCCATAAGGTATTCACCCCATGTATCTAGTGACCAAGTCGTAGCTTCTTGATAAACTCCTGAGCTAGTAGGTGCATTGCCCCAATTGCCATAACCATAAAATCCACCACCATAGCCAAGATTAAGCGATGCATTTAGATCACCTGATGTTAAACCTGATGGTGTTATGTCGTATACTGTGTGCGATGGGTTTACATAATATAATTTATTAAATGTGCCACTTGCTAAATATGAGTCACTTGAATTATCAAGCCATGAAAGCATTGCTCTTGGTGCTGATGCAAATGCACTAGCTTTTCGAGTTGTCCAACCACCAACAGGTCGCATTGATCCATCGTGCCACCTAACTAAACTAGCATCTCTCCATCTGTTTGATGCTTGAAAGTCTGTGCCATTTCTATATTGACCCGGTGGTATGTCTAAAGGTATTAATGCCATAATATTACGCCGCTATTTGAGTCCATGTGACTGCATTATTAGTTATAAGTTCCCATTTTTCTCTACCAACTGTAGTTGTTACCGATGTTGATGATACTGCACCACCTGTTCTTTGTACTCTGTTGCAAGTTGCTGTAATACTTGACTCAGGTTGTGTAACTGCATGACCTTGAAATATTTTCTCTGAGTCACTTGCTGTGCTTGAGTTTGTAGAATTGTTTGGTGTTGTTGCTGTGCCACCCATTCCTGAATGCAACGAACAATAGTAATATAAGTCAGGCGTACCATCTGCCACAACAATAGTTGATTGCGTAGATGAGTTATGAGTTACACCTGTTGTATATTCTGTTCCACTTGCATGTGTACCATTAGACGTTGTAGAAAATCTTAATGGATGTCCTGATGGGTAATTAAACACATATGTGTTGCCTTCAACTAAGAATTGTGCTTCTTGTTGTACGCCATTTATAAAGTATTTATTAGCACCACTCACACTAGCAACAGTTACCTCGTTTGTATGAGTGCTACTCGTTGATGCAATACCACCTCTTGTGGCAAATCCGAGTACAGTAATACTAGCTACTGCTGTTGGTACACCTGAACCAAATCTAACACGATTGCATATAGCCGCACTTGTTGATGCAACACTTACAGTCGCTGATGCACTTATCATAAACACACCACTTGCAGTAATTGTGGCTACTGCGTTAGCTGTTTGTGGACTTGTGCGAACACGCATTACATTTTCGGTAACGCTAGATGTTGTAGTCGATGTAGCTGTACCTGTTCTTACTCTTGCACCATTACCAGTAGTTGTAACTGTAGTCTGTGAAGCTCCATTAATAATAGCAGAGCCTTCAGGTACACGTCTAACACCAACTGTAGAACCTGAGTTAGCAGTTGTACTAGCAGTTGCTATTCTTACTCTAGCACCTACTGCTGTTGCACTTGACGTTGCTGTGACTACTGTTTGTAAGTTGTCATCACCATCAAATACACCAACACCATACTGCCAATCGCCATAAAGACGCGAAGAAGTATCTTCAATAATTACTACTTCACCACTACAAGTGGCACTAGATGTAACAGTCGTAGAAGCATCGCCACCCATAGTGACAATCCAATTTACACCATTAGCACCTGAAGTAGCAGTTACTGTAGCAGAAGCATCCTTTACATCACCTGTACTTGATCCCCATGAGCGTAAACCGTAATACGATTCACCATACTCAAAAGCCATTTACTTAATTAGTTAAGTGTTATGTCTAAGTCACCTGATGGCACACGAAACACGTCACCAGTTTCAATAGTCTTATTTGACGATAAAGCCGCATAAGCCATTAAGTTACCTGATGATGAAGCATCGTAAACACCAACGTGTGTTACTGTTCCATAGTTTGCTGTAGCTGTAGGAAATTCTACTGCCGCGTTATTAGACGTAGTGTTACCTGATGTTGTAAATGCAACTGTTTGACGTGCATAACCACCACCAGTTACCTCAGTAACTGAACCAGCTTCGCCATCTGCTACTGCTGTAAACAACGCTAAGTATTTTGTAGATGGAGCTGTGTACGCAGCACCTGCAAATACGTGATCTAATATTTCTGTTTCTAAATAGTTGGAAAAACTCATACTAATCCTCTCACTTTAAGTGTTAACCCTGATCCACTAAATCTAGCATCATCAGAGCTTTCATTTAATCTAGCAACTGCTGCGCTATACATCTGCGCCCAAACTGCTACCCTTTGATCTTCTCCTAAGTACGGTGCTGAATGTAATAAACTACCATAAAGGTATACATCAGGCGCTTCTAGTAAAAGCCAATTATCTGCGTTGCTTATTAATGAAGGTATTTTCTGATAATAAAGCAACTCAAAATCTGTGTCATTGCCAGGCGTTGGGTACAATTGAAATTGTCCATCTGCGTGTGTGTACATGCTTGGTGTACCTGTGGCATTCTCATTTGCTGATCTTTTGTCAGCCATAGCATCTCGTGAAACTAAATTAACAACTGTAGTTCCTGTGCCTGTTAAGTGTAATCTTATTGTTTCTATCCAATCCGCTGGGAATTGCATGTATTCATCATTGGCTGATTGTTGTCCACTTGATCTTGCTTCCATCTTCCAATGTCTAATATCTCTGTTTATCTGAGCTTCTGCTAAAGCAACAAAATCAGGTATAACAGAGGTTAGATCATCTCCGTTGAGAAAGTCTGCAATACTTGCTTTTAAGCCTGTGTAAGTTGTCAATGCCATACTAAAATCCTAAGTTAGATTGTGCTTCTAATTCATATTGAGGTACGTTGCCAGTTAAATATTGTGCTTTAAAATTTTGTTGCTGATCAGGTGTATAGTTTTGCAACATCATAATAACTTCATTTGCTTGTTGTGGATTCATGTTTTGTAACTCTTGCGCAAACATCATGTCAACGTCAGCCATTGGTTGCATGTTTGTCATTTCTGCATCTGAAAATGCTGATCCACCGTAACTTTGTTGAGGTGATGATCCACCTTTGATCATAGTTTGTTGCGATGGTCTACCTTCAGGTCTACCACTCATTTTCGCTCTTTGCATTATATCTGCAATTTCTTTGTTAGATACTGCACCTATATTTGAAACATTGTTAATTTGACTTACTCTACCTACTCTATCAACATTGCCACCATATGATCCTTCACTAAATCTATTAAACTCTGCATCAGACACACTACCTCTATTCATAGGCTTTTTCAGACCTTTCAAAGAATTAGGTAGTTCGCTTCCACCTTGTTGTAAAGTCTGAAACTCTTTATCTGACATAGCACCTTTAGCACCATCTCTTTGCTCTCTTTCTTTAAAGAGCTTTTGTAACAAATCCATTACTCCGAAACCTTCGTCACCCATGATCTTGTCCTATGTTTGTTTGCATTAGTATAATCTAAAACTCCATATTGTTTAAAAGTTTTGCTATAGAGCGCATTACATCCTTGTTTTGTACCATAATATTTTGTCCGTGTCCTTCATCAAGATGCTGTGATCCCATGAATGTACCAAGTGACCTTGCAATGTTCTCAGCAAAATTTTGGAAGTTGCCACCACTATTGACCATTGATTCTGTGTAAAACTTACCTAACACTTCTCT
>MDTG01223387.1_pt1 | contig 15319 bp, 14 predicted proteins | sample 811421 | NCBI WGS metagenome assembly MDTG01 (sample SAMN05326645, study PRJNA326480) | marine metagenome | isolation source: seawater | place: Pacific Ocean: South East | collected 2011
AACAAATACATAGCTATTGCTGAGAAATATACGAACAGATTGAATAAAAACATAATAAGACCTAAAATTAGAACTAATTTTAAAGATGTTTATCATAATTACATAATTACTCTAGATGAAAAGATTAGAGATAAATTTATGAAAATTCTTCTAAAATGCGGAGTTGAAACTAAAATCCATTATCCTATACCCTTACACTTACAAAAATGTTCAAGGAATATGGGTTATACTTATGGATCACTTCCTAATTGTGAAAGACTATGTAAAAGTATAGTTAGCCTACCAATTTACCATACTATGACAGAAGAAGAGATTAATTACGTTATCGACTCAGTTAATAAAACTTTTATTATGATCAATTAAAAATGATTTCTAATAATGAACTTATTAATTTATATTTGAAGGCTTTTACTATAAGAACTGTGGAATCTATAATTTCGGATAATTTTAAGAAAGGATATGTTAGATGTCCTGTACATCTCAGTATTGGTCAAGAAATGGTACCATCAGTATTTTCATTATTAGATAAAACTACAGATTTAGCAGTAAGTACACACAGGAGCCATGCACATTATCTAGGAAAGGGAGGCTCAATTAGAAAATTATTTGATGAGTTACATGGATTATCATCTGGATGCTCTGGAGGTAATGGGGGTTCAATGCATTTGATAGATCTTGAAAAAGGTTTTATGGGTTCTACAGCCATAGTTGCAAATTCAATTCCAGTTGGAGTTGGATTGTCGGAGACTCAAAATTTAAATATTAAGAATAGTTCAATAACTTCTATTTTTTTAGGAGAAGGAGCCACCGAAGAAGGTGTTTTTTATGAATCTTTAAATTATGCAAAAGTACGAAATTTACCATGCATCTTTATTATCGAAAATAATAATTTTTCAGTTTATACCCCTTTAGAGCCTAGACAAGGTGAATTAAGTCTTGAAAATAAAATCAAGGGATTTTCTATTAATTATATATTTGTAGATAAGCATGATTATAAATTTCTTCATAGAAAATGGTCTGAATCCATAGATCATGTTAGAGATGGCAAAGGACCTTGTGTCATAGAAGTAATGACCCATAGATTCAGAGAACATTGTGGTCCTAATGTGGACGATCATTTAAATTATAGAGATAAAGAATTCCTAGAAAAATGGGGGGAATTAGATATTTTAAAGTTGTTAAAAAATGACCTAATTAATTTGGGTATAAAAAATAGTTTTTTTATAGAAAGAGAAAAACAAGTTTACAAATTTATTAAAGATGAATATATAAATTCTGAAAGAAATCATCTAAAAAAAAGAAAAGAAATGAAGATTATTTAAATATGAGAGAAATTTCTAATATTGATGCAATAAATCTAGCTCTTGACGAAATTATGGCAAAGAATGAAAAGTCAGTATCGATGGGGCTTGGACATAATGATCCAAAAAGAATTTTTGGAACAACAGCTAATTTAGTAGAAAAATATGGTGATAATCGATGCATTGAGCCACCAACTTCAGAAAATGCAATTACCGGAATTTGCTTCGGTATGAGTTTGAGAGGCTATAGTGTTTGTCTAACTCATCAAAGATTTGATTTTTCTTTACTCTCATTTGATCAGATTATAAATTCCATCGCAAAATGGTCATTTATGTTTGATAAAGATATATCTACTTCATTGCTTATAAGATTAATAATTGGCAGAGGATGGGGACAAGGTCCAACTCATTCACAAAGTTACCACTCCTATCTTGCTTCTATTCCAGGGATAGATGTTTATTATCCAATTAAGCCAAGCGATTCTTATAAAACTGTTGTAAGAGGAATGACCGGTGGAAAACCAACCATAATGATTGAACATAGATGGCTCCATAATTTAAGAGAGGATCAAAATAATTTATTTAAAGAAACTTCAATAGATGAATTAAGTTTGTTAAGTAAAGGCGATGACTTTACTATTTTTACTTATGGCTATCCTGCACTTGAAGCGATGAAATCAGTAGAAATTTTGAAAAAATATAATATTTCTATTGAACTTATTGTTTCTCAAAAGGTAGTTTTTGAAAATTTGGATTTAATTATTAATTCAATATCTAAGACTCAGAATCTTTTAATAGTTGAGCCTTATTTTGAAGAGTGTTCAGCTAGTTCTTCACTCTTCTATCAATTAATGAAAAGAGCACAATTATTAAATATAAATTTAAAATCTTATGAGATTATCGCCTTACCATTTGAATCAGAAAGTTCTTCATTTTTTAAAACATCTAATAGATATACATCCTGGTTAGATATTTCTAGAAATATTTTAAAAAAATTAAACTTTGGAGATGATTTAATTATTGGAGACCTTAATAAAAACTTTCATGACATCCCTGGTGATTGGTTTATGGGCCCATTTTAAAAGTATTATGAAGTTTAAAGCAGCTATTCTTAATGAGCTTAAAAAGCCGTTAGTAGTCGATGAGATTTCATTTGATAAATTAGAGTATGGGCAAGTTTTACTAAAAATTGCTGAAACTGGAATATGTAGAAGTCAGATATTTGAAATTGACGGGCTTAGAGGACCGGATAAGTGGTTGCCTCATCTTTTAGGTCATGAGGCTATAGCAAGAGTTGTTGATATAGGTGAGGGAGTAACTAAAGTGAAAATAGGAGATAATGTCATACTTAGTTGGATAAAATCACAAGGTATTTCTGCTGAACCTGCTAAATATAAATTTGGCAAAAAAATAATTAACTCAGGTAGGATAACAACTTTTAGTGAGTTTTCAGTATGTTCTGAAGATAGATGCGTTATTCTTAGGAATGTTGATGCCTATAAAGTTGGGGCAGCTTTAGGTTGCGCAATTCCTACAGGATATGGTTTGAGTATTACCTTAAAAGAACTTAAGAATGCTGAATTTGTTGGAATTTTAGGACTAGGTGGGATAGGAATGGCTGCTTTAATGGGAATTATTAATGAGACAAGGGCTTGCGTTGGAGTAATTGATATCAATCGTGATAGATTAAATAAAGCATTAAGTCTGGGAGCTAAATATGCATTCTTGCCTAAAACTAATGTAAATTTAGATCAGCAAATTTTACAAAAAACTGGAAAACTATTTGATGTTATTATTGAATCTTCAGGCACAATTAATGCTTTAAATCAGTCTTTATCACTTATACATAATAAGGGATTAGTAAAGTTTGTTTCACATCCTCCATTTGGAAATATTTTAGAAATAGATCCTTTCGAATTAATTAAAGGAAAAAGAATTGAAGGCTCCTGGGGAGGTGGAATAGATCCTGATTTACATTTGGAATATATTGCAAGTCAGATTTCAAATAATAATAAATTTTTAAAATTATTTAAATCTAATTTTTATAAATTAGAGGAAATTAATTTTGCTATCGATGATATGAAAAACATGAAAACTCTAAGGCCAATTATTAAATTTTAACCTTTAATTTTTATATGATTTACTCAAAATATATAAATGAGTAGTCTCCTCTATAACCAGTTATTTCAAACCACCATTGCCAAGTCTCCTTAGAATGAAATGATTCGCATGTAACCTGCCAGTACAAAAGATTTGCTTTCTCATATTCGTTTCTAAAACTCTCTACACAAATATATTTTTTATCTTTACTAACTCTCTCAATCTCGGTAAGTGATTTAAAAAGGCCTTGAGCAGGTAAACAATGTAGAGTATTGATTGATAAAACAAAATCAAAATAATTATCCTCCCATTGTAAATCAGTAGCATTTCCTACAGTTAAAAATTCTTTTATTTCTTCTTTTGAGTTTTCAATTGCATACTTTGAAATATCAAGGCCATATATTTTAATGTCTGGAATGATTTTTTTTATTTCATAAAGTAGATAACCTTTACCGCAGCCAATATCTAATAATCTTGTTTTTGAGTTTAATTTATAGTAATTAATTATATTTTTAGCCAGTTGAGTGAACCGACCTGGAATATATTTATAGCCCCCATAACATATTCTTCTGTCTCCATCCCAATAATCAAAATCAAATTTCTTGGCTAGTGTGGCTGCCTTGCCTTTAGGAAAAGTATTATCGTTTACTCTGGCCAAATAATCCCGTTTAGTTGATTTGTGCAGATTTGACATGAAATCAACTTCTTTTCCAATAGAGTTTAACAATGAAAAAATAATTTCTATTAATATCCTTTCATAGTTATTTAAAAAAAAATTATAAAAATAATTTTAAGCAACTTTTTTTAATAAGAATTTATAAAGTTCTTTAGAAGCCATCTTTATAAAATCTAAATTATTAAACTTTTATATAAACAAATAACTTAATTAATAAACTATATATTTGTAGTAATAAAATTTATTATGATTTTTAAGTTAAAAAACTTTTTAGTTCTTGAGTTAATTGTGTAATGTAATTTATTTTCATTAAAAATAATTTATGGTTATGAAAAATAAATAAGATACTGTTGATTTTAGCAATGATATGCATCCATACTTAGGAGGATAATATAAAAACGGCAAATGAGTAATGACCTTTTTGATATAGGTACCCCTGACTCCTATATTAAGTACTAAATCTTCCAGTAAAATCTTAAATAAATTGTAAAATATGCGTGACTTCAATCAATTTTCAAAAGAATATTTAGAAAAACTCTCTTCTTGTTTTAATGATAAGCAAATATCAAGTATGAAAATATTAGCTGAGGATATAGTGAATCTTTGGAATAATGAAAAAACTTTATTTTTATGTGGTAATGGTGGAAGTGGTGCGAATGCCCTTCACATAGCAAATGATTTACATTTTGGATTGGGTCATATGTTAAATGATAAAAAGAATGGGTTAAAAGCAGATGCTTTAGTATCAAATACTGCGCTATTGACATGCTTAGCAAATGACCTTGGATATGAACGTATTTTTTCTAATCAAATAGATGTCAAATCTTCTGAAAAAGATCTTTTAGTTGTTTTATCTGGAAGTGGAAATTCACCTAATATAATTAAAGCAATTGAGTCAGCGAAGAAAAAAGGGATGAAAACATTTTCTATACTTGGCTTTGATGGAGGGAAATGCAGAGATATGGCAGATGTGACAATTCATTTCCCAGTAAATGATATGCAAATTGCTGAAGATACTCAAGTTATAGTTTTTAATATTTGTATTAAGTGGATAGTTAATAAGTTAAATAATAATTATTTAAAGAATAAATAATTTTAATTAAATATCATTCGTAGAATTATTAAATATATTTCTAATTATTCTTATACATTAATGAGTCAAAAATATTAAGGATTAATTTCGAAAAATTATTTAATTTGGATGACCTTTAATGATTAAGGGATACTTTAAAGTTTGGCTCTAAGGTATATAAATGATTAGGAAAGCTTAAAATAGTAAAAAGCTTTATAGCTTTAAGAGAAGATAAAAAGATTTAAAGGCGAAATAAGTTTATTTCATTCTTTGAAAGAGTTTTATCTCTGAAATCAAAATCCATTATTTTGAATATAAAGTCATTATTCAAATCCTGTAAAAATTTTGTTCAAGTTTTGTTTAATTTAAAGTTATATAATATATTCACTAAAATAAAAATTTTCTATGTCTCTGGTAATATTAATATCCAAAATTCTTTAATAAAGTCTCGGTCTTAAATTTTGAATATTTTATTATAAGAAAGAGATGAAAGATAATTCTTTTAACTATTTATTGACATATTTTTTTATTTTAATTTACTATAAATTTTTACAATAAATTTACTTAAATTAAAAAATAAAATATATGTCAAAATCAGTAAGAGCTGACTTAGAGAATTTAGTATAAAATATTACATAAAATAATCTATGAGGATTTTAGTTACAGGTGGATGCGGTTATAAGGGATCTGTGCTTATCCCCGAATTATTAAATGAAGGCCATGAAATTATTAATATTGATAACCAGTGGTTTGGGAATTACTTGGAACCGCATCCTAATTTGAACAATAGTAAAAAAGATATAAGAGAATTAGATAATTCCTATTTTAAAAATGTAGATTCTGTAATACATCTCGCTAATATAGCTAATGATCCAGCGGTTGATTTAAATCCTGTTTTGAGCTGGGAGGTTAATGTATTAGCGAGTCAACAAATTGCTGATCTAGCAATAGAGAGTGGAGTAAAACATATCATATATGCTAGTTCTGGCAGCGTTTACGGTATTAAAGATGAAGAGAGAGTAACGGAAGATCTTAAATTAATACCAATTTCTGTTTATAACAAAACAAAAATGGTTGCTGAAAGGATTTTTTATTCATATTCAGATTACATGAGGATTCACTGTGTTAGACCAGCTACGGTCTGCGGTTATTCGCCAAGAATGCGATTAGATGTAAGTGTAAATATGCTTACTTTTCAGGCACTAAAAAATAAGGTTATTAATGTGTTGGGAGGTAATCAGACTAGGCCAAATATTCATATAAAGGATATGGTTAATGTATATAAACATTTTCTTAAAAATCCAAATCTCCCCAATGGTTTTTATAACGCAGGATTTGAAAATATATCTATAATCAATCTCGCTAAAAAAATAAGTGAGCATGTTGATTGTGAAATTAAAGTAAAAGATTCCAATGATCCAAGATCTTATAGGCAAGATTCTTCAAAATTATTGAAGACTGGCTTTATACAGAAATATTCTATTAATGATGCAATAGAAGAAATAATACATAATTATAAGAATGGAAATATTACAGATAAGGATAGTTCTTATACAGTTAAATGGATGAAGAAGTTAGATATTAAGTTCTAATTTTTTATTTTTTAATTATTATTCTTTAAATAAATATTGTAAGTTACGCAGATATATTTTAATATTAAAAAAAAAATTAAATTGTTAAAGATTTATAGTTATATATGGTCAATACTACTTCCAAAAGAACGTAAGACCGTCCTATTTTTGCTTGTAATTATGTTATTGCAAGCTTTTTTTGAGCTTGTTTCTATTACATCTATATTTCCACTTTTTTCAGTATTGTCAGATCCATCATTAATAGAAACAAATTCAATTTTTAAGATCTTATATGATTTATTAAAATTTAATAATTTAAATTATTTTTTAATTGCACTTTCTATTTTTTCTTTTTTTCTTATTACACTCAGAACAATAATATCTTTTACATCCAATTTTTTAATTTCTAGATTTGTAAGAATTAGATCTCATTTAATTAGCTCTAGGCTTTTTAAAGTTTATGTAAGTCAACCATATCCGTTTTTTTTAGATAAAAATAGCGCAGAAATGGGCAAAACAATTTTAACAGAGGTCGAGCAAGTTGTTGGAGGATGCATTTACCCAAGTCTACAAATAATAGCCCAATTACTTATCTCAGTTTCTATCGTTATTGCTGTGATTGCTATAAATCCTCTTATAACATTTATACCACTTTGTGTGATTCTTATTATGTATGGAATTATAGTGTTCCTTATCAGAAATAGAACATTAAAATATGGGGAAGATAGAGCAATTTTTAATGCAAAGAGATATAAGATTACACAAGAATTATTTGCTGGTATCAAAGAAGTAAAGCTAAGTAATAATGAATCATTTTATTTTAACGAGTTCGATGCAGCTTCATTAAATTATTCAAGATTATTTATAAAAATTGCTATTTTTAAAGATTTTCCAAGATATCTGCTTGAACTAATTTCAATAGGTGCATTGTTTTCTATAGTAATAATTCTGCTTTTTATTTCTAATAATAATATGGGTTCAATTTTGCCCACAATCTCCCTATTTGCATTCGCTGGTATTCGGATATTGCCTGCTTTTCAAAAACTTTATCAATCTTTTATTACAATGCGGTTTAATTATTCAGCTTTAAAAAGTTTAAAGAATACTTTAATTAAATCAGAGTTTTCAGTTAAGAAAAAATCTACAAAAATAATAATACCTAATCAAAAAATATTTATAAAAGAAGTTAATTATTTTTATCCAAAGAGCTATAAGCCAGCATTAATAGATATTAATATGAATATTACTGCAAAAACTACAGTCGGAATTGTTGGTTCAACAGGTTCAGGAAAATCAACTTTGGTGGATATCATTGTTGGATTACTAGATCCATCAAAAGGACAAATTTATATTGATGATATTCCTTTAAAAAATAAAAATAAAAATCATTGGCAAAATAGTATAGGATATGTTTCACAAGATATATTTATTTCAGATGATACTATTAGAAAAAATATTGCTTTGGGAATAGAGGAAGAGGAAATTGATGATAAAAGAATTGAGATAGCAGCTAAGCAAGCAAATATTTATAATTTCATAGAAAATGAATTATCTAATAAATTTGAAACAAAACTTGGAGAAAGAGGAATTCGAGTCTCAGGAGGACAAAAACAAAGAATTGGTCTGGCAAGAGCATTTTATTTAGATCCCCCAATATTGATATTAGATGAAGCTACCAGTGCATTGGACAATCAAACTGAAAAAGGAATTTTAAATTCTTTAAATAAATTAAAAAATAAAAAAACAATAATTATGATTGCCCATCGTCTAACCACGGTAAAAAATTGTGATAAGATTTTTTTTATAAATAAAGGAAAATTAATTGCGCAGGGTAGTTTTGAGGAATTAATTAACACAAAGGAATTCAAAACATTTGCTCAATTATAGATTTAATAATGATTCCAGCTGATGATTTAAATAGAATCAAAATGAATGAAAAACTGATTAAATACTCTATATGTATTTGTAATTATAATATGGCTGATACAATAGAAAGGGCGCTTATAAGCGTTTTAGATCAAGTTGATAAAAGATTTGAAGTCTTGGTAATTGATGACGGTTCAAGTGATAATAGTATTGAAATCATGAAATCTTTACAGAAGAAATATGATAATCTCAGAGTTATTGCACTGAAAAGAGATAAGAAAAGAGAATTAGGAGAAACAAGGAATATAAGTATTAGAGAAGCAAAAGGTGAATATGTGTTACTTCATATAGACGCTGATGATGTTTGGGAACCTTTTTTAATCTCATTTATTAATCTATTTCATAGACTTGAGGGCCTTATAAAAAAAGATGTTTTAGTTTCTGGGCAACAAGTCAATATTGCCAGAAGAGAATTTCTATTAAGCCATGGACCTTATAGAAATACACATCGAGCTCAAGACAGGGATTTATGGCATAGAATGGCTTCAATTGATGCATATATTCCTGTTGATCATATAATTTTCAGAAAAAGGTTATCAAGGCCATTTTCAATACGACTAAAGAGGCTTTTTAGGAATACATGGTTTCAATTACTATATGATCTGAGGCAAGGTACTAGAACAGGTGAATATGTGATAGCTTGTTATACATCTTTTTTTAGGCATAATAAAAATATCTCATTCTTATTAAAAATTTTAAGGGCGATTTTAATAATCCCTGCTTTTATAAAAAATATATTTTCTGAGCCTTTACCAATGCCAAAATCTATGCGAGGCCATAATGAATTTGTTAAGTATAGAGAAAAAATGAGAGGCACTTTCCCAGAATTATTTCAAAGATATGGAGGTTCTCCTGATATCTCAAATATGAGAGTCAAAGAGCAATTTATTTTTAATAACTCTAACAAATAATTTAGGATGTATATTATAAGTCCAGTTTTAAAACCCAATTTGCAAAGATATTTAAAGATTTTTCTAAGGAAAAATAATTTAACTATTACTAGGTCATTAATGTATGAACAGATTGATAGAATCCCTTTTAAAGGCAAAGTTCTAGACTTTGGTGGAGGAGAAAAAGCCGACTATGCAAATAAAATCAAGAAAAGAATAACTTCTGGAGTTTATCAATCAATAAATATCTCTAAGAGTATTAAGCCAACTTATTTGATAAAGCCATCTGGAAAAATCCCTCTTGATCCTGAAACTATAGATATTATTTTTTCTGCAAACACCCTAGAACACATCTATGATTTAGAGAAAACTTTAAAAGACTTTTATAGAGTTCTAAAGAAAAAAGGAACTTGCTTTATTCTTGTTCCATTCATTTATAGGGTTCATGGATGTCCAGATGATTATCATAGACCTACAGCCTCATGGTGGGGTGAAAAGTTAGTCGATTTAAATTTTAATAATATTGAAATAAAACCTTTGGTTTGGGATCCTTTGACTACATCTTTTTCGATATCTGAGGGAATTTTACCTTTTTCAAATATCTTTAGAAGAATTACACCCTTATATGGATTAATATATGCTTACATTAAATCTAAAAATAAATCAGAATATTATTCAAGAAAGATAACCAAGCAGTTAGCTAATTATGCTTCTGGATATTTTATAAAAGCAGAAAAAATATGAATTTTATATTTAGAAGAATCCCAATAATTCTTGATAAGTTGCATAATAATAAATTAATTTATTTACCCATAAGTATTTCAATATTTTTTGAAAATTTATTTGCCTTTATTAATAAAAAAGATATTAGATTTTCCTTTAATAAAAAATTTAAACTTTTCCAAGCATCTGAGAATAAACTTATAAGATTTTATAGCGATAAATCTAGATTTTTTTGGCTTTATAGGTCTGGCATTAAAAGTAGAGGAAGTTTTTTATATAGTAGCTATTGTTTGAATAAAATATATTTTTCAAAGTCAGATATTGTTATTGATTGTGGTGCAAATGCTGGTGATTTATTAATAGAATTAAGTAAATATATTGACCAATCAAATTATATTGCAATAGAGCCAAATCCAATAGATTTTAATTGTCTTAATTTAAACTGTCCCTCAAGTAAACTATTAAATATTGCGCTGGGTAAGGAAAATGATGTTTTAGATTTTTTTATTTCCACAAGTGGAGGCGATTCCTCAATAATTAAGCCAAAAATATTCTCTGATATTAAAAAGGTTAATGTGATAAAGCTCGATTCTTTAATTAAAAATTTAGAAATAAAAAGAATTAAATTATTAAAGATTGAGGCTGAAGGTTATGAACCTGAAGTTCTATTAGGTGCAAAAGATTCTCTAAAAATTTGTGAGTACATTGCGGTTGATGGAGGATATGAAAGAGGGTTGAAAGAGGAACAGACTTTCACTGAATTAACAAATTACCTCATAAAAAATGGATTTGAGATTTTTGATATATATTTTCCTTGGTGCAGAGCACTCTTTAAGAATTCCTTAATATCAAAAAATTAATAAATTTGAAAAAACCGTTAATTACAATTGGAATTACTAGTTATAATTCACAGAGGACTATTATTAGAGCTATAAATTCAGCTTTATCGCAAACTTGGCGGCCTATAGAAATAATAGTTGTAGATGATTGTTCTTCTGATAATTCTTATCTAATGCTTAAAGGATTAGAATCTGAAAATAGTGTAATATCCCTTTTTCAAAATTCAATAAATAAAGGAGTAGCATATTCAAGAAATAAAATTATAAATAATGCTAAAGGAGAATTTCTTGCTTTTTTTGATGATGATGATGTGAGTCTTTCGGAAAGATTAAGTTATCAATATAAAAGATTAACTGATTATGAGCAAAAATTCGCAAAGGGAAATCTCGTTATATGTCATACTTCAAGAAAAATTGTTTATGAAAATTCAATTAATATTATAGAAAATACTATGGGCGAGAATTTAAATAGAAGTGCTCCTGAAGGAATACAAGTAGCAAAAAGAATATTGTTTGGAAATCACCTAAAAGATGGTTATGGATCATTGGCAACATGTTCTCAAATGTCAAGATTAAATACATATAAAATAATTGGAGGATTTGACAATAAATTCAGAAGAAGTGAAGATACGGAATTAAGTATTCGTTTGGCTTTAAAAGGCACTCATTTTGTTGGAATAAAAAAAACTTTAGTAATACAATATATGACAAAGACAGAAGAAAAAAATTATGAAGATGAATTAAAATTTTTTAAAATGGTTATCAAAAAACATAAAGAATTAATGACTAATAAACAATATAAATTTGCACTTAAATGGATTTATATAAAGTATATTGCTTACAAAAATAATTTACTGGATTTTATTCTTAATTTAATTTTTATTATTTTTAAATATCCTATACTTTCCATTAATAGATTATTTTTGAGTTTCAGAAATCTTATAAGAAACTTATATTTTTTTAATTTCCATAATAAATAATAGAATATTAATGAATTGGTTAATCAAGGTTTTTTTTAAAATAATAATTAATAAAATTCCTCTCTTTAGAAAATTATTTGAGTTATTTGGTTTATTTAAACTTGGTAAAATGGATAGTTACTCTTACGCAAATAAAATTTATAAACTTCATTTTAATCAATATAGTCAGATTTCAAATTGCAATGATAAGGTTATGTTAGAAATGGGTCCAGGCGATAGTATTGCTTCCGCAATATTTGGATATTCTAGCGGCTTTAAAGGAATTTATTTAATAGATGTAGGTAATTTTGCAACTAATAATTTAGATTTTTATAGAAATATAGTTACAATAATGAGAAGAGAAGGAGTAAGAGTTCCAAATATAAATAATGCTAAAACACTTGATGATATTCTTTCCTCATGTAATGCAAAATATTTAATTAACGGATTAGATAGCTTAAAAAAGATTCAATCTAATTCTATAGATTTTGTATTTTCTCATTCTGTTATAGAACATATTAGGAAAAGAGACTTTGTATCTACTGTATCTGAGTTGAAAAGAATTATGAAAAAAGGTGGAATCGCATCTCACTGTATTGATTATCAGGATCATTTGTCTAAATCTTTAAATAATTTAAGGTTTCCAGAGAAAATATGGGAGTCAGAATTTTTTGCAAATTCTGGTTTCTATACAAATAGAATTCCAGCAATTGAAGTACATAAATGTTTTAAAAATAATGGATTTGAAATTATCTATGAAGATTTTGGTAAATGGGAAAATTTGCCAATTTCTAGAAAGTTTATTAACCAAAAATTTCATAAATTTTCAGATAAAGAGTTAATTAATAGGACTTCTTACATAAAATTAAAGTGTAAATAAGTTAAGATAAATACATTATTAGTAATTAAGTTTATTTGAATAACAGTCCTTTAATAACTATTGCAATAACATGTTTTAATGCTTCTCTAACTATAGAAAGAGCTTTGTTAAGTGCAACTAATCAAGATTGGCCTAATTTTGAAATACTTATAGTTGATGATGCTTCAACAGATAATTCATATGAAATAATTAAAAAATTTTCAAAAAAATCAAATAAAATTAGGGTAATTAAAAATAGTATAAATAAAGGTTGTTCTTTTTCAAGAAATATTCTTATTGATAACGCTCAAGGAGAATTTATTGCTTTTTTTGATGATGATGATTTTAGTTTAAAAGAGAGGTTGAGATTACAGTATCAAAAAATATTACTACATGAAAGGATTTATAATACAAAGTTGATTGCATGTTATGCATCTGGATTTAGGATTTATCCTAATGGTTATATTAAAATATTTAATGCCGTTGGGTCCTCGGACAAGCCAATCGTAGGTAAAGAAATGGTAGATTTTTTGCTTTACGGAAAAAAAAATAAGCTTCTATTAAATGGTTCTGGTACTCCTACTTGTTCTTTTATGTCTAGAAAAGAAATTTTTAAAATAGTTGGTAAATTTGATGATAATCTTTCTAGGCAGGAAGATATAGACTTTGCAATTAGATTAGGTTTTATTAATGGACATTTTATTGGAATAAGAGAAAAAGTTATTCAACAATATTTTACCTATGGCGTTGAAAAAACTCCAAAAATGGAATTCGTAAGTACAAATTACATAATAAATAAAAATATAATTTACTTGAAAGAAAAAAAAATTTATAACTATATAGTTAAATGGACAGAATTAAGATATTGGCACTTTTCATATAATAGAAAAAAAGAATTATTAATTTTCTTAGAATTAATTTTCAAATATCCGATAAAAACATTTTTCCAGATAATAAGTTCTGGATTAAAAAGAATTTGGCACGAATTTAAAATGAAAGGATTATAAAATTTAAATAGCAAAATTTTAGTTAAAATTTATATAAAAGTGCTATTTAAAAGATGTTTATATGAAAAACTATAAAAAATACTATATGAAAATTGTTCCTTTTCAAAATCGTATATAAGAAACTTCCTGTTGATATTCGAATATTTTTAGTAAAAATTCTTAAGTTTTTCTTGTATAAATTTAGATTTTTTAAACTAAAATTAGCTATTTATTTAAACAAGGATATAAAGATCATAATAGGAGCTGCTTTAACTTCCCAAGAAGGATGGTACTCAACTAATGAGGGATGGTTTGATGTTTCTAATTCAAAGCATTGGAATAGACTATTTAATAAAAATACTAACTTAAGTAATGTTATGGCAGAACATGTTTTTGAGCATCTTACAGAACAAGAAATGGAAACTAGTTTTAGTTTAATTTATAAGTATCTTAAAAAAAATGGAATATTAAGAATCGCAGTGCCAGATGGAAATAATCCAGATCCAGAATATATATTGAATACTGGGATTAATGGTATAGGTCCTGATGCTGAAGATCATAAGCAATTTATCACTTATGAATTTATAAAATATCATTTAGAAAAAGTAGGTTTTGAATGTGAAATAAAAGAAGGCTATTTATCTAATGGTAAATTAATAATAAAAAATATAGAAGATAATCTTGGATATATTATGCGTTCAAGAAGTAATTTTTCAAACAATATTACTAAAAGATGGCTATTTAATGATTCGAGTACTAGTTTAATAGTTGATGCTATTAAGTTATAAAAATCTTCTTATTGATAACTTATGAAATTTATTAAAGACTCTGGATCAATAGGTTTGATTTGTACAAGTATAGATAATATGGCAGGCGGATTAGAAAGACAAATTATTAGAACTTGTGAATCATTTATAAAACAGGGTTTTAGTGTATTTTTATTCACATTTGATAATAATGACGCAATTGCTTTTTATAAAATGCCAGATAAATTAATTTGGATTAAATGTGGCCAGGGACTAAAACCTCATACTTTTGCTCCATTACATCTTAGGTTAAAGCAAATCTATTATTTAAGAAGGAAAATCCAAGAAAATTCTATATCTAAATTGATAACTTTTCATCATGGATTATTTCCAAGGATACTTTTAGCATCTATCTTTTTACAAATTAAATTAATTATATCTGAGCGAAATTCCCTAAGTTTTTATAGATATATAAAGCTTTCAAAGTATAATATAGGTTTCTTATCACTATTTTTTGCTGATGCTATTACAGTTCAAGTCCCTTCTTATAAAAATCAGTATCCTTATTTTTTAAAAAGAAAGATTTTTATAATAAATAATTTCATCAAAGAACCTTTAAAGAAATATATTAAACCGAATTTACCCAGCAATAATGTATGTATGATAGGAAG
>MDTG01083322.1_pt1 | contig 15317 bp, 13 predicted proteins | sample 811421 | NCBI WGS metagenome assembly MDTG01 (sample SAMN05326645, study PRJNA326480) | marine metagenome | isolation source: seawater | place: Pacific Ocean: South East | collected 2011
ATCAAAAAAATCTACAAATATATATTTGATGGGAGATGAAGCTCAAGAGAATAAAATGGCATCCAATAAATTTATAATAGAAGAAAACTTTAATTTCAATTCAGCTATTGATTCTTGCGATGGATTTTTAACATTTTCTTCATCATCTATTCTACAAGCTTTGATGTTGGGAGTTAAAACAGGGATTGTTGATCAATTTAATAATGGTTTTTATGATTATTTGGTCGTCTTTAAGGCGTCTTTTTTAATAAAAGATAAAGAAAGTTTAAATTTCTTTTTAAAGAGTAAGAAATTAGATCTTTCAGATAATGTTTTAAACTTTTTTGGTTTAAGAAAAGATGATAAAGAATTTAACTTGAGAAATCATTTGCTAAATTGTTTATCAGAGATTGACAGCAATAACGTTAATAAAACTAAATAATAATAAAGATTAGATTTGATTAACTTAACAATAAAAATAGATAAATTATTAAAACTTTTAGCAGTTTTGATTTCAGTCTTTTATGGATTTTTCACTGCTTTTACTCTTCAAAGACTTTTTCTTTCTGAAAGCGGAGACATTGCTGCATACGTTGATTTTTTTAATGATATAGATATTTTTACTTCTTTTAATGAATATTCCTTGATTGGAGATGGAGTATTTAGAGTATCAGTTATTTTCTTGGGAAATTTGCTTAATATTGAAATTATAGATGTACTAAGTCTATTGGCTTTTTTGATGGCTACAGCAGTTTTTTCAACGTTTTTAATAAGTATTAGATCGACAAATTATCTAATTTATTTATCCCCTATTTTTTTAATGGTTTTCTTTAGTCCGATAGTCATAAACTTATTCGCGTCATCAATAAGATCGGGAATTGCATTTACTATTCTACTGATTGCATTTGTCCATTTTAAGGGCATTCTTAAATACATCTTGTTTGTTTTATCGGCGATTATCCATCTTTCCATGTTTCCAATAATAACTTTTTATTTTTTATACTTTGTTTTGAGGAGAATAAAGTCAAGATCAATATTTCTTTTTCCCTTTACATGCCTTTTTCTTTTTTCTTTTTTGATGACAATTTTTGCATACTATTTAGGATTCAATGTTACGAAGATAAACACAAGTTTTTTTTATAATCTTTTTATCTTTTGCTTAGGTATTTTAATTTTGTTTACAAATAAAAAAGCTGTAAATGATGTTTATGGATTTATTTCTATTGGATTATTTATGCTTTATTTTATCGGAATTATTTTTGATATATCTTTTATAAGGTACATTGGAAACGCAATTGTTTTGTATTTTTTATTTTTAATTTCCAAAGGTAGATTAGGGACAATACAAGTTTTTACCTTAGGTTATTTGCCTTTCTTTCTATTAAATGTATTTTATACAATGTCAAATGTGTCTTAAAAATCCTCAATGAAAAAAAATATTGTAATTATTATTAGTGCTTTGAATATGGGGGGTGCCCAAAGGGTTGTATCAACTTTGGCTAATAATTGGTCTAAATCTGGATACAAAGTAACTCTGATTTCGACATTCTCTGAACAAATCGAGAAACACTTTATCATTTACGATAATGTGAAGATTTTGAAAGTAAAAAATAGTTCTTTTCTTTCAGACATTCCATTTATAAATTTAATATGGAAATTATTACATTTGAGGATGCTAATTAAAGCTCAAAATCCAGATATAGTTATTTCATTCTTAGCAAGAGTAAATATAGCAGCAGCGTTAGCTACCTTAGGATTAAAGCTGCCTTTGATAATTTGTGAGAGGACATGGCCACCTTTTACTTCATTAAGCAATAATTTCAATTGGCTTTATAAAATTATTTTTAGGCGAGTAAACCAAATCATTGTACAAACTAATGAAAGTAAATCTTGGTTAAGAAAAAATTACACTTTTATCAAGGCAGAAGTCATCCCAAATCCAGTCGTTTATCCTTTACCCAAAGAAGCGTATGGGGTAATAAATCCAACCTCTATAGTTTCTCCCGAAAGAAAAATTATTCTTGCGTCAGGTAGATTTCATAAATTTAAGCAATTTAATTTATTAATTAATGCTTTCTCGATGATCAAAGAAGACTTTTTAGATTGGGATCTTATTATTCTTGGAGACGGAGAAGAGAGAGAGCATCTAGAAACATTATCGAGAGAAGTTGATGTTTTAAATAGAATTTTTCTCCCTGGAAGCGTTGGTAACATTGCTGATTGGTATCAAAGAGCTGACTTATTTGTACTCAGTTCTAAAGTGGAAGGATTTCCCAATGTATTGGTAGAGGCTTTATCATATGGAGTTCCTTCTATAAGTTTTGATTGTGACACTGGCCCAAGAGACATTATAGAAGATGGATTCAATGGTATTTTAGTTGATCCTAATAAGAGAGAAATTGGTCTCCGTAATGCTTTAAGCCAAATGATTAATAATAAAAAGCTTCGAAGTCGAATATCCCAAAATTCTCTTCTAATAAGAGATAAATATTCGATTAATAATATAATGACAAAGTGGGATAAAGTTTTGAACTCTCTAATTTCTAATTGAATTTTACAAATATGGTTTAAGTATGAGTGACGTATCGAAATTATTTGACGATAGGTCTAAAACCTATAACCAGATATATTCTGATGTGAAGCCTAAGAAGCTTCTTCATCAAGAGAAACAGCTTCGCCTTGTGTTAGTTAAACAATTAATCCTAGAAAACTCAAAAAGAATTAGTGATGAGATCATAGTTGATATAGGCTGTGGAATGGGAAATTTACTTAAAAGCCTGAGAGAAGACGGGCTAACCTCAAGTATGCATGGATATGATGTTTCTGAAGAGATGATTAAGCTCGCAAACGCAAATGGTAATTCAAATATAAAGTTTAGTGTAGGTACATTCGATAAAATTTCTATGAAGCCTGATATTGTTTCCTGTATCGGAGTTATTGGTTATCAAGAAGATCAGAGAAATTATCTTAGAAAACTTTCGAGCTTGGTTAAGAATGAGGGCACAATGGTATTTACAGTTGCAAATGGGGATTCTATTCTAAGATTCATTAGGTCTTTATTATCGAAAATTCATAGTTTGTTAACTAGAAGACAAAAAGGAATCAAATTTGGATCATTATCTAGTAAAGGCGTAGATGAGGTTTTATTGCACAATGGATTCGAACTAACAGAAAAAATATATATTACTTTTGGTATAGGTTTATTTTCATCAAAAGTTGAGTGCTTATTAGATAAGTTATTATTCAAATATTTTAATAACTCTTTCTTTGGAAAGTTTTTATCTTTGACCGTAATTTATATTTATAAAAAAAATAGCAATTAATTTAAAAGTAGAGGGAACTTATGCCAATAAATAGATATGAAGATGAGGGTGTTGCCAGTTACTGGAATGATAAATATGAGCAGACTTATCATCCATACCTACATGGTAGGCAAAATAAAGTTCTTGAAATGATCTCAAGTTTGAAACTTCCTGAAGGTTCAAAATGTCTAGAGTTAGGTTGCGGGGGTGGTCAGAATGCAATTAAGTACGTAGACCTTGGTTTAAATGTTCATGGCATAGATAGTTCTGAAGAGTTACTCAAAACCGCAAATGAATTAGCTTCCTCCATACCAAATCTTTCATTTACGAATGTGGACCTCAATCAAAAGACACCCTTCGAAGATGAAACTTTTGATTTAGTTGTTGTGGTAGGAACACTTCAGTATTTGATGGAGCCCTCATCATGCATAAAAGAAGTGGCCAGAATTCTAAAACCTGGCGGATATTTTATAGTTTGCCAGAGAAATGCGTTGTCCTTTAACGTATTAAGAAGACCACTAAGCTTTTTAAGTTGTTTAATATCGCAGGAAGGTTTTGAGTGGGGCGGACGGCAGGTTTCTACCTCTATTGGAACTTCTTTAAATGGCGCAAAAGATATTCTGATAAAAAGAATGGTAAAATTTTCTAATTTATCAAGATGGTTCAAGTTGGCTGGCTTTGATATTATCCATGTTAAAGGCTATACGCCTGATTTTTCAGTTTCACCAAAGCTTTTTAGAATATTGGACAAAGTTTTAAACTTTATTCCAGGCCTATATCGTTTTTCTCATGTTGTACTTGCCACAGGAAAGAAGGCCGAGAGAGAATCTTAGTTAGATTTGAATAAAAAAATGAAATTACTCAGACTTACTCCTGCACTAAAACCAACTAGCGCACCTTATAATCAATTTTCACTGGGCTTTAGGGAAACTATTGATCAAACAATTTTTTCATTTCAACCTCTACAAGACATAGAGATTGATAAAAAAATAAAAAGCATTCATGGCTCTGGATCAGTTTTAAGTTCTTATTTAATTTTAAAAAACTTAGCTAGAAAAACTAATTTTGACATTATTCATATTCATAATGGCCTTACTGGGATTTTATTTGTCCTTGCTATTTTTCCATTCAATCTGACTCTTTTAAGCAAATGCGTCTTCACACTTCATAATAGTTGGCATGTTCTAAAGAAAAGAAATCAGCTTTTAAACTTCTTGGTCATGATGCTTTCAGCCTCAGTTTGTACCTGTGGTAGATCAAGTTTTGAAAGTATTCCTAAAATAATAAAACTTTTTATTGGCAAAAAAATGATACCAGTAGTAAATGGATTCGATAACCTAAGGGTCGACAACGTTAAAAGAAAGAAAAGAACTATGAAATTTTTTTGTGATGAATTTGCTCTGAAGATCTTGTATGTTGGCGCTCTTAATAATATCAAAAACCAGATCGCACTTCTAAAAGCAGCAAAACATATTAATAAAAAAGTCGAGATAATTTTTTTGGGAGATGGCAATAAAATGCAAATGCTGACTGATTATGCTAAGTCAATTCCAAGTAATATTGAGATATCTTTCAAAGGGGTTGTTTCAAGAGATATTGCTATTGAACATATGTTAGAAGCAGACCTATTTATTTCTCTTTCGAGAGGCGAAGGCTTACCTATTGCTGTTTTGGAGGCTATGTATGCAGGATGTTTCTTAATTCTCTCTGGCATACCTCCTCATTTAGAAGTTTCCCCTCCAAAAGAAAGATGCATTTTTGTGGAGTTGTCTGATCAAAAGCAAATAATTAAATCAATAAATTATGTAATCAATTGTCTTAATAAAGTAAGAGGTGAAAGAGACATATCAAAAGAACACTCACTAACCAATTTTAGTGTTAACAAGATGCTTGAAGAATACAAGGAGGTTTACAACTCACTTTATAATGTCACCAATAAAATTTAGCAAAAAAACCTTATGAAACTAATCGAAGAAAATATGTTAAAAAAATTTTTATTTTCTTGCGATGAGAAAGGCATTCAGTATGTAAGCTGGAAGAACAATCATGAACTCAACCTGTCCTTAACTGGCCATGGTGATCTCGATTTGTATGTACCTTTTAGCCAAAAATCTAAATTTCTTATTTTATGTAGAGAAAATGGATGGCTGCAATTTTTGAATCCAGTAGCTACTTACCCTAATATTCTTCATTTTTATAACTTAGGTGATAAATTAGAGGTTTTTCATTTACATGTTTATTTTGAGTTAATTACTGGGGACACATGGATAAAAGAATATTCTTTACCTATAGATAAATGGCTTTTAGAAAATCGAGTTAAAAGTGAAGAGTATGGCATTTGGGTATTAAACAATAGAAGCCAAGCCTTTATTTTTCTCATCCGTCACCTTTTGAAGTGTGGTTCGCTTACAGGAAGATACTTATATTGGAGAGATATAGACTCTTATGCAGAAGAGTGGAAGAAACCCAGCAAAGATTTAACGCATGATGAGTTACTTGGGCCATTTGATTTGAGTAATCATCTAAATGGAATAGGAGTTTCAAAAGCAAAATTAAAGTTACCTAGAATTTCAAATTCATTAAGGTTTAGATATTCTTGCTCTCCTTATCTTAGATACAGTTATATCTCTCTCCCAATTCTGCGCTTTTTGACATTATGTAAAAGGCTTGCAAACAAAGTTTTTTATAAACAGAAAAAAGTTTTCCCATCTAAAGGTTTTGTTCTTGCCATATCTGGTGTGGATGGATCAGGAAAGTCTTCAATGTTGGAGGAGATATATCTTGTTTTTGGAAAATTTTTAACCATCCATAAATACCATATGGGAAAACCTCAAGGCAAATTTATAGATGCTTTATGGAGAGTAATTGGTAATGAAAGTAAAAAACCTAGTATAGCTAGTACATCTAACAACAATCTTCCAACTCCAAGACGAAAAGCTATCATAGGAGTGATTTTAGCCTTAATGAGGTTAAGGAAAGCTAGAGCGATTTTTAAATTAGCAAATAAGGGAGGTCTAATGATTGTCGATAGATGGCCTACAAATGAATTAGGAAAGATGGACGGGCCAAGAGTTATTATAGCTAAAGATTCAGGTTGGTTTGAAAATTTCTGCAAAAAAATTGAAACTTGGGCTTACTCGGTTATGCCTAAGGCAGATCTGTGCTACTTTTTTGAGGTGCCCATTGAAATAGCAATTTCTAGAAATCGGTCAAGAGTCAAAAAAAATAAAGAAACTGAAGAGATGATATCTGCAAGGTATTTTAACAATTTAGATTATAAGCCCATTTCCAAAAAAACTATAAAATTTGATAATTCTGGTGATTTTGAAACTAATCGGAAAGAGCTTTTATCAAGTGTTTGGCACCAAATATCTTTTATGTGCTAGCATCAATTAGAGCACTAATTCGAAAGAATACTTTGAATGAAAACTGAAAGCATAACTTACATCGAGTTTAAAAAACTCATAAGCCATACTAAACTTCAATCTGACCCAATTTTTTGTAGATTACTTCTTAGGCCCTTGTCTTTTCCAGTTGGTTGGTTGTTTTATAAGTCTGGGATTAGAGCTAACACGATAAGCTTACTTTCAATTTTTTTTACGTCATGTTCATCTCTTTTAATCTGCTTTGGCCAAAGAGAAGAACTTATTTTAGCTGCATCTATAATGCTTCTTGTAGGCTTAATGGATTGTATAGATGGCAATGTGGCAAGAGCTAGAAAAGAAACAGGACCATCAGGTGAGTGGATGGATGCATTCAGTGGTTATACTGTATATGCTTTGTTACCTATTTCATTAGGAATATATTTGCAATCCAATAATCAAAGTGAAACTTTCCCTGAGATCTGGATTAAAATTGGAGCTATTACTTCAATTTCTAATCTATATTTGAGGCTTATTTATCAGAAATATATCAATAGTGTTCAAGACAAAATTGTTAATAACGAATTCAAGGGAGAAGGATCTTTATTTTCTAAATTAAGCAGCGAAATGGGTCTGGTAGGCTTCATGATGCCAACTTTTCTACTTTGTTCAGTAGTAAATCTTCTTGAAATCTTTTTGATTTTTTATTGTCTTTTTTACTCCATTTCTGTTGTTGTAGTTGCCTTTGTGTTGTTGACAAAAGTAAACTAGTTAAAGAAACTTAAAATCTTGTTTTTGCCTATACGAATTCACCTATAGGAAAATATGATTCACTTATGACAAAAAGTAAATTTTCGCAAATTATTTTAGGCGCTGGACGACCATTTTATGGCGTAAAAAGCTCATCTTTAAAAGAAGTATCTGGCGACACAAGAGTTTTAGATTGGATCCTTCAAGCAGGGAAATATCTCGACCCTAAAGTTCATTTTGTTGCGGGATATCAAATAGATGAAATTGTAGAACGTTATCCAAATCTTAACTACACAATTAATCCAAAATGGAAAAATACAGGCCCAATATTTTCCTTAATGCAAGCTAAGGTGGATGATAATTCAATATGCGTTATTTCCTACGGCGATATAGTATTTCGCGAAAAAACTATCAAAGAACTTATGTCTTTAGATTCTGAGGTAGGAGTTGCAGTTGATAGTGAATGGAAAGAGAGGTACGCAACTAGAACAGAAGAAGATATGAACCGAAGTGAAAAAGTTCTTATTTCAGGGAAAGAATTTGTTGGTTTGTATAAAGATACTGCTCAAGATTTATTAGATGCTGAGTTTATTGGTTTGTTAGTTCTGAAACCTGAAGTTATAAATTTTCTCCAAAAAAAATCAAGTTTATTTAAATCTAAAATGCGTAAAGATACCCTGCTTAAACTTTTGGAGTTCCTTCAGCAAAATGGATTCGATATTAAAGTAATCGATGTGAAAGGTGATTGGGCAGAGCTTAATGAGGTAAATGATTTAGCTAATTTTGTACTAGGAACAAAAGCTCAAAGCTTAAAAAGGTTAGAAGAGGTTATTACTTTAAGTAAAATAGCACCGCAAGTTAGCTTTAATGTGAAAGAATGGAATAACAATCCCTTAAAAATCGTCAGAAACATTCAAGAAAAGTTCAAAACTGAAAAAGTTATTGTTCGAAGCAGCGCAATATCTGAAGACAGTTTCGATTCTTCAAACGCTGGTGCCTATGAAAGTATTTTAGATATGGACCCATCTTCGAAACAAAATATTATTGATTCAATAACCAAAGTCGTAAATTCCTACACTGATAATAATTTAGCTAATCAAGTTTTAGTTCAACCTATGATTGAAGATGTTTGTGTTAGCGGTGTAGTTTTCACAAAAACCTTATCTGAAAGTGCTCCTTACTATGTAATTAATTATGATGATTCTTCTAAAGAGACCGACTCCATAACTAGTGGATCTAGTAGAGAACATAAAACTCTGGTTGTTCTAAGAAAAAACATATCTGACTTCAGCGGTCTCATCCCAACAAGCTTGAAAGGTTTAATTCCTGCTGTAGAAGAGATAGAAAATCTTCTGGATTTCAATGCTCTTGATATTGAGTTTGCGATAGGCATCAAGGGAGAGGTTCATATCTTGCAAGTTCGTCCCTTAACAGCAAATAAAAACTCAGTTGATTCTGACAATACCATCTTTGAATCTATAGAGAGCTCAAAACAACAATTTAGAAATTTGCAGGAAAATAATTCTTTCGCACTAGGAAAATCAACAATTTTCGGCGTTATGCCGGATTGGAATCCTGCCGAAATCATCGGCACTAAACCAAATCGCCTTTCATTTGACTTATATCGTTATTTAATAACTGATGAAGTTTGGGCTAAGCAAAGAGCCGAATATGGCTATAGAGATATTAGACCTCATCCTTTACTTGTCTCTTTTTCTGGACTTCCCTATGTTGACGTGAGAGCTAGTTTTAATTCTTTTATACCCAATACTTTGGATAATAATTTAGCTAAACGCTTAGTTGAGTATTATCTGCAAAGGTTAAGTGAAAACCCTCAATACCATGATAAAGTCGAATTTGAAATTGTACCAACTTGCTTTTCATTTAACTTTGATGTTTGGCAAGATAGATTTACAAAAAAAGGATTTACAAAAAAAGAAATTCAGGAGTTAAGAGGAGGCCTAAGAAATATTACGATCGGTGCAATTGCTCGAACTAAAGATGACTTTGCAATTGTAGATAAATTTAAGGAACGTTTTAAAGAAATTTCTGACTCACAACTACCCCCTTTAGATAAAGCCCTTTTATTGCTCGAGGATTGCAAGCGTCATGGAACTTTAGTCTTTTCACATCTTGCTCGCAGTGCTTTTATAAGTGTCACCTTACTCAAATCAGCAGTTGAAAAACAGGTAATTTCTCAAGAGGCTATGGATTCTTTTATGAATTCTATAAAAACAGTGGCGCATGAGTTTGTTACTGATGCAAAAGAAGTGGCTAATAAAAATAAAAATTGGGAAGACTTCATCGAAACTTACGGACATTTGCGTCCCGGAACCTATGATATTACTTCAGAGACTTATGCTGAAAACGTAGAAAAATATATGAGACCCGTTGTAGACAAAGTCAAAAAAATAACAATCGAAGAAGCTCAAGATAAAGAACTTCCATGGCTCTATGAAAGAGATAAATTCTTCAATGCGTTCACAGAACTAGACATTAATGAAAGCCATGATAATTTAGAAAATTTTTTGAGAACCTCTATCGAGGGTAGAGAATATGCAAAATTTATTTTTTCTCGGAACTTATCTGCTGCCTTAAGTTTAATTATTGAATTTGGAAAATCTATTGAACTAAACAAAAAAGAAATGTCACATATATCTTTAAGCTCTTTATTTAATTTAAGAGCTGGAATAATTGGTTCTGAAGTAGCCCATAAGAAATTATTGGAAGAAAGCGATTTCTTCAAAAAACTTCATTTAAAAACTAATAAAATTGAACTGCCGCCTTTAATTGCCAGTGAATCAGATTTTCATATTTTCATGTATCCAAATAGTCAGCCAAATTATGTGGGCTCTGGAAAAATTGTTGCTGAGTTGGTTAATTTAGTTTCGGAAAATCAAAACTACTCTGATTCACTTTTAGATGGAAGAATCCTATTGATACCACAAGCAGATCCTGGATTTGATTGGATATTTGGTCATAATATTGCAGGATTAATAACAATGTATGGAGGAGGAAATTCTCATATGGCTATTAGATCCAAAGAGTTTGGACTGCCGGCTGCAATTGGAGTGGGGGAGTCACTTTACAAGACCCTTTCAACCGCATCTATTATTGAGTTAGATGCATCCAATCGTAAAATTGAAATAATCAGTTGATATGAAAGTAGGCATAACACAAAGAGTTGACTTTATATCAGAATATAGCGAAACAAGGGATTCTATTGATCAAAGATGGTATGAATTGTTTGAAGTCCTTGGCATAAATATCATACCTATTCCGAATGGATTAAAAGACATTAAAGCTTGGTTAAACGAAATGAAATGCGATGCGTTTATATTATCTGGAGGTAATGATATTTTTGGGTTAAAAGAATCAAAAAATATTTCTAAGGCAAGAGACAAAACCGAATTTGCTATTTTGAAATATTCTTATGATTTATCAATTCCTGTATTTGGGGTTTGCAGAGGATTTCAGGTCATGAATATTTTTTTTGGAGGAAAGCTCCAAAGGGTATCAGGCCATGTTGCAACATCGCATTCAATTAAATTCTGCTTCGACCCAAGTAGGAACTGGGACTCAAAAGAGGTGAATTCATTTCACGAATGGGGCATCTCGAAGAATAATCTAGCCAAGGAATTGATACCATGTGCTTTTGATAACGACGATAATGTTGAAGCTGCAATTAATAGAGATCTTAAATGGTTGGGTGTAATGTGGCATCCCGAAAGAAATGAGATATTTGATAATTTTGATTTAGATTTATTACGAAAATTATTTAAGAAGGATTTAGTTTGAGATTAATTATTTTAGCAGCTGGTGAAGGGAAGAGATTGAGACCTTACACTGAAAAATTACCTAAATGTCTGGTAAATCTTAAAGAAAAATCCTTGCTTTCTCACCAATTATCTTCGATAAATAAATGTAATATTTCGCATGATGATATAGCCTTAGTTGGAGGTTATAAATCAGAGCTACTAGAGCGATTATCTATAAAAACTTTCATTAATCCAAAATATTCTTCTACAAATATGGTCTCAACCTTATTTTGTGCGAAAGATTTCATGCAATCAGATGAAGATCTAGTAATCAGCTATGGAGATATTGTTTACGAAGAGAAAGTTCTTAGAACCCTGATGAGCAGCAAAGCAGAAATGTCAGTAGTTGCCGATGAAAAATGGGAAAGATTGTGGCGTTTGAGAATGAACGATCCCTTAGATGATGCAGAGACTTTTATTATGGATGACGATTGTCTTATCAAAGAACTTGGAAACAAACCAACTACGATCACAGAGGTCCAAGCACAATATATAGGCTTGATAAAAGTAAGGGCAGATATGATTCAAAAATTTAAAGAAATTTATAAACAAATTGATAAATCATTGCACTTTCGCGGACAAGATTTCGATAATATGTATATGACAAGTTTAATCCAGTATTTAATTGATTACGGTTGGCAAGTAAAAGCTTCCCTGATTAAAAATGGTTGGCTAGAAGTAGATACAGTCGAGGATTTGGAATCTTATGATCAAATGTCTAAAGAAACTTTAGATAGCTATTGCCGTCTCTAAAAACTTTGGTGATTCTAGTTTAGTGTTGTAAATCCTTTGGAACCCAGCTTTTTTTTTATTTGATAAAAGAAATATAATTTACTGAAAGATATGAAGAACATAAAAAGTAGTTATGATTCGTAATGAAGAATAACGAAAAGAACAAGCATTAGAATTTATTGATATGAAAAAAGTATTTATGTTTGTGAATGTTGATTGGTTCTTTTTTTCTCATAGAATGCCAATTGCCAAGAAAGCTCTAGAAAATAACGTTCAAATGAGAGTCTATACTGAATTTACTTTCAAAGAAAAACATCCAGATATAAAAAACTTTAGCTTATTTCAAAGTCCTTTATCTAGATCTACTAAAAATTATGGCTTATTCTTAATTGAATTTATCAAATTATATCTGCTTATCCGCAAAAATAGACCTGACTTAATTCACGCTGTAACTATCAAGCCTATTATTTTTTTAGGAATAGTGTCTCGGCTAACTGGTATTCCGTTTATTGGAGCAGTTACAGGATTAGGTCCGGTCTTTAATAGAAAAACCATTTTTAGTCGAATACGATTAATGCTAGTTATGAATATTTATAGGTTTATCTTTAGATCAAAAAGTTCTGTTATTATTTGTCAAAACCGTCATGACAAAGAGATTTTAGATAATTATAGAGTTGCAAGCGAATCAGAAAAACTCATCATTCCCGGGTCAGGTGTAAATTTAGAAAAATTTAAACCAGGAGAGTTTAAAAAGCAGATTCCTATGGTTTTAATGGCAAGTAGAATCTTGAAAGAAAAAGGAGTTTATGAATTTTGCTCTGCCGCAAAATCTTTTTATAAAGAAGACAATAAAAAAGTAAAATTTATGTTGGCGGGTCCTATTGATTCTTCCAGCCCTTCATCAATCTCTATTAAAGCTCTTAAGTCTTTATGTCATGATAGCGGAGTAGATTATCTAGGAGATATAAAAGATTTAAACTTGTTATTAGCTAAAGTATCTATCTTTGTATTACCTTCATATTATTCTGAAGGTCTACCTAAGGTGTTATTAGAGGCAGCAGCATCTGGGTGTCCAATAGTAACAACAGATCATCCCGGATGTCGGGACGCTATTGTGAACAATAAAACGGGAATTCTAGTTGAAATTCGAAATCCTAAAGTATTAAAGTCTGCAATTTCTAATTTATTAGCTGAGCCAAATAAGTTAATAAGTATGGGAAAAGCCTCTAGAAACCTTGCAGAAGAGCTTTTCGATGAAAAGAAAGTTATTGAAGCTCACTATGCTTTATATGAAAAATATGCAAACAAACCAAGCTGAATAAATATTATGATTTGATAATGGAGATGAAATAAGATTGATATGAAAACTTTGGTAACAGGATCTTCTGGATTTATAGGAAATAGATTGTGCTCGCTATTAAATAAGCTAGGCCATGAATTAATAGAATTATCTAGAAGCAATGATGAGAATTCTGAAAATCATATAGCATGTGATTTAGAAAATAATAATTTAGATAAAAAAATTTTATATGGTGTGGATACTATATTTCACCTTGCCGGGGTTGCTCACAACCTATATGAGTCTAAAGAATTAGAAGAGAAATACGTTAAGCTGAATATCAATGCGACAAAGAATTTAGCCATCCAAGCCTCGGACGCAGGTGTAAAAACATTTGTCTTTATAAGTAGTGTTAAGGCCGGTAAAAGTGATTTTAAATCTAATGATAAATGTCTTAAAAACGGGATATATGGAAAAACAAAGAGACTTGCTGAACTGGAGCTTTTGAAAATAGCAAAGAAAACAGATATGAAAGTTTGTATTGTGAGACCATCCTTAGTTTATGGCCCTAAACTCAAAGGAAATTTACTTGAAATGCAAAATGCAATTCAAAAAGGATGGTTTCCTCCCTTACCAAAGATACCCAATAAACGATCTATGGTTCACGTTGATGATCTGATCCTAGCAATTTTATTGGTTGAAGAAAAAGGTCAAGACGGAGAAATTTATATAATCACCGATGGTAAAAGCTACTCAACTACAGAACTATATGAGACTTTTCTTGATATTCTTAAAATAAAAAAGCCTGTAATTATAAGGGTGCCGCTTTTGTTACTAAAACTTCTAACAATAATTCCGGGAAACCTTAATTTTAAGATAAGAAAATTGCTTGCAAACGAAATATATTCTCCAAATAAAATAGAAAAACTTGGATTCTCAGCAAAATTAAGATTTGTAAATAAAAATGAAACGCTTTTTTGACTTTTCAATATCTTTTTTATTAATAATAATATTATTATTACCTCTAATATTTTTATCAGTACTTATCTCCATGAGTTCAAAAGGGCATTTTTTATTTTGGTCAAAAAGAGTTGGAAAAAATAATAAAATTTTTATGATGCCTAAATTTAGAACTATGACTCTTGATGCGCCTGACGTAGCGACTCATTTACTTGAAAATCCTTCATCTTACTATACCCCAATGGGAAAATTTTTAAGAAAGTATAGTATTGACGAATTGCCGCAGTTATATTCAATTTTATTAGGTCATATGTCTTTGGTAGGACCGAGGCCCGCATTACATAATCAAAAAGATTTAATATCTTTAAGATCAGAAACAGGTGTTAATAGTCTTTTACCTGGACTTACTGGCTTAGCTCAAGTAAGTGGAAGAGATGAGATTTCTATAAGATCAAAAGTAGAAATTGACAAAAATTATTTGGAGAAAAAATCTTTTTTATTTGATTTATATATTATCTGGTTGACAATAAAAAAAGTTGTAAATAGTAGTGATATTTCTCACTAAATTAAATTCATGTAGTGACCAGATGTCTAGTCTTTTATTTTATTAAAAAAATTGATTTAAAAAAAATTATGGTAATAAAAAAATGAAACAAAAAGTAGGCTTAATTTTAGATAGCATTTCTGTGTCTAAACAAACAAAAGATTTAATTGAGCTTTCTTTGACTTCAGAGAATTATGAAATTTCTACTCTAATAATTAATGATTTTGGAGATTCTTATAGAAATAAAATTACCAGATTATTTATTTATTTTAAGAAGAAGGGATTCAATAAATTTGTATCAACTATTTTCTTTAGATTAGTCTGTAAGATAGAAAAAAAAATTATTGAAAGAAAAAAAATTTATAAGGATTTTTATAAAAAATATAATCTCAATAAAAGAGAATTTAAACTTATAAGGGTTTCTCCAATTATTTCTAAGAGAGGCCATGTATTTGAGTATTCCAAAAAAGATCTTAAAAAAATTAAAGATGAAGGATTAAATCTTTTAATTAGAAATGGAAGTGGAATATTGAAAGGAGAAATATTAAAAATTTGTCCAAATGGAATAATTTCGTTTCATCATGCAGATAA
>MDTG01351089.1_pt1 | contig 15317 bp, 16 predicted proteins | sample 811421 | NCBI WGS metagenome assembly MDTG01 (sample SAMN05326645, study PRJNA326480) | marine metagenome | isolation source: seawater | place: Pacific Ocean: South East | collected 2011
ATGGTCCTATAAACCATTTAAACTCAATAATAATAAATAAGAAATTTAGATAATGAAAAAATTTTTAACAATTCTGACCATTAGTTTGTTATGGCCAAATATTGGTTTTGTAGAACTTAGCAATGAATATTATGAAGTTCTGTACGAAGGATGTATGGAAACTGCAAAAACAAAAAATAGAGGGCCAAGTGTTACAAAAAGATATTGTATTTGTAGCACAGATTATATTGATAAACGTTTTACCGATAGTTCACTGGACAAACTACTTAACGATTCAAATACTAAAGCTGCCGATGATTTAATAAACAACATATCCAACTACTGTAATAGAAAGGTCGGATCTTAAAATGAAAAATGTAGTTGTTGTAGGTTCACAGTGGGGAGACGAAGGCAAGGGCAAAATAGTTGATTGGCTATCTAGTGAAGCAGATGTAGTTGTACGCTTCCAAGGCGGCCATAATGCTGGACACACCTTAGTTATTGATAAGAAAGTATTTAAATTAAGATTACTACCCTCAGGAATAGTTAGAAAAGGAAAAATTTCAATTCTTGGAAACGGCGTAGTTATAGATCCTTGGGCTCTGTTAGAAGAAATCGAAGAAATTAAAAAAAAAGGAATAAATGTAACACCAGAGAATTTTATGATTTCCGAGTCAGCATCATTGATACTACCATTTCATAAGGAAATGGACGAAATAAGAGAGGATGCAGCAGGAAAAGGCAAAATAGGGACTACGAGAAGAGGAATAGGCCCATGTTACGAAGATAAAGTTGGCAGAAGATCTATTAGGGTTATGGATTTAAGATCAAAAGTCAATCTTGATAAAAGGCTTAAAAATGTTTTATTGCACCATAACGCTATTAGAAAAGGTTTAAAAAAGAAAATTTTTAAAAAAGATGATCTTAAAAAAAGATTGTTAAAAATAGCCCCAGAAATTTTAAAATTTGCTCAACCAGTTTGGTTAAAACTAAATGAATTTTCTAAAGATAGAAAAAAAATATTATTCGAAGGAGCTCAAGGAATACTTTTAGATGTAGACCATGGAACTTATCCATATGTAACTTCATCAAATACTGTACCAGCAATGGCAGCAACTGGGACTGGTTCTGGGCCAAATACTATCAATTATGTATTAGGAATTACTAAAGCTTACACTACAAGAGTAGGCAGCGGTCCATTTCCAACAGAACTTAAAAATAAAATTGGTGAAAAACTTGGAAAAAGGGGAAATGAATTTGGAACAGTGACCGCAAGAAAAAGGCGATGCGGTTGGTTTGATGCAGTCTTAGTTCGTCAAACAATTAAAATTTCTGGAATTAATGGTATAGCTCTTACAAAATTAGATGTGTTGGACGAACTTGACGAGATAAAAGTGTGTGTAGGTTATGAACTAAATAAAAAAAAAATAGATTATTTACCAGCTGCATCTGACGATCAATTTAATATCAAACCTATATATAAAACATTTCCTGGCTGGAAAAGCTCAACTCAAGGAGTTAGAAACATGAGGGATCTTCCAGAAAAAGCTAAAAACTATATCTATGCCTTGGAAGATTTTATTGGCGCTAAAGTTTCAAGCATTTCAACTAGCCCAGAAAGAGATGACACTATCTTAATTGAGGATCCTTTTAAAATTTAATTTGCTGTTAACAAATTTTTTGATTTACTTGCATTTATCATAGATTTTTGCAGTTTTTCAAATGCCTTTGTCTCTATTTGTCTTATTCTTTCCCTGCTAATTTTATATTTTTTACTAAGTTCATCTAAAGTTTTTGGATTTTCAGATAATCTGCGAGCATTTATAATTTCTTTTTCTCTATCATTTAATATTTTCATTGCATCTTTAAGCAATTCTTTTTTATCATCATATTCTTGCTTTTGTGAAACTATCAACTCCTGATCTAAACTATCGTCAACCAACCAATCTTGCCATTCTTCTTTTTCACCATCTTTGATAGGGTCATTAAGAGATTTTTCTTGACCCATCATTCTTCTATTCATATTTATAACTTCATCAGAGTCAACATCTAATCTTTTAGATATTTCGTTAACTTGATCTTCTCTTAAGTCTCCATGTTGGTTAGGAGCTATTTGATTTTTAAGTTTTTTAAGATTAAAAAAAAGTTTTTTTTGTGCAGTGGTTGTTCCCATTTTAACAAGACTCCATGATCTTAACACATACTCTTGAATAGAAGCCTTTATCCACCACATTGCATAAGTAGCTAATCTAAATCCTTTATCTGGGTCAAATTTTTTGACAGCTTGCATTAAACCAATATTGCCTTCAGAAATTAACTCGTTAACTGGTAAACCGTATCCTCTATAACCCATGGCAATTTTTGCCACCAACCTTAAATGACTTGTCACTAACTTGTGTGCTGATTGCAAATTCCCATTTTCTTTCCAGTTTTTTGCGAGCATGTACTCTTCTTCTGCATCCAACATTGGAAATTTTTTTATTTGAGCTAAATAAAGAGATAACCCTCCTACAGATGGAGTTGGCAAGTTGCTAATATTGTACTTTTCACTCATCTTGTTGATTTATATATTAATTTTAAAATTTCAACCACTAAGATTTTTCAATAAATTCAATAAATTATTAAAATCATCCGGTAAATTAGACTTAAAACTAACCCATCTATTTTTTGATGGGTGCATAAATTCTAAGGTTTTAGCATGCAAAAGTTGTCCCGAAACATTAGACATTTGACTCCAAAAATCTTTGTTTATTTTTTTGAATTTTACTCTTTCTTTCCCATACTGCTTATCTCCTAATAATGTTACACCTTTGTACTTCATATGAACTCTAATTTGATGAGTTCTTCCTGTTTCCAGAACACATTCAATCAAACTTATTTTTGGTATATCTTTGCAATCAAATACTTTTAATGTTTTGTAATTAGTAATAGCTTTTTTTCCTTTCAAATCACTAACCGTCATTAGTTGTCGGTTAAATTTGCTTCTAGTAATCAATGTTTCAATTTTACCTTGTAATGGTCTTATTACTCCCCACACCAAACAAATATAACTTCTTTTAATTGAGTGATTTTCAAATTGTTTACCAAGTTTTGAATGGGCTAAATTATTTTTTGCTATAACCAACATGCCACTTGTATCTTTATCAATTCTATGAACTATCCCAGGTCTTAGTTCGCCATTAATATTTGAGAGCTTATCTTTATATTTATAAACTAAAGCATTAGCCAAAGTATTTTCTTTATTTCCAGCTCCTGGGTGCACAACTAGACCTTTGGGTTTATTTACAATTAGGATATCATTATCTTCATATTTAATTTCCAGTTCAATTTTTTTTGGAATTAATTTTGATGATTTTTGGTATTCAAAGCATAAAACTATATCATCGTTTAATTTAATTTTTTTAGAGGGAAAATTTACCAATTTTTTATTAATTTTTACCTTGTTGGAAAAAATGATTTTTTTTATATTAGACCTAGATAGAAAATCTATTTTTTCGGTTAAATATATATCTAGTCTTTTACCACTATCATTTTGTTCAACTAATAATTTTATTGTGTTATTCATGATTTGATTTAAATTGTTAATATATGCGTTCGTAGCTCAACTGGATAGAGCGCCTGACTTCGGATCAGGAGGTTGAGGGTTCAAATCCTTCCGGGCGCACCATCAATTAAATTAACCATTCTTTTAAATTTTTTTTGTTTTTTAATATGTATTCTGGAAAAGAAGAATCAAGTTCAATCTTTTTCAGTTTAAAACCCCTATCAAGAATATCATAACCTTTCTCTATTTTAAATTTAATTTTTTCTTCATCTGTAATTGAAGCATTGTTAAACTCTCCATGTGCAAATGATTTTATTTTTTTTGATAAATTTTCTGGTGATTGCAGATAAGCAAAATGCCAACCACCATTTTTTATAATTTGCAAGTTTCTTACTTTGTCTATTCTCCAAAAGGGGTATTTTTTGAATTTTAAATTTCTAAGCCATTGTGGAGATTTAAAATTTTTTTTTAAACAAATTTTTGAGCCATGCCAATTATTTTCTTTTACGTTTAAAAAATTTAATTTATACATAAACATTTTCTGAGAAAAAACTGCGTATTTGTTTTTGTCGTAGAATCTTAATTTATCTAAATCTGGTATTTCATCAACGTCTGATAAAATTATTAAGTCATTGTCATTAGCTTTACTTATACCTTTCGTAATAGAGTTTCTTTGATGTTGTTCAACCAAGGACTCACCTCCTTGATGAGGTTTCATAATTATTTCAGGTGTATCATCTACAATTATATAAATTATTTTATTTTCAAACTTTTTAAATTTTTTAATATCAAAGTTTAATTTTTTGGGCTGACCTTGATGATTGACTGTTGACTCAACTATTACAAATTTATTAACAAATTTATCTAAAATGTTTAGCCTTAAATCAACGATATGTTCTTCGTTAAAATATTGAAAACAATCATATACAGCCATAACTTTTAATTAAAATATTTATCTTCAATTCCCATATAAATTTCAGTGTGTTGTAATTTCAAAATTTTAGCGATCTTCTTTAAAATTTTTATTTGGCCTGTTATAAGCATTAAACTAATAAAATAATCTTGTTTGGTTCTAATTAGACTTTTGCCCAAATCGTTTGAAAAATTAGGTATAAAAACCATATCCATTTCAACTGGCGATCTTGTTGAATGAGATCCTATATTTCTCCACTCACATAATATATATCCCAAAGAATAAAGATAATCTATAATTACTGTCCACCTTGGCTCATTTTTATACATTGGAAATATTCTTATTTCACATTTGATCATTAAAGGTCTGAAAGCCCCCATTCCTTTTAAAATTTCTAATTCTGCCCCTTGAGTATCAATTTTTAGATAGTCCAAATTATTAATTTTTAATTCTTTAAGACTATTTGACAAGGTATCACATTCAATCATTTCAGTTTTACTCACATTAAAAAGGCTAAAATCTTTTTCTTTAAAATCATAAATTTCCAAAGAATCTTTATCAGGCTCAAACATAGAAGAGCTTTCAGGGCGATTTTCAAGAACATATAGTTTTCTTTGCCCTTTACTACTCCAAAGACCTTTATTAATTATTGATTTTTTTTTATTCTTAGAAGATGATTTAATTAAAGGATCCACTTCTACAATTTCAAAATAATCTTCATATTTTTCTGGAAAAAATTTATCTGAATTAAACCCACCTTGTGCCCCCACGTCTAAACCAACTAATTTTTTATCACCGATTAATTCTTTTATAGATTTTCGAAAATCGTAGGTTTTGATTACATCTATTCTTTTATCATTCAAATAATTAATTGTTCTTGTGTTAGATTTTAGAATCTGAACAAACTTATATATAAGTGGTAAAATTTTTTTGGTTAAACTTATCCTTACTTTCTTTAAAAACATAAAAGATTTACTTTTTTGTAAAAGTGGCTATTCCAATTTTCTTACCCTCAATTACAGATGAAGAGCAATGTAAATGAGTCCTGTCAAAAATTAACATTGAACCTACTTCCCATTCATAAATTAATTCTACCTCCAAACCTTTTAAATTATTAATATCTTCATGTTTTAAAAATTTTTGATGAATTTCTTTATCAAATGGTTTATTACCATACATCTTTAGATGTTCCGAAGACCTTATATTTTGACCATATTTTAAATTTTTTTTCTTAAGCTCTTCAGGGTCCTGAGTAAAATTTGTTGAGCCACCATAATATCTATTTTTAAAAATAACAGTGCTACCAACTGGAGTAAGAGGTATTAAACTTTGTTTGTATATCTCATTTTTTAATTCGAAACCCCCGTCTACATGCAATCCAATAGGAGCATAGCTTTCTTGTATTAAACCAAAGATTTCTTTACCGTTTTCATCTAACAAATTATCCATTTTAAAATCACCGATTTCTTTCTTTAAACTTTGATAAAAAAATTTTTCTAACTTCTCGTTATATCCTTGCAACCATCTTTTTTTTATAACATTTTGTTTTTTGTTGTGAACAGTTGTTGGTAAATCTTCATATAATTTTAGAAATTCATCAATATGATCTTTGTTAAAAAGATTTTTAATAACTTTTGGAGTAGATTCGTTTTTTTTTATACTTTCAATCTTTTCTCTCATAATATTCTATTCACCCATATTCATTAAAGTGCCTCGATTTTTTGCCCCTACATAAGACAAGTGAAATACAACAATTCCCATGACAAAATAAATAAGTGAAATCACAGCAGCTTTAATTATTTGAATTTGATTTATAGTATCATAAATTAAAATATTTCTCATCTCCTCAAAAATATGCACTAACGGAAGCAATTTAGCTATTACTTGCAACCATTCAGGTAAAATTTCTATTGGATAATATATACATCCTAACGGTGCTAAAAAAAATAAACTTGCCCAAGCAATATTTTCAAAAGATGGACCAAATCTCACCAAACCAGAAGTTACAAGAAGACCCAAAGTTATACCAAATAAATAAAGAGTAATTAATAAAAAAATTAAGGGAATACCAATCTTAAAAATTGAAACACCAAAAAGTGGAATAGCTAAAAAAACTGCTGGCACTAAACCAATTAAAGTTCTAAAAATTGCTGTTATAGTTAGAGCTGTAATTATTTCACTTAATTTGATTGGTGCTATAAATAAATTAGTAAAATTTCTACTCCAAATTTCCTCTAAAAACATCATATTATAGCTTATGCTAGATCTAAATAGAAAATCATAAAGTATAGCCGCACTTAAAATTATACCTACAGTGTTACTATAGTAACTTGAGCTTAATGTGAAAAATTTAGATATAAAACCCCATAAAAAAATTTGAATTGTTGGCCAATATATTAAATCTAACACCCTCGGGAAAGAACCTTTTATTAAATATATATGTCGTAAACTTAAGCCAGTAATTTTATTCCAATTCATTTTCACTCCTAGCAATTTTCAAAAAAGTTTCCTCTAGATTATCTCTTCCATGCCTTTGAATTAAATTTTTGCAAGTGCCCTGATCAACGATTTTACCCTTTTTCATCATTATTACATTATCGCAAAGTCGCTCTACTTCTTTCATATTGTGTGAAGCTAAAAGAATTGTTAGGTCATTATGTAATTTATAATTTTCTAAATATTTTCTAACAAAATCGCCTACATCAGGGTCTAGACTTGCAGTTGGTTCATCAAGAAATAATAATTTAGGTTTATTAATTAAAGATTTTGCTAAAGACACACGATTTTTTTGGCCGGAGGATAGTTCGCCAGTTCTTTTATTTGTAAATAAATTTAAATTAAATTCATGTATCATTTCCTCAATTCTATTTTCGATATCTTTAACACCATATAATTTTGCATATACCCTTAAATTTTCAATTACAGTTAATTTTTTTGGTAATTCGATATATGGAGATGCAAAGTTCATCATGCTTAATAATTCTATTCTGCTTGAAGAATTTAAGTAAATGTCGTCGATAAATATTTTACCACTTGTTGGTGTTATTAGGCCTAACATCATTCCGATAGTAGTTGTTTTTCCGCAACCATTTGGCCCCAAAAGACCTAAAGTTTTATTTTTTTCAATTAAAAAACTAATATCATTTACTGCAATAGTGCTTTTAAAACTTTTTTTTAAATTTTCTACTTTTAATTTCATTTTCTAAATGCAGCTCTTTTTAATCTGTCGTTTATCGCTATACCTGATCCTATGTTGGGTATTTTTACAACTCTAATTTTTTTATATCCTAAATTTCTAATTTTTCTCAAAATTCTATAAAGATTTGAGGCTGCTTCTTTTAAATCAGAATTTACACTTAAATTAAAATAATTTTTTTAAACTTATATTTCTTTCCAAAAGTGATCAAGGCGTCATTATTGCTTGAAGAGGTACAGTTTAAAATTACTGGTATACCAGGTGAATAATGTCTTTTTAATAATCCTGGAGACTTTATTACAGAATATTTTTTTAATGTTTCAATTTTTGATTTTAATACTTTTTTAATAGAAACTATATCAATTATACCAGGCCTGAGTATTGTAGGTTTTTCTACCAAGTCTATAACTGTAGACTCTATTCCTACCTTTGATTTTCCACCATCTATTATAAGTTTTAATTTTGAGTCAAACTCTTCTGCTACATCAGCGGCATTAATCGGACTTACTCTTGAGGATAAATTAGCACTAGGCATCGCAAGAGGAAATTTAATTTTTTTAAGTATGGATCTTACTATTTTATGATTAGGAAACCTAACAGCTACTGTATTTAAATTCGCGAGCGCATTTAATCTTATTTTTGAATTAACCTTTTTTTTAAGAATAAATGTAATCGGACCTGGACAAAATTTTTCATATAATTTATAAAAATCATCATTCATATACACATTTTCATTGAGCATCTTCAAATCATAAAAATGGATAATCAAAGGATTAATATTGGGTCTCTTTTTTAATCTATAAATTTTCTTTATAGAATTAGTAGAATAAGCGTTTCCAGCCAACCCATATACCGTCTCAGTTGGTAGCCCAATTACATCTCCATTTTTTAAGCTTGCAACACTTTTATTAAGTATTTTTTTGTTGAAAGAATATATATTTGAATAGTTTTTTCTCATAATGTAATTATTATAATCTTAATGAAAAATGAAAATATTTCAGCTAAATTAAAAAGTAAATCATTAAAAGAGGTTAGGGAAGAAATAAATAAAATCTTAAATAAGCTAGAAAACAAAGATGTTGATTTAGCCAATTCAACTGATGACTTTAAAAGATTAATCAAATTGAATAAGTATATACATTCATTATTTACATCAAAGATAAAATCAAAAGATACAAAAAAGGTTAAGAAAAAATGATTAAAAATAAGTTAGTAAAAAACGCAGCTAAAATTGACAAATTTTTAATCAAATATCTTAAAAAACAAGATAAAACATTATTAATTAATCCAATGAAATATGGAATAATTTCTGGTGGGAAAAAGATAAGATCAACAATAATATTTGAGGCTGGTAAAATTTTTAATATTAAAGAAAAAGACTTAATTAACATTTGTGCTGCTGTTGAATGCATTCACTCATATTCATTAATTCATGACGACTTACCATGTATGGATAATGACAAATTTCGAAGAGGTAAGCCTTCTACACATATTAAATTTGGTGAAGCCTCTGCCGTTTTAGCTGGTAACTCTTTATTAACCTTAGCTTTTGAAATTATCTCAGTAAAAGATTATCAAATAAATTCTAGTTTAAAGACTGAAATAATTAAAAATTTAGCTTTTAGCGCTGGTCATACTGGAATAGCAGGAGGTCAAGAACTTGATTTAAAGTTTGAAAATAAAAAAAAGTCACTGAAACAAATTATTTTAATGCAAAAAAAGAAAACAGGTAAGTTATTTAGTTTTTGTCTATATGCTACGGCAATACTTGCAAGGAAAAATGATAAAGAAAAAAAAATAATGAGTAATCTAGGAGAGGAAATTGGCCTTCTATTTCAATTTGCGGATGATTTTTTAGATGTGAAGGGATCAAAAAAACTTGCTGGCAAACCAATTAAAAAAGACAGTAAAAAGGGAAAATCAACTTTGGTAAGTTTAATGGGATACGAAAAAGCTTTTAAATATGCAAAAAACTTAAAGAAAAATATATTGCTTAAATTAAGGAAACATGGAAAAAAAGCTAAAGATTTAAATGAAACTATAGAATTTATACTTGGTAGAGAATTTTGATATCTAATAATGACAAGACTTATTAAACAAATTAATTTTCCTGCGGACCTTAGAAAGATTAACAAAAATAAATTAAAACAAATTTCTGATGAGTTAAGAGATGAATTAATTGACGTAGTCTCAGAGACAGGTGGGCATCTTGGTGCTGGGCTAGGTGTTGTTGAATTAACTGTAGCTTTACATTATGTTTTTGATACACCTAAAGATAAATTGGTTTGGGATGTAAGCCATCAAACTTATCCTCATAAATTAATTACTGGAAGAAGAGACAAAATTAAAACTTTAAGAAAGGGTGGAGGTTTATCTGGATTTACTAAAAGAACAGAAAGTGAGTATGACCCTTTTGGCGCAGCTCATAGCTCAACTTCTATTTCATCTACGTTAGGTATTGCTGTTGCAAAAAAATTATCAAATAATAGCAATAACGTAATAGCTGTTATCGGAGATGGCGCAATGAGTGCAGGTATGGCGTATGAAGCAATGAATAATGCTGGTGCATTAAAATCAAAACTTATTGTAATACTGAATGATAACGATATGTCGATAGCAAAACCTGTTGGTGCTATGAGTAAATATTTAGCAAGACTTTTGTCTGGTAAATTATATTTTAGTTTTAGGGAAACTATTAAAATGGTAATATCTGCTTTTTCAAAAAGATTTAGCCAAAAGGCTGGAAAAGCTGAAGATTTTTTAAGAGGATTGGTAACTGGTGGAACTTTATTTAGTGAATTAGGATTTTATTACATTGGACCTGTCGATGGACATGACGTTGATAATCTTGTGCAAATATTAGATAATGTAAAAAATTCAAGTCATCAAGGTCCGATATTAATTCATGTAAGAACTCAAAAAGGTAAAGGGTATAAACCTGCTGAAATTTCAGGAGATAAATATCATGGAGTATCTAAGTTTAATATTGCTACTGGGGAACAGTCTAAACCAACCTCTAATGCTCCTTCATATACCAAAGTATTCGCGGAAACCTTAATCAAACATGCTGAACAAGATACTAAAATTATTGGTATCACAGGGGCTATGCCCTCAGGAACTGGTATAAACTTATTTGAAAAAAAATTTCCAGACAGAACATTTGATGTTGGTATAGCAGAGCAACATGCTGTCACTTTTGCAGCTGGATTAGCTACAGAAGGTTTCAAACCTTATGCAGCAATTTATTCAACATTTTTACAAAGAGCCTATGATCAAGTGGTACACGATGTTGCAATACAATCGCTACCCGTGAGATTTGCAATAGATAGAGCAGGACTTGTTGGAGCAGACGGACCAACACATGCTGGATCTTTTGATATAACTTACTTATCTACACTCCCAAACTTTGTTGTAATGGCTGCTAGTGATGAGTCTGAATTAGTTAAAATGATAAATACTTCAGTTCATATAAACGATCGTCCATCTGCTTTTAGATATCCTCGTGGAAATGGTTCAGGAATAACTTTACCATCGATTAATGAAATACTTAAAATTGGAAAGGGTAGAATAATTAGAGAAGGAAAAAAAGCAGCAATTTTAAATTTTGGTAATAGGCTTGAAGAATGTAAAAAGGCATCAGAAATATTATTTAAAAAAGGAATAGATATTACAATTATAGACGCTAGATTTGCAAAACCCTTAGATGAAAAATTAATAGCTGAGATAGCAAGTAATCATGAAGTTTTAATTTCAATAGAGGAAGGATCAATAGGTGGTTTCGGTTCACATGTGATGCAATTTTTGAGCGATAGGGGTGTGTTTGACAAAGGATTAAAATTCAGATCAATGATCTTACCTGATATATTTATTGATCAAGATACTCCAAGTAAGATGTATGAAAAAGCTGGGCTAGATAGTTTATCTATCGCGAATAAAATTGAAGAGACTTTGAATTCTAATATTATAATGGCTAAAAATAAAAATAAACTTTCAAACTAACCACACTGAGCTCTGTTCATTAATAAGTGATCAAGTATTACACAACTTAACATTGCTTCTCCAATTGGCACAGCTCTAATTCCTACACAAGGATCATGTCTTCCTTTAACAGATATTTTTGTGTTTTTACCTTTTTTATCAATAGTTTCTCTACTCGTTAAAATTGAGGAAGTAGGTTTAACAGCGAAAGATGCTGTAATATTTTGTCCGGTTGAAATTCCACCTAAAATTCCACCCGCATGATTTGTTTTAAATTTAATTTTACCTGACATTTTTCTAATTTCATCGGAATTTTCCTCACCACTTAAAAAGGCTGCATTCATACCTGAACCAATATTTACACCTTTTACGGCATTAATACTCATTAGTGCTGCTGCAATATCAGTATCTAATTTTGAATAAATTGGAGCACCTAAACCCACTGGGACACCTGATGCTCTAATTTCTATAATTGCCCCACAAGAGGATCCAGCTTTTCTAACTGCAAGTAAATATTTTTCCCATAATTTTACAGAGGTTTTGTCAGGGCAAAAAAATGGATTTTTTCTAATTTCAGTGTCCTTCCAATTTTGTTTATCACATGACATTAGCCCAAGTTGAGTTACAGCACCAATAATATTAAATTTACTTCCCAAGATTTTTTTTAAGACAATTTTTGCAACTGCACCTGCTGCAACTCTACACGCAGTTTCTCTAGCAGATTGTCTTCCACCACCTCTAAAATCTCTAATACCGTACTTTTTGAAATAAGTAAAATCAGCATGACCTGGTCTAAATTTATTTTTTATCGTCTCGTAATCCCTTGATTTTTTATCTTCATTGTAAATGATTATAGAAATTGGAGTTCCAGTTGTTCTCCCTTCAAACACCCCAGAGAGAATATTCACTTTATCAGACTCTTTTCTCTGAGTTGTAAATTTTGATTGACCCGGTCTTCGCATATCCATATCTTTTTGAATTTCTTTCTCAGAAATGGGTATATTTGGAGGGCAACCATCAATTACACAGCCAATCGCATGACCATGTGACTCTCCCCAGGTAGTAAATCTAAATATTTTTCCAAAAGTATTAAAAGACATAGATATTTAATGTATAAATTATTTTAAAGAAATTATGAATCAAAAAAATGGCAAAAATTCACTTGGTCTTGATAGATGCTTCCAAGATATTGAAAATCCAATAGATTTGTTCAATAATTGGTTTGAAGACGCTAAAAAGAAAGAAATTAATGATCCAAATGCAGTCGCAGTAGCAACTTCTGACGAGAATAATCAACCTAACGTCAGAATGGTTTTATTGAAAGGTCTAAACAACAAAGGTTTTGTTTTTTATACAAATTTTACTAGCAAAAAAGGCAAAGAACTTAAGAAAAACCTTAAAGCCTCAATGTGTTTTCATTGGAAAAGTTTAAGAAGGCAGGTAAGAATTTTAGGCAGGGTGGAGGAAGTTACTCAAGAGGAGGCGGACGAATACTTTAATTCTAGACCTTATAAAAATAAAATTGGAGCGTGGGCATCTAGCCAATCATCAGTTTTAGGTAATAGAGAAATATTTTTAAATAAAATTAAAGAATATGAAAAAAAATTTAACGATCAAAATAAAGTTCCTAGACCTCAGCACTGGTCTGGGTGGCGAGTTATGCCAAACGAAATAGAATTTTGGTTAGATGGAGAGGGCCGAATTCATGAAAGGTTGCTCTATGTTAAAGCTGGTAGTAAATGGGTAAAAAAATTATTATATCCTTAAAAGGATCTGTTAAGGCTAAAGCTAGTAAGATTTTGAAGTATTCTTTTATCGTCACTATCTGGAAAAATTCCTAATGAGTCATAAGATACGTTTACAAAATATTCTGCTCTTTTCATACTCGCTTCAATAGCTTTATATTTATAAATTAATGCCAATGTTTCACTAAAATCATCTTCGTTTCTTTTTTCTTTTTGCATTAGATTCTTTAAAAATAATCTTTCATCATCGTTGGCTTTTTGGAAGACTATAATAAGAGGAAGAGTGACTTTTCCTTCAAAAAAATCTTTGCCTATTTCTTTTCCAAAAAATTTATCTTTTCCAAAATAATCTAAAGCATCATCTGCAATTTGAAAAGCTAATCCCAAATTTTTACCATAAGACTCTAAAGCTTTTTTTTCCTTATCATCACTACCTGACAAGCACGCACCTGTTTTTGTTGCTGCAGAAAATAATGAAGCAGTTTTAAGGTTTATAATTTCAATGTAAGTGTCTTCAAGAATATCCGCTTCCCCTTTATGTTGTAATTGCAAAACTTCACCTTGAGCTATTTTAGCTGAAGTTGATGATAAAAGTTTTAAGATTTCTAAATCTCCATCTTCAACCATAATTTCAAAACACCTACTTAAAAGATAATCACCTACTAAAATTGATGATTGATTACCCCAGATTGAATTAGTAGTTTTTAAACCTCTACGTAAAGAACTTTCGTCTATAACATCATCATGCAATAAAGTAGCTGAATGAATTAACTCAACGCAAGACGCTAAGTTTATATCTCTCGCTCCTAAGTTATAACCTGAGAGTTTAGCTGAACCTAAAGTTAAAAGTGCTCTTAGTCTTTTTCCACCAGATTTAATGTGATGATCGCTCATTTTTTCGATTAGAGTCACTTCGCTTTTAAGTTTTTTGGCTATAAGTATTTCTACTTTTTCTAACTTATGACCTAACATGTTCTTAAGTTCTAAGTATGCAGAACTTGCTGATTTTTTTAAAGGTATTACTGATCCCATTTAATATGATTATAATTCATTTAAATGATAATAAATTTTTAATTCACTCCGTTATGACGCACCCAGAATTCAACTAGGAGTAGCGTAAGAAAATAATTAAAATTTTTTTTCATTACTGTTATAAGGTTAAATAGAACCTACGAAATGTTTTCAATATTTAAAAAAAAACCAATAATACCCCACGTGAGACTCACCGGTATAATTGGATCTGCCGGTAGATTTAAGCAAGGCATGGAATTGGCCAATCAACGTGATATTTTGAAAAAAGCCTTTTCAGTAAAAAAAATAACTCATGTTGCAATTTCAATAAATTCGCCTGGTGGTTCACCAGTCCAATCTCATTTGATTTATAGTTATATTAGAGAACTTGCCGATAAAAAAAAAGTTAAAGTTTTAATTTTTGCTGAAGATGTTGCGGCATCTGGAGGATATTTTATAGCTTGTGCAGGAGACGAGATATTTGCGAATTCTAGTTCTATAATTGGGTCGATAGGAGTGATTTCTGCGTCTTTTGGTTTCAAAGATTTAATACAGAAAATTGGAGTTGAAAGAAGAGTGTACACTGCAGGAAAAAACAAAAGTACTTTAGATCCATTTGTTCAAGAAAAAGAGGAGGATGTAAAAAGATTAAAGAATATACAATTAGAATTACATGCTGATTTCATTAAAGTAGTAGAAACAAGCAGGGGTACAAAACTAAAAGATCCAGAGAAAAATAATATTTTTACTGGAGAATTTTGGACTGGTAAAACAGCATTAAAGTTAGGTCTGGTTGACGGGATAGGAAATGTTGATCAAGTTTTAAAGGAAAAATTTGGAGAAAAAGTAATCATTAAAAATTTTGAAAAACGAAAAGGATTTTTAGCAAAAAAATTATCTTCATCAATTTCAGATCCAATAGATAAGATTATTTATAATCTAGAAGAAAAG
>MDTG01111083.1_pt1 | contig 15316 bp, 15 predicted proteins | sample 811421 | NCBI WGS metagenome assembly MDTG01 (sample SAMN05326645, study PRJNA326480) | marine metagenome | isolation source: seawater | place: Pacific Ocean: South East | collected 2011
TGATTATGTAGATAGTGTTTGATATTTACAAGTAGAATTTCATGAAACATTTAAAAATATTTGTAGAATTAACCAGATTAAAAAAGCCAATTGGTTTTATGCTTTTATTCTGGCCCTGTTCTTGGGGGTTAGCATATGCATATTCAATAAACCAAGATTATAATTTGTTTATCTATTACTTAATTTTATTTTTTCTAGGATCAGTTTTAATGAGAAGTGCCGGATGTATAGTCAATGATATAGTTGATAAAGACTTTGATAAAAAAGTTAAAAGAACTAAAACAAGACCTATCGCAGCTGGCAAGATATCTATTAAACAGTCTTTGCTTTATGTGTTAATTATTTGTGGTCTCGCTTTTTTCATTTTAATACAATTTAATTTCCTCACTATATTACTAGGAATGGGTTCAATGATTTTAGCATTTACTTATCCTTTCATGAAACGAATTACTTATTGGCCTCAATTATTTTTAGGATTAACTTTTAATTGGGGAGTAATAATGGCATGGGCTTCAATTAATAATAATATTTCTTCAGAAATAATTATACTATATTTAGCAGCCATATTTTGGACATTAGGCTATGACACTATTTACGGTGCACAAGATATGGTTGATGATGAAATTATAGGCCTCAAATCCACTTCGATTAAATTTAAAAAAAATATAAAACTATTTGTGATTTTAAACTACTTAATTACTTCATTATTAATAATCTTACTTTTTAAAGAAAAAATTGGATTAAATCTTTCTTCAGTTTTTATTATTATCTTTATTTTTAGTTTAATTTATCAAATCAATACATTTGACAAAAATAATGCTAAAAAATGTTTAAATTGTTTTAAATTTAATAATTATTCTGGACTTATGTTATTTTTCGCAATTTATGCATTTTAGATACAATGGAATTTGAAGAACTAAAATTAATTTTAAAAAGACTTTACAAAGAGTACGTAAGAAAACATATTTCAAAATTGTTGATTGCTCTTGTGTTATCTGTGATAGTTGCAGCTAGCACTTCTGGAATAGCTTGGCTTCTTGATCCAGCTGTAAAGAAAATTTTTATTGATCAAGATAAAGTATTTGCATTAACAATACCTCTACTAATTATAATCGCTTTTACAAGTAAAGGGTTATCATTATACTTTGCCAGAATAAATGTAATTAGAGTTGGTGAGGAAATTTCGGGTGCTCTTCAAAAAAAAGTTGCCTTAAATATTTTAACATCAGATATTCATATATTGGATAATAGGCACTCAGGAAAATATATTTCTAATGTAATGTATGATACTCACCATATAAAAAATTTAGTAAGCACTGGAATTTTAAATATAATGAAGGACAGTTTTTCAGTTTTTGCTCTTGTAACATTAATGTTTTATCAAAATTGGAAATTAGCTTTATTTGCTATTCTAATGATGCCTTTAGCTGCAGTTTTAGCCAAATCACTAGGGAAAAGGATTGGTAAAGCTACATCGAGTGCTGGTGAGTCATCAGGAAATTTAGTTACATTTTTATCAGAAATTTTTAAAGGATCAAAAATGATAAGAATTTATCAAAAAGAAGAAGAAGAAAACATTAAAGCTGAAAATGTTATTGACGATCTTGTTGAAAAAAATATAAAAATTGGAAGTATTGTTATCAGAGCAACGCCAATAATGGAAACACTTACGGGAGTTATGATTGCTGGGTTTATTGTTTATTCCGGCAAATTAATAGCTAATGGAGAAATTGGAATTAATAATTTCTTTTCATTCTTAGCTGCTATGATGTTAGCCTATCAACCCATAAGATCCTTAGCTACTGTAAACATGGTGGTTTACCAAGGAGCTGCGGCCTTCAAGAGAATTGGCAGTATTATAGATAAGAAAATCGAGATACAAGAAATAAAAGGTCATCCTGATCTTATTTTAGAAAATTCTGATATTAAATTTGAAAATGTTGGATTTAAATATAAGTCTACGCGTGACAAAGCTATAAGGGATATTAATTTTGAAATCAAAGGCAATACTATGGCAGCATTTGTTGGTCAAAGTGGTGCTGGAAAAAGTACAATTATAAATTTATTACCAAGATTTTATGATCCTCAAGATGGGACAATCAAAATAGATAATCAAGAAATTAGAAAAGTATCACTATCTTCTTTAAGAAAAAGTCTTTCAATGGTTAGCCAAGATGTAATTTTATTTGATGATACAATAAAAAAAAATATAGCTTATGCTAAAAATAATGCGACCGAAGCAGAGATAAAAAAAGCATGTAAATTTGCTGCTGCTGATAAATTTATTGAAAAATTGCCAAAAGGGTACGATACTATAATAGGTGAAAATGGTATCAAATTATCTGGTGGTCAAAAGCAGAGAATATCAATAGCCAGAGCTATTCTTAAAGAGTCTCCAATTATTTTGCTTGATGAAGCTACTTCATCTTTAGATACCGAGTCCGAAGAAATAGTCCAAAATGCAATTGTTAATTTAACAAAAAACAAAACAACTTTAGTTATTGCTCACAGACTTTCAACGATTCATAATGCAGATAAAATCTTTGTTGTAAAAGACGGAAAGATTATTAATTCAGGTGATCATAATTTTTTATTAAATAAATGTGATGAATATAAATCACTGTACAAAAAACAGTTAAAATAAAATGTTTCTCTTTTACAGAGTTTTTACTAATTTGCTGTATCCATTCTTGTCGATATTAATTTTTTTTAGAAAAATTATAAAAAAGGAAAACCATATCAGATATAAAGAGAAGATTTTTTCATCAAATTTTAATGTAGTAAAAAAAAATAACTGCAAACTTTTTTTATTTCATGCAGCAAGCATTGGTGAATTTAAAAGCATTCTTCCTATAATTGAAGAAATAAATAAAAAAGAAAATATAGAATTTTTGGTAACTACAACCACATTAAGTTCTGCTAATTTAGCGGAGGAAGAATTTAAAAAATATGATAATATTCAACATAGATTTTTTCCTTTAGATGTGGGTTTTTTAATGCAAAAATTTTTATCATCTTGGAAACCCGATGTGATTTTTTTAGTAGACTCTGAAATTTGGCCAAATTTTTTATTAAGTGCTAATAAGAATAAAATTCCACTAATTTTAATTAATGCAAGAATTACATCTAAGACCTTTAAGAAATGGATGTTTTTTCCTAAGACGGCAAAAAAAGTTTTTAACTTATTTGATCTCTGCCTAACGTCAAATTTAGAAACAAAAAATTTTCTACTTAAATTAAATGCAAAAAACATTTTTTTTAATGGGAATATTAAATTTATTAAAAGAATCTCAAAAAATGAAATAAACAACTTAAACAAACAAACTTTAATTAATAATAAATTTTGGTTTGCGGCAAGCACACATGAAAATGAAGAAATTTTTTGCCTTAGAACCCATTTGAAAATTAAAAAAAAATTTAAAAACATAATTACTATTATTGCACCTAGGCATATCGATAGGGTTAAAAATATAAAAAAGTTATTTGATAAATTTGATTTGAAAACACAAATATTAAATAAAAACGAAATTATTTTAAAAGATAGAGAGATAATTATTATTAATTCTTTTGGTGTTTTATCTAACTATTTTAAATATGCTAAAAGTGTATTTATCGGAAAATCTACTATAAAAAAATTAATAAATTCCGGTGGACAAAGTCCAATAGATGCCGCTCACTTAGGGTGTAAGATTTATCATGGTCCTTACGTTTATAATTTCAAAGAAATTTATGATTTTTTAGAAAAAAATAATATTTCAAAAAAAATAGATAATTTTGAAGAATTAAGCATGAATCTTATTAAAGATTTAGAGAATGCAAATAATAAGGAAAATAAAATTTCAATTTTAATTAATAATTTGGGTCAAAAAATATTAAATGATACAATGAAGAATATTAACAATTTTCTATTTGATGAAATTAAATAAACCCAGTTTCTGGAATAAAAAATATAGCTTTTTTTCTATTATCTTATTACCATTAACTTTGTTTGTTTTATTATTTATTTTTTTTAAAAAAAGATTTATTAAAAAAATTAAATTTAATATTCCCATTATTTGCGTGGGAAATATATATATAGGAGGAACTGGTAAAACCCCTGCTTCAATATACATCGGAAATGAATTATCAACGATAGGGAAAAAACCAGTTATAGTCAGAAAATTTTATAAGAGTCATAAAGATGAGCATAATTTAATAAAAGAAAATTTCAAAAACCTCGTTTTAGATAAGAGTAGAGTGGAAGGAATTATAAAGTCACAAAATATGGGCTTTGATACTGTTATTCTCGATGATGGTTTTCAGGATTATAAAATAAAAAAGGACTTAAATATTGTGTGTTTTAATCAACAGCAGCTTATTGGAAATGGCCTTGTCTTACCATCAGGACCTTTAAGAGAAAGTTTAAAATCTTTAAGAAAAGCTCATATAATTCTAATTAATGGCCAAAAAGATATTAATTTTGAAAAAAAAGTTTTAGCCATAAATAATAAATTAGAAATTCTATACACGGAGTATAAGCCTTTAAATATCAATGAGTTTAAAAATAAAAAACTGATGGCATTTGCTGGGATTGGAAATCCAAACAATTTCTTTCATTTGCTTGAAAAAAATAATTTAAATGTGCAAAAAAAATTAATTTACCCTGATCATTATAATTTTACTCAAAATGAAATTTTAAAACTTTTAGAAAAAGCCAAAAAAAATGAGTGCCAAATTATAACAACAGAAAAAGATTTTTATAAAGTTAAAGATTTTAAACATGATAATATAAGATTTCTTAAAATAGCTTTTGAGCTAAATGATAAAAAAAAACTTTTAAAAATACTTTCTAAATTATATTATGAAAATAATTAATTATTTATTTCAAGCCATCTTAATATATTTTCTTTTTTTTGTTGGCCTAATTCTTGGCATTAATTTAAGTAGAAAAATATTTTCTTTTTTATTTTTAATAATAGGCCCTATATTTAAATCAAAAAAAATTATAAAAAAAAATCTTTTGTTTTTTAAAAATAATATAACTCATATTGAAATAGATACTATTTCTAAAAATATGTGGAAAAACTATGGAATGACTTTTATAGAATATATTTTTTTAAATTTTTTAAGAAAAAATAATTCTCATATAAAAGTAATAGGCGAAGAGAATTTAGATAAACTTATTCATGAAAATAGACAAGTTATTTTCATATCAGGCCATTTTGCTAATTTTGAATTAATGTCTATGGAAATAACAAAAAGGAAGATTAATCTTGCCACTATATATAGGCCGCTAAATAATTTCTTTTTGAATCCATTTATGGAATATATGAGAAAAAAATATGTTTGTGATAAGCAAATTAAAAAAGGTATCCAAGGTGTAAGAGAGTCAATTGAATATATTAATCAAAAATATAGTATAGCATTAATGGTAGACCAGAGAGTGAGCGAAGGTGAGAAGGTTAATTTTTTCAGCCATCCTGCTCTTACAACTACTTTGCCTGCTCAACTTTCTTTGAAGTATAATCTTGGGATCATTCCTGTATTTATTGAAAGAATTAATAACAATAAATTTCAAATTGAATTTCAAAAAGAAATTAGACCAAATGACTTTAAAAATAAACTAGAACTAACAAAAAAACTTAATTTAATACTTGAGAAAATGATTATTAAAAATCCAAATCAATGGATATGGACGCACAATAGATGGAAATAAAATAATTAACTTTTAAGAGCTTTATATCGTTTGTTTGCCTCTATTGGAGAAAAATAAGCTTCTTGTAAATCTACATTCCAGTAATTTAAATCAGTTAATGGTATTTCTTTACCTGATATTGCACATATTACAAAATCGCCTTCCTCCACGAATTCAAACGAGTTGTGTTTAAAAATAAGTTTAGCTTTTTTTTTATTCATCAGTAAATTATACATTATAAAAATTAATATGAATATTGGATTAATTGGAAATGGTGGAAGAGAACATGCAATTTGTAAAAAAATTTATGAATCTTCCTTAACTAAGAAAATCGTATGTTTCCCTGGTAATGCTGGAACTTCGAAATTAGCAATTAATATTGACGTAGACTTATTAAATTTCAAAAAAATACTTCAATTAATCAAAATTCATAAAATTGATTTAGTTATAGTGGGTCCAGAAGAACCTTTAGTGAAGGGACTGGTTAATTTTCTAAATAAAAATAAAATTAAAGTTTTTGGACCAAATAAATATGCTTCAAAATTAGAGGGTTCTAAAGCTTTCATGAAAAAAATATGCAAACAAAACAAAATACCAACTGCTGAATTTAAAATTTGCAATAAAAAAAGCCAAGTTCTAAATTTTCTCAATAATAGTAAGTTGCCAATAGTTGTTAAAGCAGATGGATTGGCTGCAGGTAAAGGTGTAACTATATGTAAAACAAAAGAACAAGTTTTACTTACCTCTGAAAAAATATTTAATGGACAATTTAAATCCTCAAAAAAAATTGTATTGGAAGAATTTTTAAAAGGAGAAGAGGCTAGCTACTTTATAATTGTAGATAAAAATAATTTTAAATTTTTTGGAACTGCACAAGACCATAAGCGGGTTGGTGAAAGAGACAAAGGTGCTAACACAGGTGGCATGGGTGCTTATTCACCTGCTATGATTATTGATAAATCGCTTGAAAAGAAAATAATCAAAAAAATTATCAAGCCAACATTATTGTCATTAAAAAAATTAAAAAATCCATACAGAGGTTTTCTCTATGTTGGGCTAATGATAAAACAGAATGAGCCTTATTTAATAGAATTTAATGTAAGAATGGGAGATCCAGAGTGTCAAGTAATACTGCCTAGATTAAAAACAGATTTAGTCAAAATAATTAAAAACGCTGTTAAAAATAATTTAAAGAATACAAAAATAGAGTGGAAAAAAGATAAATGTATGACAATTGTTCTTTGCTCAAAAGGCTATCCCAATAAATATAAAAAAAATTTAAAAATTCCTAATATCAATAAAATTAAATTATCTAAAAATGATTTCATATATCATGCTGGGACGAAATTAGAAAATAATCAACTTTTATCTAATGGTGGAAGAGTTTTAAATATAACATCAATCGGAAAAGATTTTGTTCATATTCGCTATAAAATATTAAATCTAATAAAGAAAATTAATTGGAAAAATAGTTTTTTTCGTAAAGACATTGGTTGGAAAGTAATAAATAAACATGCGAATTATTAGTGGAAAACTAAAAGGCAAATCAATTAGCTTTCTTAAAAACTTTACTACAAGACCTTTAAAAAATATTGTTAAAGAAAATATTTTTAACATTATAAACCATTCAAATTTTATTAATACATCTATTGAAAAATCAAATGTTTTAGATCTTTATTCTGGTATTGGTTCATTTGGAATTGAGTGCATATCTAGGGGAGCTAAGAAAGTTATATTTGTTGAACAAGATAAAAAAGCTGTAGAAACTTTAAAAGAAAATATAGACAAATTATCAATTACTGGTCAAACGGAAGTTTTTCATAATAAAATAGAAAATTTTTTGAATCAAAAATCTAGAATAAAGTACAATATATTTTTTTTAGACCCACCTTTTATTGATAAAACATTTATTCAAAATCTTGAAAGAATTAAAAAAAAAAATATTTTTAGAAGAGAGCATCTTATTATTATACATAGAGAAAAGAAATCTAAAGATGCGCTAAATGAATACATTAACACATTATTTATAAAAAAATATGGACGTTCAAAAATTATATTTGCTGTATTTAACTAAGTATTTTTTTTGTAAATATTTTTACTTGCTCAACAGCTGGTTGATTAAAAGGATTTATATTTATTAATTTACCGATAATTACAGTTTCCAAAATAAAATAAGAAAATAATTCACCTAAAACCTCTTCATTTATTTTATTGATCTTAAATTCTCTGAATGGAATATTTTTTTGATAAAGTGTTTTTATCAAGGCACTTTTTTGTGCAGATTTTACATCTTCTATCGTTTTATTGTGCAAAATATTTATTTTATTAGTAATTTTTTTTGTATTAATTTTGTTTTTTGTTTTTTTCTCGATACTAAAAATGTGGAATAATTTATCTTTTGGGCCATCTAAATATAATTGTAACAAACTATGATGATCTTTAGGCACATTTGATACCATTGGTAAAAATCCTTTATTTTTTTTTCCTAAACTCTCAGCAATTAGTTGCTGGCACCAATAAAGAAATTTTTTTAATTCAGGAGCATAATTAAGAAATATAAGATTAGTGATTTTTTTTCTTTGTATTAAACTTGCCAATTGAACTGAGCTATTTCTCAAAAATGAATTTTCTTTATTTTTCAAAAATTTTCTAATATTAAATCTTAACTTAAAAATGTCAGCACCCATTAAATATGCAGGTATAATACCCACTTCCGATAACACAGAATATCTACCACCTATATTTTTTTTGTGTTCGACATAAAATAAATTAAATTTTCTTGAAAGCAAATATAATAAATTATTTTTTTTTTCTGAAATTAATATAATATTTTTAGAATTTTTTTTAATTACATTCATCGAAAATAAATTTGATAATGTTTCAACAGTATCTCCTGATTTTGAGATTATTAAGAAAAGAGTTTTATTTAAGTTTTCTTTTTTTTTAAAATTTAAAATTTTTTCTGAATTTAAATCATCAAAAAAATAAATTTTTTTTTTTATCTTTTTATGCAAAAAATTATGTATTGCTTCTGCTCCTAATATAGAGCCACCCATACCAACGAATGCTATGGTTTTAAATTTATTAAACTTTTTTAACTCATTAATTTTAAAATTAAATTTAAATTTACTATTTAATACATTTAAAACTTTACTCGGATTTTTTAAATCCTTCATAATAGTTTTAATTATATTTTTATAATTATTAGAAAATTTTTTTATAATTTTTTCTTCTAAATGATTTTTTTTAATAGTGTTTTTTACAATTAGATTTTTATTCACTTTCGAATCTTTTTTAATATTGAATCTTCAGTAGAAGTAGATTTATTGTTTATAGTATTTTTTTTTTTTGAATTATTTATAATCTTTTTAATTCTATCCTCCTCTATACTTTTTTTAGGCTGAGAATCGGGCTTTGGTAAAGTATTATAATCTGGCGGCAAAATTAAAGGCTCTCTTTTTTTTACTAAAAACTCATCTGTTGATTTAACTTTTTCATTTCTTAAAACTTTAGCAGCATTTTCAATTCCGGCTCCACAAGAGTGGAATAAGAAAGATAATACAACAACCAAAAAAATTTTTTTCATTTTATCTTTTTATAAAAAAACCTTTCATAATAAAAGCTAATATACCTAAAGTTATAAATATGTCTGCTACATTAAATGTAAACCAATGGAAATTATTATAGTGTAAATCAAGGAAATCGGGAACAGCATGATAAAACAATCTATCATAGAAATTACCAACAGCTCCTCCTGCAATAATTGAAAAAATCAGTTTATCAATAATTTCTGATATTATGACTGTATATATTATAAATACTATGACTAAACCAATTAAAAGTGAAATTGAATTATAGATTAAAATGGATTTAAAACTAAATAATCCAAAACCAACTCCCGTGTTCCAAATTAAATTAAAATTAACATAATTATTAAAAGAATATATATTTTCCGAAAAATCATTAATTATTATAATTTTTGTATATCTATCCAGACCAAATATTAATAAAATTAAAAATAGACAATAAATATTTTCTTTTTTAAAAAGTAAATTTATTTTTTCCTTAAAAGTTTTTTTCACTTCTATTTATTTTTTTTTAAAGATGCTTCTTCACATCTAGTGCAATTACTTGCTAATATTTTCCAGCATCTTGGGCATTTATTACCAATAGTTTTTTTAACTTCTATTTTTATTTGATTTTGATTATCTTTTTTTGTTTTTTCAGCTTTTGAAGTAATAAAATATTCAGCTAAGTCTATACCTTCAAGTAAATTAAATGCTTCATTGTCTGCAATTATTTTAATTTCTGCTTCTAAACTAGAACCTATTTCTTTGTTAGTTCTTTTTTCTTCTATAGCTATATTGGCTTCCTGCCTAATTTTAAATAATTTTTCCCACTTACTATTTAGTTCATTATTTTTCCAATTTTGTGGAATTTCCACAAATTGTTGCTCGTGAATACTTTCATCTTTTTTATTAATTAAACTATAAATCTCTTCTGTAGTGAAGGCCAAGATGGGTGCAAACCATTTAAGCAAGCATTCTAAAATTATATTCAAAACAGTCACACAATCTTTTCTTTTTTTTGAACTTAAGCTATCGCAATAAAGAGCATCTTTTCTTATATCAAAATAAAAAGAAGATAAATCTAATGTACAAAAATTTAAAAGTACTTTAGATAACTTATGAAAATTATAATTTTTAAGGTTATCTTTTACAGATCTATCAATTACATATAGTTTATGAAGAATATATTGTTCCAGTTCATCTAATTTTTGGATATCAAGATTATTAAAATCTTGTTTTTCATGATCATCTTTTATATTTCCTAAAACAAATCTAAATGTGTTTCTTATCTTCCTGTAAGACTCGGAGTGTTGAATTAAAATACTTTTATCTATTCTAAGGTCTTCAGCATAATCTGAAGATGCTACCCAAACTCTTAAAATGTCTGCACCATAGTTTTTTAAAATATCCTCTGGTGAAATTACATTTCCCATTGATTTAGACATTTTTAATCCTTTTCCATCAACTACAAATCCATGAGAAAGAATACTTTTAAATGGAGCCTTATCTCTTGTCCCACAAGATTCTAATAACGAAGAGTGAAACCATCCTCTGTGTTGATCTGAACCTTCTAAATACATATCGGCAGGCCATTTTAGATCTTTTCTTTTTTCTAAAACAAAACTATGTGTTGATCCACTGTCGAACCAAACTTCAACAATATCATTTAATTTTTCGTAATCATCAGGATTATATTCATTGCCTAAAAAAACCTTTGAATCATCTGTAAACCAACAATCTGATCCTTGTTTTTCATAAATCTTGGCTATTCTATTAATAACTTTTTGATCTCTTAAAGGTTCTTTAGTTTTTTTATTAATAAAAATAGGCAAGGGTACTCCCCAAACTCTTTGTCTTGATACACACCAATCAGGTCTTCCTTCTACCATTGAAAGTAACCTTTCTTTTCCTTTTTCAGGATAAAAAATAGTTTCATTAATTGCTTTAACTGCTTTGTTTCTTAAATTATTTTTTTCCATAGAAATAAACCATTGCGGTGTAGCTCTATAAATTAATGGAGCTTTTGATCTCCAAGAATGTGGGTAACTATGATTTAATTTTGCATTTTTCAATAATTTATTTTGCTCTTTAAGTTTTTCAATAACAATTGGGTCTGCTTTAAAAATATGTATGTTGGTGAATTGAGGAATTTCTTTAGTATAAAGCCCTCCGTTATCTACAGTATAGAGAGCAGGTATATTATTTTTCAAACACAAATTATAATCATCTGGGCCGTGACTTGGCGCACAGTGCACAATTCCCGTTCCTTGTTCTAAATTAACAAAATGTGCGTCCAACATTGGAACATCATAGTCGAAACCCATTTTAATGAATGGATGAGAACAAATAGTTCCGACAAGATCTTCTCCTTTAACAGATTTTAAAATTTTATATTTTTTTATTTCACAATTTTTTGTGATTGAATCAATTAAATTTGTTGCAACAATAATTTTTTTTTCTTTAAAATGATCTAGTTCATTAATTTCAATTATTGAGTAATCAATATTTTTATTAAATGCTAATGCTTTGTTCGCTGGAATTGTCCATGGTGTTGTTGTCCAAATTATAACACTAGAATCTTTTAAGAATTCGTGTCTGGTTTCTTTAATTTTAAAAGCAACATAAATTGTATTAGACGTATGATCCTTGTATTCAACCTCTGCATCAGCTAGTGCTGTTTTTTCAACCGTAGACCAAAATACAGGTTTAAATCCTTGATACAAACTTCCATCAATAAGAAATTTACCTAATTCTCTAACTATTTGAGCTTCAGCTTCAAAACTCATAGTAGAATAATAATTTTCAAAATCTCCTACTACACCCAGCCTTTTAAATTCCTTTATGTGAACGTCAATCCAGTTTTTTGCAAAATCTCTACATTCTTCTCTAAAATCTTTTATCGGAATTTCATCTTTGTTTTTTTTCTTTTTTTTGTATTGCTCTTCAATCTTCCACTCTATAGGTAACCCATGACAATCCCACCCAGGAACGTAAATTGAATCTTTTCCGTTCATTTGATGGAAGCGAGTTATAATATCTTTTAATATCTTATTAAGTGCTGTACCCATATGAATGTGGCCATTTGCATATGGGGGGCCATCATGTAAGATAAACTTCTCTTTTCCCTTAGAATTTTTTCTAAGTTTTTCAAAAATTTTACTTTTTTCCCATTTTTCTAAAATTTGAGGTTCTTTGGTGGGTAAACTAGCCTTCATTGAAAAAGCTGTTTTTGGAAGCTGTAAAGTATCTTTAGACATTATTTTTTAGCTTTTTTTATATCAATTCTTATTTGTTTTTTTAAATTCTCGATATCTCTAAATTTTTTTTCTGGTCTAATAAACTTTTTAAAACTGACACTAATATCTTTATTATATAAATTTTTATTAATTCCAAAGATATTTGTTTCTAATAATAAATTTTGTCCATCAACTGTTGGTCTATAACCAATATTAGCTATGCCCTTTTTGCTAAATTTTGGTCCTTTTACTTTAACAGCATAAACACCAAGTTTGGGAATCACATAATTATCAATCTTCATATTACATGTTGGAAAACCAATTTTTTTCCCAAGCTTGTTTCCTTCAATAACTTTACCCATTATACACCATTCTCGATTTAATATTTTATTTATTTCTTGAATTTTTCCTAATTTTATATTTTTTCTAATTAATGTAGATGAAATAATCTTATTATTTTTTTTATATGGCTTAGTAATTAAATTTTTATAATTATAAGTTTTTTCATATTTTTTAAGTGTTAAAATATTTCCTTGCCTCCTAAAACCAAATTTAAAATTTTTACTTACAAATAAAAATTTACACTTTGTTTTTTTATAAATTATATTTTTAATAAATTGTTCAGCAGTGAGAGAGGAAAAAGTTTTATTAAAATTGATTATGATCAAAAAATCTAAATTAAATTTTTCGAGATATGTTTTTTTTTGATTTAGTGAATTTATTCTATGATTTTTTATTTTAGGATTGAAAAACATTACTGGTATAGGCTCGAATGTTATTATGCCAAAAGGTAATTTGTTTTTTTTTGCTTTTTCTTTAGCTTCGTTAATAACTTTTTGATGTCCTAAATGTAAGCCATCAAAATTACCAATAGCAATTACGCCACCAGAATGTTTTTTTTCAATATTTGTATTGTAATAAACTTTCATACTACCATTGAAGCTCTTTTTGAAAGTAATTAGCTTTAACCACATATTTTTTTAAAAGATTGTGTAATTCTGTATTAGTTTCAAATTCATCTCGATGAACACCTGTTGATATAAATAAACAATCTTTTTTCATATTATTCGCTCCTTTAATATCTGTTCTAAGATTATCACCGATCGCTAAAACTTTTTCTTTTTTATTGAAACATAAGTTGTAGATTTCTTCGTATGGTTTGCCAAAATAAATGACCTTGCCTCCAATTTCTTCAAAAGTTTTAGCCACTGATCCGGCACAGTATTCTTCACTATTACCTTTGTGGACTGTTAAATCTGGATTAGTGCACACAAACTTTTTAAAAGTATATTTTTTTAAAAAATTTTTATAAAAATTTAAATCTTTTTTTTGATTATCAAATAATCCTGTCCCTAAAATAAAATCACAATTTACTATGTCTTTTGTTTTATTTTCTTGAACTTTTTCAAAAATAGAAGAGTCTTTGTTAGGACCTATATGGAAAAAAGTTTTACCAAATTTATTTTTATTGATAGCATGCATTGCAGCTTCACCCGAGGTAATTACATTTGTTAGATATTTTTTATCCATTTTCATTTTAATCAAATAATCAATAACTTTTGCACTAGGTCTTGGTGCATTAGACAAAAATATAATCTTTTTAGAGTTTTTTTTTAACTTATCTACAGTTTCAATTGCTTTTTCATTAAGTTTTATTCCGTTATGCATAACACCCCACAAATCAATTACGAATGTGTCGTAAGCTTCAAATATTTCTGATAAATGATTTAATTCTCTCAATTTTATCTTTTGTTCCTAAATTATATTGTTTAATACCCTTAAAATTATTGCAATTAAGCCTTTTTTTATGATTTTACCCTCTTGAAATCCTATTAAAACACACCATATCAGGCATACATCAAAATTTATAGGAGAAAATATATATGAAATTTAGACCTTTACACGATCGAGTACTTATTAAAGTGTTGGACAGCGAAGAAAAAACTGCTGGAGGAATTATAATCCCTGACACAGCCAAAGAAAAACCTCAAGAAGGTGAGGTTGTTGCCGTTGGAACTGGATCAAGGAATGAAGACGGAAAGCTTTCGCCGATGGACGTTAAAGTCGGTGATATTGTTCTTTTTGGGAAGTGGTCAGGCACTGAAGTTAAAATTGATAATAAAGAATATAGCATTATGAAAGAATCAGACATAATGGGTATCTCAAAAAGCAAAAAATAACATTTAAAGGAGAATACAATGGCAAAAATAATTAAATTTGACACTGACGCGAGAACAAGAATGCTTAAGGGTGTTAATACACTTGCTAACGCAGTAAAAGTAACTTTGGGACCAAAAGGTCGTAATGTTGTTATGGATAAATCTTATGGATCACCGAAAATTACTAAAGATGGTGTTTCTGTAGCTAAAGAAATAGAGCTTGAAGATAAGTTTGAGAACATGGGTGCTCAAATGGTAAAAGAAGTTGCTAGCAAAACGAACGATAATGCTGGTGATGGAACTACTACTGCAACTATCTTAGCGCAAGCAATTGTGACTGAAGGATTAAAATATGTAACGGCTGGAATGAATCCTATGGATATTAAAAGAGGAATTGATAAAGCTGTTGAGCAAGTTATTGAAAAGTTAAAATCATCTTCAAAAAAAGTTAAAGCTAACGAAGAAGTTGCTCAGGTTGGAACTATTTCAGCAAATGGTGAAAAATCAATTGGTGATATGATTTCAAAAGCAATGCAAAAGGTTGGTAACGAAGGTGTGATAACAGTTGAGGAGGCGAAAGGTGTTGAAACTGAACTCGATGTTGTTGAAGGTATGCAGTTTGATAGAGGATACCTATCTCCTTACTTTGTAACTAATACCGAAAAAATGACAACTGAA
>MDTG01266748.1_pt1 | contig 15316 bp, 15 predicted proteins | sample 811421 | NCBI WGS metagenome assembly MDTG01 (sample SAMN05326645, study PRJNA326480) | marine metagenome | isolation source: seawater | place: Pacific Ocean: South East | collected 2011
AAGTAAAATCTAACTTTTCATCACCACTACCATTAATGCCTATATCTAAATTTTGTATGGCATTTTCTATGAATATTTGTCCCACTCTTCTACTTACACACCTTTCTCCATAAAGTGCTGATGGTCTAATAATTGTGTAGGGTAAATCAAAAACATTATTGTATGCTTTAACAATAAGCTCTCCAGATAATTTTAATGTTCCATATATTCCTATAGGTTTACAAATTGTATTTTCACTAACATCTTTTCCATCAAAATTTCCATAAACCATGCTTGAAGATAAATAGATTACATGTTTTTTTGCAACTCTCGCAAAATCTAAAGTATTCTCCAAAGTTCTTAAACTATTATCAAATGTGCTATGTGGATCTTTATTAGATTTGTTAGCATGAGATACTGCTGCCAAATGAATAATTATATCAGGATCAATTTGCCCATAAACTTTTAAAATACGATTATAATCTCTGGCGTCTTGAATAATAAATTCAATTTTTTTTTTCTTTAAGAGATCAATTCTATTATCTAAAATTGCAGAATATAAATCTTTATTTTTTACCTCTTCTTTGTCCATTGAATAAAGATTATTTATAGACAAACTATCTACTATATATGGTTTTGCATTCTTGTCTTTTAAATATAAAGCAAGATTATGTCCAATAAAACCACTTCCACCTACAATTAAAATTTTTTTATTTTCGATATCCATAGAACTCCTTTATCACTTTTACCACCTTGTTTAATTCTTTAAAATTAAGACTTGGGTAGATTGGTAATGATATATTTGTATCTGCGTAACTTTTTGCATTTTTAAAAATTGACTTTTTTAAATTATACTTTTTTTTGTAATATGTCATAAGTGGCAATGGAGTAGCATAGTGAATACTTACACCTATCTTTTTACTTTTAAATTTTTTAAGAAGCTTATCTCTATTTTTACAAAATATTTGAAAAACAAAAAAAGAGCAGTCGCGTGAGTACGGCATACATTTTATTTCTTTAACATTTTGAAGACTTTCAATATATTTTTTGGCCAATAAATGTCTCTTCTTTAAATTTTCTTTATAATTTTCTATTTGTTTGAGTCCTAAAGCAGATTGAAAATCAGTTAATCGATAATTAAACCCTAAACTTACAACATCGTAAGTGCCTTGTTTTTTTCTTTGGTTAATGTCTTTGTCTATTCCAAAAGCTTTTAACTTTTTTATTTTATCATAAAAACTTTTATTATTTGTTACTAGCATGCCACCTTCTCCTGTAGTAATTTGCTTAGTGGGGTAAAAAGAAAAACAACCAGAAATTCCAAAATTACCTGCATGAATAGACCTAAATTTTGTTCCTACAGAGTGAGCACAATCCTCAATTAGTTTTATTTTATATTTTTTGCATATTTTTTGAATCAAATCTATTTGGCATACTAAGCCAGCCATATGTACAACAATTATGGCCTTAGTTTTTTTTGAAATTTTTTTTAAGATTTTTCCAGGATTTATATTTCCAGTTACTAAATCAATATCAACAAAAACTGCCTTTGCTCCTGTATACTCTACTGCATGAGAAGTTGCAGTATGTGACATGGCTGGCACGATTACTTCATCACCTTTTTTTAACCCTAATGCTAAACATGATAAATGAAGTGCTGCAGTGCAGCTTGAAACAGTTACAGAATATCTTGATCTAGTATAATTTTTAAATTTTTCTTCAAATTTTGAAGTATTTTTTCCATGAGTTAACCAACCACTTTTAATAGTTTTTTTTACTAAATCTAAATCAGTAGCAAAAATATTTGGTTTTGAAAATTTTACACTCATTTATATGTATTTAATCTTTATTTCTTTATTCTTTTTTATCGAGTCTTCAGCAGCAAAACATACTGACATCAAATCAAATTGTTCTTTTTCAGATATAAGAGATTTTTTTTTATTATCATTAATGCAATCTAAAAAATTTTGTATTAACTTTTTTCTATTAACTTTATCGGGATATGAATATTTGTTTTTTTTTAAAGTATCCTTTGTGTATGTGAAAGATCCACTTAAGGTATTATTTATGGTTTTATTTTTTGTAAAAATTTTAATCTCATGGAAATGCTCATGAATAGCAGCAGCATTTGCTGTTATTTTTGCAATTATATTGCCTGGAAATTTTAGAATTATTAATGCCATACTATTTTTTTTATAAATGGTTTTACTTGTAGCTATATTGTTTGCAACAGCAATAACTGAGTGGGGTCTTTTTCTTAATAACCACATTACTAAATCTATTACATGTATACCGGCACCAAGTATTAAAGAATAATTTTTTATTTTTGATCTCCATCCAAAAAGTTTTTTTTTTCTCCCCCATATATAATCAGCTTCTATATAAAATATTTTATCCTTAGTAATTTTTTTTTTGATATTCACAAATAAATCATTTACTCTTAAAACTAAGTTAGATCTCATTTTCAAGCCTGATTTAGAAATCATTTTTTTAATATGTCTCAATTGACTGAGCGTTAAACACATTGGCTTTTCTACAATTATATTTTTTTTATTTTTTATACATTTTAATATTTGAGGATAGTGATCATCATCATAACTTGCGATTGATACTAAATTTATTTCTTGGTTTGAAAAAATTTCATTTTCTTCATTAGTTATTATTAAGTTTGGAAATTTTTTTTTAAGAATTGAGAGCTTATTTAGGTTTTTTTCACAAATCATTTTTACTTCAGCTTTTTTATAATTTTGAATAGCTTCAAAATGTTTCTGGCCTATTCCAAAACCTATAATACCTGCTTTAATTTTTTTCATTCAAATAACTATAGTTTAAAAATTTTTTTTTTGTAAAATGCTTTAATATTCTTCTTAAATCATAAATCGTATCTATCGATAGTTTTTTTACACTATTTTTTTTCTTATTTGTAAAATTTTTAATTTTAAATCTAGATGAATTTCGATAAAAATATCTTGTTACATGTTCTTTATCTAATTTTGAAAAAAATTTTAAATTTTTTTCAAGAGTATTAGTTTTAATAATTTCAACAGATTGCCCTGATGGAAATGTTCTTGGAAATATATTTGTTATCAAATCAGAATTTTTATTTTTTTCAAATATATTCATAATTCTATTTATTAGACGAAAATCTATTAGCGGACTATCGCCTGAAACTCTTAAAAAAAAGCTTTGTTTTTCTGATTTTGCAGTATCACAAAGCCTTTTTGCAACATTGTTTAAAGAACCTCTAAAATATTTTATTTTTTTATCCTCAAGAAATCTTACTAGTTTGTCGTCTTCTTTATTTTTTGATGTTGAAACTATTATTCTTATTTTTTTACTTTTGTTAATCTTATCAAATACATGTTTAATCAATGGTTTGCCGTAAAAGGAATATAAAATTTTATTTTTAAATCTTTTAGAAGAAGTTCTAGCTTGAATTGTGACTAACAAAAACTATCCTCGCTGAACATTATCTTTAACTTCAAATCTTCCTCTACAATCAATAATCAACTTAGCTTCATTCTTTATTAAATCATAATCGAATAGATCGTGATCTGTCATGAGAACTACAATATCAGAACTTTTTAAAACCTTTGAATTTAGAATATTTACTTTTTTAATTTTTTTTATTGAAATTTTATCTTTCACATAAGGATCATATATCGAAATATTCTTAATTCCTTTTTTAAAAAGCCTATCAATCAATTTTATAGAAGCTGACTCTCTAATATCGTCAAGATCTTTTTTATACGAAAGTCCCAGAATCAAAATTTTTGATTTAGCTAAAGTTATTTTTTTAAAATTCAGATTTTTGAGAATTTTTTGCATTATAAAATTTAAAACAAGAATATTTATTTTTGCAGATAATTTAATAAATTTTGCTGGAAGACCTATTTTTACTGACTTCCAATATAAATAGCCTGGATCGACAGGTATACAGTGTCCACCAATACCAGGACCAGGATTAAACGGTCTAAAACCATATGGCTTAGTACTAGCTATTTTTATAACATCAAATATATCTAAATTCATTTTATCTGCTAAAATTTTCATTTCATTTATAAACCCAATATTAACAGACCTATAAATATTTTCTAAAAGTTTTGAAAATTCAGCAATTTCAATACTTTTACTTTCAACTATTTCATTAAATGATTTGCTATAAAAGTTTGAAATAACTTTTAAACAATTTTTTGAATATCCACTTACAACTTTTGGAATTCTTTGAATTGAATTTTCATTTTTCCCTGGATTAATTCTTTCAGAAGAAAATCCTAAAAAAAAATTTTCTCCCACTTTAAAATTATTTTTAATTTTTTGATAAATTTCTTCTTCAGTAGTACCCGGATAACTTGTGCTTTCTAGAATTAGTATTTGGCCCTTTTTAAGATATTTTTTAATTGAATTAATTGTTGTTTTAATACAACTCAGGTCTGGTTTTTCATTGTTTTTAAGTGGGGTTGGAACACAAATAATTATCACATCACATTTTTTAATGTGTGAAAAATTAGAATAAAAATTTCCATTTTTATTTATTAATTCTATATCCTTGCTAGAAATTCTATCAATATATGACTCATTTTTTTTTATTTTTGCAATTTTTTTTTTATTTATATCAAAACCTATTATCTTGAAGTTATTTTTAACAAATAATATTGAAATTGGTAGACCCACATAACCTAACCCAATTATTCCAACAAGACACCTCTTGGTGTTTATAAGATTATTTGCTTTTTTAAATAATAAGTTTTTCATTTACAGACTAGTTTTAAATTTAACCTCTACAGTTGAGTTTTTAAGTCCAAGGTGCATGGTACGGGATTTTAAAAAAATGTCTCCAGGGTTTAGTTTTTTTCTAGATTTAACGACTTTTATTATTTCATATTTAATACTTTTAAAATAAAAAAATGCATTAGGATATGGGTGCTGCAAAGCCTTCACAAATCTATCAGCCTGACTAAATGTTTTTGTTTTAAAGTCAAATTTAGAGTCATTTTTATTTCTCTGTTTCCATATAATTCCTTTTTTTCTTTGTTTTTTTGGCTTCTTATTATCTACTATTTTTTTAATAGCCTCCATTATCATTTGAGGAAAGTTTTTATTTGCAATTTTATGCAGGTTATTTATGTCATAATCTTTTTTTATAATAAATTTTCTCTCAGAAAAAATATCTCCTCCATCGACTTTATGATTAACTTTAATAACGCTTATTCCAAATGTTTTTTCACAATTTATCAACTGCCAATTTAAAGGGGATCCACCCCTATATTTTGGTAGGATTCCAGCATGACAATTTAAGAAACCTAATCTTGGTAAATTTATAATTGATTTTTTGAATATCAAGGGAAAACCACATGATAGAGCTATGTCGACATTTTTTAATGTATCGATAATAATTTGCTGATTAAGATTATCAATTAATTCAAAATTAATTTTCTTAGAAATATTTTTTAAAATATGGGGTTTTAAGAATTTTTTTGCGACAAATACATTTAAGATTTTAAATTTTTTATTATTAAATTGTTTTAAAACTTCTAGACCTCTTTCTCCATTAAAAAAAAAACAATATGATAATTTTGATATTTTGTTCATAATATAATAATAAAAGTCTTAAGCATTCAAAATATTAAATTAATATTTGATTTTAAGATTTTTACTAATATAAGTTTGTTTAATTTGTGAATTTGTTAATCTTGAGGCACAATTTTATAAAAATATAACAAAAAAATAGAAACTAAGGTAAAATGATAGCATTAAATACTCAAATTGAAGCCTATTTGAAAGAACCAGATAGACTTAAATATCATCAAAAAGAATTAATTGAAATAATAACAAACAGAATAAACCCGAACTCTTCAGGCGAAGCTTTAGATATTGGATGTGCAACAGGTGCTTTGATAAGAAATTTATCCACTATACTTGAGAAATATAATTTTACTGGTTTTGATAAATCAAAAGATTTGATCGATTGTGCAAAAAAATTAAATAATAATGCATCATCAAATTTTTTTGCTGGTGATGTGAATTCAATTAAATTTGATAAAAAGTTTAATTTTATTTGTGCTGTAGGTGTTTTAAGTATTTTTGATGATTTAGAAACTCCACTTAAAAAATGGTTATCATGGCTAAATGATGATGGCATTTTGTATTTATTTGGTGGGTTTAATAAAAGAGATATAGATACAAGAATATTATTCAGAAATAATACTGTACAACAACCACAATGGGAAGGTGGGCTGACTTCCTATTCAGTTAAAACAACAACTCGCGTTCTTAAAAAATTAGGTTACAAATGTAATTTTAAAAAATTTCATTTACCAATTGATTTAAAAGAAGATTTAGATAATCCAGTTAGAACCTATACAGAAACAACTACAACAGGTGAAAAATTAATTTTGTGTGGTGCCAATGTAGTCAGGGAGAAATTTTTTGTTACTATCGAAAAGGATCAAGATCTTGAAAATTAAATATTGTTCTAAATGCGTATTACCTAGTACTAGACCTCAGATAAATTTTAATTATGATACTTTAACTTGTGATGCGTGCAATAACACTGTTAATAAAAATAAAATCGATTGGTCTGAACGTAATCAACTTTTTAAAGATTTAGTTAAAAACGTTAAGAGTAAAAAAAAGACATATGATTGTGTTATTCCTGTAAGTGGTGGCAAAGATAGTACCTGGCAAGTAATAGTTGCTTTAGAGCATGGATTACATCCCATTTGCATAACATGGAAAACTCCAGCGAGAAATGAAATTGGTGCGGAAAATCTTCAAAATTTAATCAAATTAGGTGTTGATCATATAGATTTTAGTATAAACCCAAAAATTGAAAAAAAATTCACATTAAAAACTTTTGAAAAGCTTGGAAGTCCAGTTATTCCAATGCATATGGCTTTACATGCGATTCCTCTACAATTAGCAACAAAATTTAAAATACCATTAATTCTTTGGGGTGAAAATTCAGCAAGTGAATATGGGGGGGAAAAAGAACTAAAAGGTCTGAGCTTAAATCGTAAGTGGTTGTTAAAATATGGTGTAACTAATGGAACTAGTCATTCTGATTGGGTTGATGAAGAGCTATCAGAAAAAGATTTAGCCCCTTACGTTTGGCCTAGTGATGATGAGCAGAGACAATCTGGAGTAAAAGCTGTATTTTTAGGTCATTATTTTCCATGGGACCCACAACATACATTTGAAGTAGCAAAAAAATTTGGTTTTAAAAGTGCAAATAAAGCTAAAACAGGATATTATACATTTGCAGATATTGATGATGCTTTTCTCATCACAATCCACCACTGGATGAAATGGTATAAATTTGGATTTACACGTATCTGGGACAACCTTTCTTTGGAAATAAGAAATAAGAGAATAACAAGGGATGAGGCTATGTTAAAAATTAGATCTATAGGAGAAGAGCTGCCTAGTTCTGAAATATCATTATTCTGTAAGTATGTTAATATATCTGAGTCAAGATTTTTTGAAATAGTAAACTCATTTAGAAATAAAAATATATGGGAAACAAATGATCAAGGAGTTTGGTATATAAAAGATTTTTTAATCAAAGATTGGAGATGGCAATGAAATTTAAATCAAAAAATCCTCCTCGTACCTTTAACGTAGGAAAAGATGAAAAAATTTCCCTTAGTGATATGGGCGATATTCATCTGGATCCAAATGAGCAGGTCACTTTTGTAACTGAAAGTAATAATCGATATGATTTTTGTAGAAAAGATTGGGGGTTTTATGCTACCCCTTCTATAAACTCAAGGCTTAAGAATGAAAATTTTATTACTGCTTTGGTAGCTAACGAAAATCGTAATATATATATAATGGTAGTCGAAAAATCTAAAATTAAAGAATTTCGGAAATATTTAAAAGATGACAATCAAACTGTTCTTTCTTGGCTTGGTGATCCTCTTGAATAATATCAAGTAGCTGTTTCAAGAAAAATTTTTATATTTAGAAAATTAAAAATAAATTTACTTTCACTATTTAATAGATTCTTCTTTTTAAATAATTTTTCTATTTTTTCTTTATTAATCAATTCAAATACTTTGCTATCATCCAAAAGAAATTCACGAACTTTGGGATCATTAGTATCTAAAAGATCTTCTATTGATCCATTAAAACCAACTTTTTTTGGATTATCTAATATTGGCTCCGAAACAATTGTGCGAACTGCATCCCGTAAAACACTTTTTTTCACACCATCTTGTATTAAATGATGTTCGGGTATAGAAAATGCTGTTTCAAAAAGTTGGCGATCTAAAAATGGTGATCGGTTTTCAACTGAAAAGTACATTGAATTTAAATCATCTTCATGAAGAATAACTGGTACTATCTCATGGAATAGCTCGTTCAGCATTCTATTTCTAAGTAAACCCAAACCATAATTTTTCTCATGATAATTTTCATGCCAATCTTTATTTAAAAAATTTGAATATACTTTGCTATCATCATAAATATGCTCTCTAAAATCAGGATTATTTATATATAAAAAAGGATCGCTAAGATGTTTATTTCTTACATAAGGAAGGTGATTTTTTTTCCAACCTTCTAAAGCTAAGCCAAAAGTTTTGGGGTCATCATGCATTGACTTAAGAAACAGATTTCCATGATCATAATACCCTGTGAACAACTCATCTGCACCTGTACCACTAATGCTGACTTTAAAACCTGCTTCACTTATTGCTTTCATTAATTTCCAATGCAAAAAATAATTTATGGTATAAACTGGACAATCATGTGCATTAACTAATGTTTTAAGATCTTCTAAAAAATTTTTTTTTTGAATTGGAACTGTAGTGTGTGATATTTTTAAATCTTTAACAGCTTTTTTTACTAAAAAATCCTCATTATATCTCTCATCTGAGCTAGATACTGTAAATCCATGAACATCAAATTTATTTTCCCTAGACGCAATACTTATTAATGCATTTGAATCAATTCCTCCACTCATACAAAATGCTATGGGAACATCAGAACGCAACCTCATGGAGACACTCCTACGTAAGTTTTCTCTAACTTTCTCGACAGAGTCACTGTAAGAAAGCTTCTCATTAACTTTAAGGCTTGGTTTCCAGTATGTTTTTGTAGTTAACTTAAGATCTTTACTTATTTTTATCAATTGACCTCGACCCACCTCTTGCACCTCGTTAAAAAAAGTAGAGTTTTGTTTATAAATTGATTTGTACCCATTAATCAGATGTCTATGGATTTGGTCAAAGTTAAAATTTAATCTTCGATTAAGTAGTTGAAATAAGGATTTTGTCTCTGATGAAAAGTGTATCCCATCATCTTGACTTGTAAAATATAAAGGTTTTTCACCAAATCGATCTCTACATAGATAGAGGTTACCTGAGTCCTGTTTATAAAATGCAAATGCCCACATCCCCTCTAATTTGTCCAAGGTCAGGTCTATTCCCCATTGCACTAATGCTTTTGCTAAAACTTCTGTATCACCAGTGGTCTCAAATCTCACTCCCTCCTTTAAAAGTAGAGCCTTTATTTCAAGATAATTATAAATTTCACCATTAAATATCAGAGTGGAAGCTCCTAAACGATATGGTTGATTTGACCTTTTTTCAATATCAAGAATCTTTAATCTAGTATGTAGCAAATACAGATTATTCGAGTGATCATCGCTAGTACGATAGAGACCCTTAAAATCTGGTCCACGATGATGAAGTGCTTTAAACGTTCTGTCAATAATAATTTCTTGTTTGAACTCTTTACCCAGATACCCGGCAATTCCACACATTATTCATTAACCTCGTTTCCCTCTGTTATATTTCGAAGGTGGAGAGATCTGAGAAAATGCATCTACACTTAAACCTTTATATTTCCCTTTTGGCGATTTGACAACTGAGCTTAATTTATAAACATCTGATATTTCAGATTCGTATCGTTGAAATAAATTTTTCAATCTACTCATATATTTTTCATTTATATTATCAAAGATCATGTTTGCTTTAATTGAAAAAGTTTCATTGTCTTTAATTCTTGGAATATTTGCATTTATCATTTCATTGTTAGTGAATTCGGTTCGACTAGTCCCCAAAAAATTTTCAAAAATCTTAATATATTTTTCTGTTTCAATCCAATAATTTTCAATTGGAACTAGGCAAGAATTATTAGCATGTAATAGATTGGCATTCAAATATTCAGTGATTTCTTGTTCAATTAATAAGAAACACTTTTCTAAAGGATTTGCTTTGTTATATTCTGCTGCATTATCAAGCATCGAATAAGGTAAATTATCAAAACCTTTAACTTGAAATGAAGGAACAGTGTAACGTGAGTCTGTTCCAAGTCGTGTTGCTCTTCCACTTCGATACCATGTAAATAGCATATCTATTGGATTTCTCATCGTTATGATATATTTAAATTTTTCACTAATCTCGCCAAGCACATTATTCCTTTTTAAAATATTAGTAACAAATGGAAAAATAAGTTGACGCTCTTTAATTTCTTTTAATATTTCAGCAAAAGTACTAGGGGAGTCTTTTCTATTTACTCTTTCTAGATATTCCCTCTTCTTAGAAGAGTTCATTACACTACTCAAATCATGAAGATTAGTATTAACGTCCCTGCCTATCATAGTGAACCAAACGTCCTGTAATAAATCAGTCGCAAAACAATAATTAAAGCCTTGCTTGGTCAAGTTCCCAGACTCGTACATATCTAAATATATGTCGTATGAACCTCTATCTTTAAAGTGCTCTACTTTATTAAATGAACTAATAATTGGAAGTAGAGAATTTTTTCCACTTCTGCTCATACCGTCTACAAAGAGATAATTTGCATCGATAATTTGAATTTTTTTTATAGTATGATCTGGTATTGAATTATGGTTCATTTTTTTTCTATTATTATAATTTTATAGAACTATATAATTATTATATTAGATGTTAAGACTTAATCAATTTTTTTAGAACAAAAATAAAAACTAAATATGATTAAAATAAAAAAAAATAAAGGAATACTTTTTTGGATAACAGGCTTATCTGGTTCAGGTAAAACGTCCATAAGTGAAAAAATTAAAAAGGATATATCAAAAAAGTATGGATCTACAATTTGTATAAGTGGAGACGATATTAGAGAGGTTTTTGATTATAAGAAATACTCTAAAAACTCTAGATTAGCTATTGCTATAAAATACAGTAATTTTTGCAAATTTATAACAGATCAAAACATCAATATAATTTTTTCTACAGTAAGTATGTTTCATAAAGTTAGAGACAGGAATAAAAAAAATATTAAAAATTATTTAGAAATTTATGTTAAATCGGATATTAAAACACTAATAAGTAAGAAGAAGAAGAAATTTTATAAGGGTTTTCATAAAAATATTGTTGGTAAAAATCAAAAAGCAGAATTTCCAAAAAAACCAAATATTATTTTAAAAAATGATTTTAAAACTTCATTAAATGAATTATCTAAAATATTATTAAAAAAAATCAATAAAAGTAAATTATAGATTTAAGTATCTTATTAATAAAAATATCTAAATCTATTATTTTATATTCTAAAATTAGCAATATAAGTTTTAATATTTATTTAATTTTAGATCTTATAAGAGATGATAAATTGTCAATTAAAAATATTGTTAGAAATATAATAATTATTATCGCTGAAACTTTTGGATATTCAAACATTCTAAAGGCTGATTGTAATTCATAACCGATTCCCCCAGCTCCAACTATACCCAACATTGTTGCCATCCTAATATTTCTATCTAGAATATATAAATTATTTGCTACAAATGATGGAATAATTTGAGGAATAATTGCAAAAGAAATTATTTGACGTTTTGATGCACCAGACGATTCTAGCGCTTCCACAGGACCTTTGTTAATATGTTCAATATCTTCGGCATAAAATTTTGCCAAAAAACCCATTGTATGAATTCCTAGTGCAAGAACACCTGGCATTGCACCAAATCCAATTGCGATAACTAATATCATTGCAATTATAAATTCAGGTATAGCTCTAAAAAAAACTGTTATAGTTCTTGCTAAAAAAAAAATTAAAATGTTTGGGGCAATATTTTTTGCTGAACATAATGCTAAAGGAATGGATAAAACGATTGCAATAAAGGTGCCGAGTATTGCAATCTCAATTGTTTCAATCATCGAAAAGACTAATAAACTAAAATCAGAGAAATCAGGTGGTAACATTCTATAGAGAATGTCTATAAAATAATTAAGTGAATTTGAAAATAAGCTTATAAAATTAATTTCAAGATCAATTGAAACTAAAGTTAATAACAAAATTATTGAAATTATAAATATAAGAGTTTTCCATGACCATTGGGGTTTTAAATACTTTTCAAGATCATGTTTATTTTTTCTTGTAGTTAAGTTAACAATTTTATTATTGGTCATTTTAGCTATATAATTTATTAATATTTTTATCTAAATATTTGGCTTCTTGATCAAAAACAACTGAACCATTGGATAAACCAATAACTCTATCAGAAAACTCCATTGCTAAGTTCGTTTGATGTAGATTGCATAAAATAGTTATATTAAAGTCTTTATTAACCTTTTTTAATAATTTCATTGTTGATAATGCTGCTTTTGGGTCCAAACTAGCTACAGGCTCATCTGCTAAAAGTAATAATGGTTTTTTAATTATTGCTCTTGCTATTCCAACTCGTTGTCTTTGACCACCTGATAACTCATCAGCTCTACTATAACTTTTATCAAGTAGTCCAACGGTATCTAAAGCTTGTAATGCTTGTAATTTTTGTTCTTTAGTAAATAAATAAAGCATTGATAAAAATTTATTACTTGAATTTAATAATCCTGTTAAAACATTGTTTATGGAAGATATGTTATTTATCAAATTAAATTCTTGAAATATCATTCCAGTTTTTCTGCGAACTTCTGGCAAAGTTTCTTTGGTAATACTATTATTATCAAATATCACCTCACCACTATCGATGGTTTCTAATCCATTTAAACTTCTAAGTAATGTAGTTTTTCCTGAGCCACTTGGACCTAAGATAGAAATAAATTCACCTTTTTTAACTTTTAAACTTACACCTTTTAAAGCTTGAGTTTGTTCGTTAAAATTTTTTCTAAGATTATTTATTTCTAACATTTTATGATTCATTTTTATTAAGCAATTCAATAACTTCTCTTAAAACATTATAGTCAGAGTCTTTTACTTCCATGTAATAAGACATTTTTCCACCATACCCAGCTACCTCTCCATGATTATGAGCATCTAAAACAGCTTTTTTAATTTTTTTTCTGTCTTCTTCAGGTATTAGCTTTGAGTATGCCAGTGGTGGGGGGGGAACACGTTCAGATTTATGGATAATTCTAACATCTTCTAATGTAATTGTTTTATCTTCTAATCTTGCTTCATAATTTCTTGAGCTCATCCCACAAACATCGGCTTGATTATTTAAAACTGATAGTAAACATGCATCATGACTTCCTGCATAAAAAACATTTTTGAAATGATCTTTGTTTTTAATTGAAAGGTTAATTTTATTTAACTCTACTTGAGGAATAAGGTCACCACTTGTTGATCCAATGGTGTTTAAAGATAAAACTGTACCTCTAACATCATCAAATTTTTGTAGTCCACTATCTTTTTTAACAACAAAATATGTGTAATAACCAGCATCTTTTTCTCCAGGTCTAACACCAGCAGCAAAAGCTTCGGCATTAGCGATCTCAGCAGCTTTTACATAAGTTTTGCCTCCATACCACGCTATGTGAGCTCTACCGGCTCTCATTGCCTCAACAGCTGCGTTATAGTCAGTTACTTTTACGGTTTCAATTTTGAATCCTGTAAGTCTTTCAGTAATAGAAATTAAACTAGTATAATCACTTTCATCACCTTTTTCACTAGCGGGCACAAAAACCATTTTATAAGTTTTCTTGTCTGCTTGAACAGAGAAGCTTATTATTGTCATTATAACAATTAATATTAATTTTTTTGTCATATATCCTTTCTTTATAGTTAAATTTGTTCGCATACAAGTTAATTATTGATACATAAATAAGCGAACAAAAAGAAGATTTTTGTTAAACTTTTATTACTTATCTTTTGAAGTCAATTAAGGCTTTTTTATAATCTTCTACTGTATCGATTTCTTTCCAGCCTCGTTCTATGATTACGCAATGAACTTTGATGCCAATATCAACAAGTTCTTGTATCATGTCAGTTAAATAAGCTTTTTGAAATATTTTTGCTCTTTGAAATGGCTTGTTCCAATATAGTTTTTTAACCCTATGAAAATTTTGTTTTAAAATCTCACAACCCTTTTGATTTAGTTTCATCATACCAATAAATTCACCATGGACTTCTTCTTTGTGCGATGCAATTTTACCAATTTTTACTACTTCATTATTAGAATTAAAAATAACATTTTCAGCTTCTGATAATGGATGATCTTTTCTGTTTATGTAATATTCTCTCCAGTCGATATCAACTACAACAGATATGTCATGGTTTGACTGCATTAATCTATTAACAACAAAAGACTCAAACAGTATATCAGAATAGGAAATTATAACATCTCCATTTAAAACTTCCTCGCCATAAAATATTGAATTTAAAATATTATTATCTTTATAATCATTATTATCAAAATATTTTATATTTTTGTAATTAATCTTATTTTTATTATATCCTCTTACGAGTGAAATTTCTTCTATTCCGTTAGCTTTATAAGAAGACAATTGTCTTTGTAATAAAGTTTTGCCTCCAAAATCTAGCATACACTTTGGATTATCTTTAGTATGTCCTTTAAGCCTGCTTCCTAATCCAGCAGCAACTATTAGACATTTTACTTTTGACTTATCAAGCAATGTCTCAACTTTTTTTAATTCATCATTATTTAAATTATTATTTTTAATGGTCCTAATTAATGAAATAATATTAGGATTTTTTTCTATAAAGTCATGAACATCTGGTGGAAGAGATTTTTTAGATTTTCCTGCCAAATCGTTCAATAAGTTTAAATCAGCTTTTAATATTAAGGATAATTTCTTTATTATAATATTTTTTGGGGCTGCTCTTTTGTTCTTTTCAATATCATTAAGATATGATGGTGCAATATTAATTTTTTTCGCTAATTCTCTTTGACCAATTTCATTTTTTATTCTTAATTTTCTTATATAAAATCCAAAAGTAATGTGTGTATCCGTAATTTTTGTCATGATTGATGCTAAAGAGTAACAAATGTTCGCTAACGAGTATATTATAATAAAAATTTAATATAATATCACTAAAAATTTTCCATTGTATAATCTAGGTTTATTAAGCAATCATTACTGGTCAACTATAATGATTATGCTTATGAATCAAATAA
>MDTG01250511.1_pt1 | contig 15315 bp, 13 predicted proteins | sample 811421 | NCBI WGS metagenome assembly MDTG01 (sample SAMN05326645, study PRJNA326480) | marine metagenome | isolation source: seawater | place: Pacific Ocean: South East | collected 2011
AGATTCAAACGCGCATTGCAACTCGCAACACCATGGGTGGGGATGATGAATTCATCCTCATAGAGGATGATGAGGTAGAAGGCACATCTCCAAACCCTAGCAAATCGGTAGTTGAATCAAATTCACCAACACCAGTTGACAAGGTCGATTTTTCTGAGCGATTTACAAAACTCAAGAAAGGAATCACAGGTCAGGTCGATGCAGTCAAAGATCGTCTCAAGCCTCGAATGATCGATGTCGAAACTGAAGCGATAGCTGAAGCCGCAGATTTATCGTTGGAAATTGATGGTTCTCACACCTTTGAATGGCCGATTAAAGGTATGGACTGTCCAGATTGTGCATCCAAGGCAAAACGAGCGACTCAGAAAGTTTCTGGGGTCAAGAATGTCGGGGTATCCGTTACTATGGGTACAATTTCAATTGAGATTGATTTGGGTGAAGGACACACATCAAAAGTATCTGCAGTGATGGCAAGTTTAGGACATGAACCAGACGTCCCTTGGCAACGAATCATGGGCGTTACGGCTTCAGGTCTATCAGAAAGAAATGGTGTAGGTCGAAGAGAACTCAGACAAATGCTGATGCAAATCCCGGCTGTTCTAGGGGTTCGATTTGAAGATGCATCTGTAGAACTCCAGGTTGTTCCACTGACTGAAAAAATACTCATCAATGAGTTAATGAATGGTTTAGACAAGATTGTTGGGACTAAGGCCATATTACGAGAAGTTCAGAATCGACGTTTGGACAACGGGCAGTGGCGCCTTGTATCTACGATTCCAGCGCTTTTCATTTTGGTCGCCATTCTTTTGATGCCTGAAAATTACCAAAATCAGAATCTCTTATTGTCTCTCACACTCATCGGCGTGGGATTATCCGGATGGCGAATGTTCCTCGACGCCTGGGGTGGAATCAAGAATAAGGAACTAGGATTCCAATTACTAACTTCTTTGGCTGTTATTGGGGCCTTCTTTGGAAAGCATTGGTCAGAGGCGCTCATGGTTTCCCTACTTGTTGCGATTGCAGCACATATGGAAGAGTCGGCATTAATCAAGGCACGTGAAGCGATGCAAGGAGGTCTTGATCGCTTACCTCGTCGCGCACGTCGAGTTGGTAAACCGATGAAAATTACTGGAATATCAATGATGAACCCCATTCAGAACATGCTGTCTACATCCGGTGGAATTGTCAACCAAAATCCTGATGAAAACTTAGTCCCCATCGAACTTGTTGAGAATGGTGATCGTGTAGAAATTCGAAGTGGTGAAATTGTTCCCGTGGATGGCTTAGTTGTAGATGGTATTGGTTCGCTCAATCGGGCACCTCTGACTGGTGAGAGTATCCCTGTTCGAGTTTCAGAGGGTCAAGAAGTTCATGCAGGATTGGTTCTGGATCGTGGACCGATTGTGGTTCAAGCGACAGCGGTGGGTAGTGAGACAAGGTTGTCTGGACTGATTGATGAAGTCAGAACCTTCCGCGACCGCCCTCCGCGAGTCCAAGCTTCGATAGAAATATTCTCAAAATGGTGGGTTCCAATAGTCTTGGTTGGAGCTCCCCTCGCTGGCCTAATCACGAATGATATACGTTTAACGCTCCTATTTTGGGTGGTTGCATGCCCCTGTGCCTTGTTGCTTGCAGCCCCCGTTCCCCACGCCGCGGCTCTTTCCCTAGCGTCGATGACCGGTGTCGTCGCACGCGGTGGCGATGCCCTTGAAGCCGCGGCAAGCGTTGACCTTGCTCTACTCGATAAAACTGGTACTTTGACAAGTGGGCAACCTAAACTAAGCGAAATACGTCTAGCTAAATCTCAGAAACGGGAGAATGTCTTACGCCTTGCAGCGGGTCTTGAGCAACGTTCGAATCACCCATATGCCGCGATAATCTTGCAAGAAGCAAGCGGTTTGGGTGTCGCTGAAGTCACCTCTTTACAGGATGGTGATGCTGGTGTAGAAGGTAAACACAGTGGCAAGAAGGTCATGTTTGGTCGTAAAGACTGGTTAGTCAAGAATGGTATCAAAATTCCCGATAATTTGGTTGAAGGAATTGATCCATCTCTCGGACTTTCGATTTTGGCTAAGGGTGAGAAAGCCATTGCAGCGTTTTCCTTTATCCACGATGACCTGAGAAATGGTGCCGCGGAAATGGTACATGACTTGCAATCGTTAGGTGTTGCAGTTGAGTTACTTTCAGGCGACAACCAAGCAGCAGTAGAAGCATTGGGTAAGGAAATTGGTATACCAGCAGTTCAGTGTCGGGGTGAAATCGATCCTGAAGGTAAGGCCATGTGGGTCGAACGCCGAAGCCAAGGGAGAAGGACATTGATGGCAGGAGATGGATTCAATGATGCCGCAGCTCTCGCTGTAGCTGACATCGGTATCGCAGTAGGTAGTGGGGAGCAAGTGAATTTAGATGCAGCAGACGTTCTGATTCCCGGCGAAGATCCTCGTGCGATTACATCACTGATTCGGATTGCAAAACGCACACGCTCAGTTGTTCAATTCAATATCCTGATCTCGATTTTGGTCACAGTTGTGTTGGTTGGTGCCGTTTTGACAGGAATGAATAGCCTGGCTATTGCGGTTCTAGTGCATGAAATGAGTGCATTCCTAGTCATCCTAAACGGTGCATTCATTGCATCATCGGGAAACCGTCTTAACTTGCTGAAAACTGTATTTGGTTCAATTCTCAAAGATTATTCAGATGCATTCAAATTACTATTTTCTAGAGAGTCTCTATCAATTGTACATGATTGACGAGTCGCCGACTTGATATACGCGTATGAATCGACAAAATCAAGGGGGACAGCAAGTGAGCAAGATTCGTGTCGATGGACGCACAATGGCGTTATCTCACCCAACCCGCCTTGCAATCTACGAAGATCTCCTTAATGCAGAGGAGAAGTCAACCGTCATGCTGCAGAAAAGCACTGGCGTTACACGCTATCATTTGTACCATCATTTGCAAACTCTCAGCAAGAATGGTTTGGTTGAGAACCACCGCGATGAAGGTCGTGCTCGGTGGTGGAGGGTTACCGAGAGGGTCACAATGAATTCCCCTTCTCAATCGGACGTTTCTGGCAATCTACCGGATGAAGTACGTGCTTTGCTTGAATCTGGAGCAGATTTACATTTCATCCCCATCCCAGCCGATCGTTCAGCTACTATGGCAAAGAGTGCCGTCTCTGCGATTGCAGAATCCTTCGGTGTGGATTTGGATATGGGTGTGACATTCATGCCGAATGGAATTCTTGTCATCGGACCTCCCAAGCGTTCGTCATGAGGTGATTTCATGAGCGATGATGTCCCAGAGATTGAGTCAAAAATCGCATCTCCAACAATCGATTGTCCTAGTTGTGACAGTATCCTTCCACACGAGTTGGGTGAAGTTTCGTGCACTGTCTGTTCAGCAGTTGTAAAGATTGATCACAAACCTACGAGAGATGCGTGGATGGATGAAAAAGTCAGTTGTCCATCCTGCACGAAGATTTTGCGGGTAGGTGTCGATGAACGACCATGCGCATTACGTTGCTCTTCCTGCTCGAAGGTATTCAAAGTCACACGCAAGGTTGTCAAAGTCGAGGTAGATTGCCCATCTTGTGAACGCCAGTTGCGTATCCGCCCTAAGCCAGGAAAGCGACGCTTGGACTGTCCGGCTTGCTCAGAATCGTTCTTTGTGACATTTTAGGCACTTATGCGGGAAAGAATTCAAGCCAAAACAACCATTCGTTTGTGCCATGAAGACAACCTTCCGATTGATGGGTATCGCTGATTGGATTACACTAGGTAATGGATTGTTGGGGACATTTTCAATCGCTTGTTTGATTATTGCCTTCGATGGTTTCTCCAATATCGATACAGATTCCGAGAAATATATTTGGCTGGCAATGCTATTTATTGTCCTCTCAATTTTTGGTGATCTCATTGATGGTCCCATCGCTAGAAGTTACTCGAAACAGAGGAATCTAGGGGGATATCTGGATTTAATGTCGGATTCGATTTCGTTCGGAGTTGCACCAGCACTGCTTGTGTTTGGATTGTTTAGCCGATGGGATCAAAGCGTACCAATGTGGACAATTTCAATGGCTATTGTGTGCTGTTGGGTAGTCATCTGTACGTTATTGAGGTTGGCTCGATTTCAACATGAATCTGATTCTGAGAATCGTTGGTTCCACGGCTTAGCAAGTCCAGGTAGTGCGGTATTGATTCTATCCTTATCTGGATTCATTTTACTCCAACCCGAAGTGATATCGCTGAATTTTACAAATCTTGGCGGAGATGATGCTTCCAACCCACCACTAGATTGGTTGATATTCCCTGGAATGTTTCTCTCCGGTGCATTGATGATTTCAGATCGACGTCTTCCAAAATTCTCCAAAGGGACTGGTATGAATCTGAGTTTGCTTCTACTGATTTCGATGTTTACTGCAACGTTGATTCAATCGATATCTCAGGATTCAAGTAATGGTAAAAATATCTCATTCATCCTCTTGATATTCTCACTCATGATAATCATTTTCCACATATTGATGGGTCCAAAAATTTGTGATTCGATGTTCAAAATCGATGATTCAGAGTCATAGGATTCTCTGGTATTCGGAGACCAACATAAGGTCTGATAATCCATGTATTGAGTTTGTTCAAACCTATGGCGGTTAAGTATCAGAAGAATTCGAACTGCTCTCGGGGATGGGACCCTTGAGTGTTAGCAGGGATAACTTAGCAGAACTTAGAGCGCGGCATACAGCTGGAAAGTCAGGCTCAACGCAGATACGGACGCCTTCCCTAGATGATGTTCAATCCATTGATAATCGACTGGACGAAGAACGTAGGATGCGCTCCTCCCTGAAGCGTGAGCGTCGCCTCAGGCTACAAGAACAAGCCGAGCGCTTGGCCGGTGTAAAAAGTGCGTTGGCAAAAACCGTTGGAATACAATCCGAAGGTGCTCTTGCAGATATAGAATCCGAATTACGTTCCGAAATGGAATCGGAACTTGAACGTCTAGAGAGAGATGTACTCGAAAGAGAAGAAGCCACACTAAGGGAAGAAATGAAGCTTCGACTTGTACGTGAAGAGGAATCCATTCGTTCTAGACTTGAGTTGGAATCAACCCGTAGACTCGATTCACGTAGAGATCAACTTCGATCACAATTGAAGGAAGAGATGGATTCCGAGTTTGATCGTCGCCGCGCATTCTTAGAAGAGCGTCTTGAAATCGAGGCTGGTCAAGAACTTCAACGTCAAATTCACGAGATTGAGTCGAATCTTAAATCAGAAATGAGCGTTCGTTTGGATGAAGAGGAAAGTGCTCAAGCCCGGCGAATTGAGGATGCACAACAAGCTCGACTAGCTGAGAGAGAAATTCAACTTAGAGATGGAATTCGCCGTCGTTTAGAACAACAATTACGACAACGCCTACGCGAGCGCGAAGCAAGATTACGTGCTGAGTACGAACGACGTGCACATCGATTGGAGGAAGAGATAGCTCAAGAGCTCGCCACTGAATTAGAAACCCGACTTACGCAAGAGACTGAACGTTTGGAAGGTCGAATGCAAGAAGATTTGGAGTTGGCTGTTGCCAGAAAGCGAGAAGAGTTACAAACCTCGATTTTAAACAATCTTGATTCAGAATACGGAGAGCGTCTCTCATTGAGAAAGCAACGTCTGAAGGAAAGATTTGATGTTTCATTTTCACATGCAATTGATGAAATTGATCGCGCGCTTCACATTGAACTTGAAGATACCGTGCGTAATCGAATTGATGCCGAGTTTGAACAATACAAGGTTGACAGAGAGGCTGAAATTACACAACATTTGAGTCAATTCCGACACGATCGAGAACTTGACCTCAGGGGACAACTAGATTCACAATATGAAGAAAAGAGAGGGTCCTGGGTATCTCAAATTGAATCAGAATTTGCAGCAAGACAACAAGCTGCTGAGCGACAAATTATGGCAGAAATCGATTCCAGAATTCGAAATCAGAGAATCGCCCATGAGACGAATCTTGATTTGATTAAACAGGAAACGAGTTTAGATCTTGAAGTTGAGATGGAAGCAGAACTTGCAGCTTTCCGCGCACAAAAGGAAAGAGAAGTGGCCGAGCAACTTGAACGTCAAGTTGCCAAGCGTGAAGAGATTATGCGGAATAAGGCCCTGATTGAAGTTCGTCGTAAGGAGAGCGAGATTCGGGCAGAAATCGAAGCCCAACTTGCAATTAAACGAGCTGAAATTCGTGATCGCTTGAACCAACTTGAAACCAGAGCTGAAGAATTCCGAGTGGCTGCTGAAGAGAAGCTACGAATCGAACTTGAGAAGGGACTCATTACCGAAGAAGACCTAGAGGCAGAAGCAGAACTCAAGCGAGCCGAAGAAGCAGCTGACCTCGAAGGCAAGGATGGACGAATCGATCGCCGGCAAGCATGGATGGATGCATTGGCGGGCGCCAAGGGCCAAATGCCCAGTACAGCAGCCGGTGCTACACCCGCGTTGGGACAACCTTCTGCGTCATTGGGTAGCCTCGCTCGGCCAGGAGGACTGGGGAGCCCGAAGCAATCAGATTCGGATGCACCCAAAACTCTCGCCGCTCCAGTCCGCTCTCCGATTCAGAGAACAGGTGGTCTTGGTGCTCCATCGAGTAGTGCGCTTGGAAAGCCCGTAACTCCTGCAGCCAGCAGCGGACTGGCCGCGCTGAAACCAGTACGCCAACCGATTCAGACCCCAAAACCACTCACTCCAGCACCGGAACCGATGTCAGAAGAAGAATTCGATACAGAACCCGAGGTTATTGTTGAAGATCAACCATCTTTGACAAAGACCATACTGAATGCAATTTCAGAAGAAGAATCAGATCCTGTTATTGAAAATCCATCAGAAGAAACACCCGACTTTACAGATGTCATGAAGCCATCTCGGGGACCACCTGGTGGCGGTCGGTTGGTTCGAGATGGTTCGCCGGCAAAGCCGGCCGCTGGACCACCTACCAAGGGCCCTCCTGTTCTTGAGAGTGAGTTACCGTCTGAAGAGGAAGAAAATAGCAAATTACCTACTTTGGCTCCAATCCTCCAGCCGGTTCGAAAGCCGATAGCTGTTGATTCTTCAAAGTCAGAATCAGTAGTTCTCAAACCAATTGCAAGGACAGTGCTCAAGCCGATTTCTGAATCTCCATTGGATGAAGAAGAGTGAGAAATTCGCACCCCTATGGGGTGCGTCTCCACTAAAATCGACGATGCGCTCGTTTGAAAGGTAAAGACGCGTTCGTGAAAACATGCGCGGGCGTACATTCTCCCTCATATTCATCCTTCTCTGCTCATTATTGCTGCCTGTAGCAACAATGCCAGCCTCTGCCTCACTCGAGGATTTGGGTAGTGCGGGTAAAGTCGCAGAATTAGACCATGCAGCAGTAGGTTGGTGGGTTCTAGAGAATGGAAACATATTGGTTGCTACCCCTAATGGGATAGTAACTTCATATCTTGTTCATGAAAACGGCACGTATGCAGAAGTTTGGTCCGTTGCTACCAATACATCCGTAAATTGTGCTGATTTCAATGATGATGAATCTCTGCTCGCTGTCGGTACTTCCAATGGCGTCGTGGTTGTTTCAGTTGATTACATGGATGAATTGTATCGATTCTCGGTAAATGAGGCAGTTGATGGTGTTGCTTGGGATCGAGATGGTGACCTATGGGTGACCAAGAGAGTCTCCAAGCATGCAGTTGAGTGGGATGGTACTGTAAGCACTTTCTCTGGGATTTCGACAGTGAGTAGTCATACCAACGGGATAACTGATGTCATTACACTTTCTGATGGCAAAATCCTCACCTCAGGACGAGATAAGCAAATTCGTATTCACGATGAAAACGGCTCATTTGTTCAAGCAATTGCAGACTCTACCGCACCCTTACTGAAACTTGGTACGAGTGACGATGAGGCCTTTCTGTTCAGTTTAACCGATAATTGTCGATTGGATATCCACAATACTACTGGTTGGGTGCGTGAACAATCAATCAACTTATGCTCGAACGGTCAAGGCCGAACGTTGCAGCAGTTGGATGATCGTTTGATGTTGGGAATGTCGAACGGCCGCGTTTTCTCATTGGATATGGATTCACTTGCTGTGACTCAGGATTTCTCCATTCAAGGTGAGGTTGTCGGTTTCCGACAAGCTGATGGTGAGGGTGTGTTCATCTTCACGTCATTTGGAAGTACCTCAGAAGTGCATCTACTCGATGCAGATCGTGATGACGATGGCGTTGTCGACGGAATCGATGAGTTCCCTGACGACCCCGCAGAGTCCGCAGATTCGGATGGAGATGGAGTTGGTGATAATGCGGATTGGGCTCCCAATGATGCTTCAGAAACCATGGATTCTGACAGTGACGGAGTAGGAGACAATGGCGATGTTTTCCCCAATAACCCCTCACAACAATCCGATTCAGATGGTGATGGTTTTGGTGACAATAAATTTGGAACCGACGGTGATAAATTCCCTGAAGATCCAACGCAATGGGCCGATACAGATGGTGATGGTTTTGGAGATAATGACGAACTGGGTGCAACAAACCCTGATGCCTGTCCGAACCAATCCGGTGGTTCTACCATGGATCGATTGGGTTGTCAAGACACCGATGGAGATGGATATTCAGACCCAGGCAATGGAGAAGAAGCACATCCGGTGGGAATTGCCGACGCGTTCCATCTCGAGTCAACGCAGCACTATGATTCAGATGGTGATGGATATGGCGACAATCTAACTGGATACAGAGGTGATGCTTGCCCAACCCTTGCAGGTACCAGTACCCGTGCAAACATGTATGATCCAGGAACAAATAGTTACACTTCGATTAGCCGATATGGTTGTGTTGATGAAGATGGAGATGGATATGATGACAATACAGAATCGGCGTTTGGTGATTGTTCAATGGCTAACAATCGATCGGAGTGGCTTGATGAGGATCGAGATTGCCTAGGCAGTAATGCAGATTTCGATGACAGCGACCCTGAAATAAAAACGCTAGAAGATTATTGCAATAAATACCCCGGCGATAATGAAACTTGCACAGAGTCCTATGACCCCAATTCTGGTTCTGGAAATATTACACTGTTAGAGGATGAAGAATTCGATACGATGGCTGCGATCAAGGATTTCGCTTTAATTGCAGGATATATTGTTGGAGCGATGGCATTAGTGCTACCTGTCATTGTCATCACGCTTCGAACAATAGGAAAGGCCAGGGATAAGCGAAAACCTGACGCACAATATACACATCAGGATGCAACCCGGGAATTAGATGCTTGGGAAACTGGTGATGACTTCGAAACTCGTGGAGGAATTGATGAACAAAAAGCATGGGGCGAGGATGAACTTGAAGATGAACAACCATCTATTGAGGGACCATCGGTAGATGAATTATCTCCAGAGGAAGAAACTCCTGAACAGGAATATGTCGCAGAGCAGATGTCAATCCCCACGGAAGAAGAGCCTCCTGAAGAATCCTCATCTGAACAACCTGAACAGCCACCTGCTGAGGCACCACCTCTTCCTTCTGGCGGCCTACCGGAAGGTTGGACCATGGATCAATGGCGATGGTATGGTCACCAATGGCTTGAGAAACACGGCCAACAGTAAGTTCAGTGGAATACAACGGGGAGGTTGTTCCTCAACGAGGCATAATCATCTCCAGAGTAGGCACCACCAGATTCTCTGAGCGCGGTAGAGATAAGCCACAATAAATCGTTCCAATCGGATGCTTGGGCGTGTAATTCAATCTCATTCGAGGCCGCTAAATCAAGGAGAATTCGGGCATTACTACCACCATCCATCAATCCCCTGAACAGGGTTGCGGCGTCGACGGAGTATGCGGGCGGCTGGCCTTTCATTTAACCACCAAACGGAGAGTGCCCTAGTCTTTCCACTAATGCTTCCACATCAGTCTGACCGATATCTCGCAATCGACTCCGCAACTTATCGGCCTCAGCCCGAAGTTGAGCCATGCGATATTCTTGTAGAACCTGAACCAGTAAATGATCCACACTCTTGTGGTTCCCCATTGCTCGCATTGAATTCAGTTGCCTTCTGACATCGAAGGAGACACTAATAGAGGTCATATTCGGCGAGCCCATGTTTCCACCGAAGCCGAGACAGAACAGTCACAATTTGAGCATTCCGTTCAATTGTGAGTTTAATCCCCAGTTCTGATTCGATGTTCTCGCAGTCGGCTGGGCTCATTGATACCATACTTTTTGCGAATTCTCAAGGCTCTACGATGAACCTCTTTCGCCAATGCCCAATATTGTTGACTTCCCTTGTTGCTTCTGCTCGGCTTTTTGATAATCGCAACAGGGGCTCCATCAGCAGGTGCAGCTGCAACACTAATATCTCTAGGAATGACAGTACTGAAAACCTGCTCACTTAGGTGTCTACGCACCTCAGAAACAACGGTATCGCAAAGTTTTGTCTTCTGATACATCGTCATTGCGATCCCAAATAGTTTGAGATTTGGATTAATTCTTCGCTGTACGAGTTTGATTGAGTTCATCAATTGACTCATACCTTCCAAAGCATAGTATTCGGTTTGGACTGGGATTAAGACCCAATTTGATGCGGCCATGGCATTGATTGTCAATAACCCGAGGCTTGGAGATGTATCAATGATGACATAGTCGAACTTGTCGATTGCCGATGCCAATCCTTCCTTCAATCGTGTTTCCCGACCAATTCGTGTGGCCAATTCAATTTCAGCCGCAGCCAGTTGAACATTACTTGGGAGAATCCAGAGATTATCAACGCCTGATGAGGCAATTTTGCTCTTATCATTCTTGTCGAAATCAATCATCGTCTTCGGTGGTTTCTTGTCTGGATGATTTCCTTTCCAAGCATTCAACATAGAATCTGCGATGATTTCGGGCTCAATCAGATAGTCTTCGATAATGGGTAACTCTTCACCAAGATCATTCATCAGTAAATCATAAACAGTACGTCCAAGGTTATTCTTGGATATACCGAAGGATGTTGAAACATTGCCCTGAGGGTCCATGTCTACGAGAAGAACCTTGGCTGCGGGCCAACCATTTTCTGGGTCACCTTTAGCCAAAGCAGTGGCCACGTTTACTGCAGTCGTGGTTTTCGAACATCCCCCTTTTTGATTGGCGACAGTGATGACCATTTTGTATGGATTCATGTAATCAACCTCGGTGAGACATTGCCTCGTCGGCAAAGCCCCTCTTTGAAACACTCGCTTACACGGGCCATCGAATGGCGTTTGTGATTTGATTACTGAATGACCGGAACGGGTACTTCAGAGAGAATCTTCCGCATGATGTGCATACCAGTAATTCCACGGATTTTTGCTTCAGGTTTGAGAACAATACGGTGGCTGCAAACCTGCAATGCGACACGCTTGATATCATCAGGAATAACATAGTCGCGACCATCGATTGCAGCGGAAGCCCGACCAGTCTTGAAAAGAGACTGGCTTGCACGTGGAGATGCGCCGGTAATTACGCGATGATCCTCACGAGAGCGTTGTACAACTTCGACGATGTAAGATAGAATCGCGGGGTCTACATGAACAGTTTCCAATGCCTTCTGCATGGCCACTACCTTCTTTGGAGATGTGATTTGTTCAACATCGTGGCCGTCCTTTCCACGCAATTTTCTCCGAGCGAGAATTGCTTTCTCTTCTGCTCGATCTGGGTATCCCATTGACATCTTCATTAGGAATCGGTCCATTTGTGCTTCAGGCAATGGGTAGGTACCCTCCTGCTCAATCGGGTTCTGTGTCGCCAATGTGACGAAAGGTGCGGGCAGTTTGTGAGTAATTCCTTCAATAGTCACTTGCTTTTCTTCCATTGCTTCTAGTAGAGCAGCTTGTGTCTTGGGAGGTGCTCGGTTGATTTCGTCAGCAAGCAAGATGTTGGTGAACAAAGGCCCTGGACGGAGTTTGAACTCGCCAGCTTGTTGATCGTACATGTAGGTACCCATAATATCCGATGGGAGTAGATCGGGAGTAAATTGGACACGCTTGAACTTACAACCTAGGGCCTTGGCAAATGTGTTGGCAAGCAACGTCTTAGCTAGACCAGGAAAATCCTCCAGCAACATGTTTCCATTGGACAGAATCCCAACAGTCACACGTAGCAAATTTTCCTCTTTTCCAATAATCACTTTTGCGACTTCACCCATCAATCCGTGTGAGATTTGACTTACGGTCGAAATGAGGTCCTTCGTTCGGCCAGTGCCTGCTGCTTGTGCCATCCCTGCTGACATGGTATCACCTTGGGTCTTAACCCAGCGCAGGACCGCCCCAATTCGTACTTGAACGTTCGGGGTAGGGGGGTCACTCAGTCATCATCACATATTCTGACTACAAGACTATGAAAACGGTGTACTGCGGTCTATCATCTGCCCCAAAAGTGATCTTCTGACCGATGTAAAGCCGTGAGTTCGTCTAGAACTTCTTGTTCTGCCGATGTGAGCTCAAGTTTTCGCAATCTTCTGGCATGGCTTGCAGGAACATCGACTAGGAGAATATCCTCTTCATCAATTCCCCGGCCCACTGTAGCGCCCTCAATTGCAACCGCAACTTCATCTCCCTGTTTTGCCTCTTTGTGCGATGCGTCTCCAATCCGAATCGATTTAACTTGCCCAACCTTATTGCCGTCAGTGGTTAGAAGGCGTTGTCCAATGTGTAGTCGACCACCGAGTATCCGTACGCCGACTACGGCAGGGCCAGATCTGCGGAAGATATGATCTGCCAAGATCTTGATTTTTCCAGGATAGACAATTTTCTCTCGTTTTTCTTCTTCCAACTCCATCTTTCGATTTTCAGTCCAAGATTCAAAACGCTCTAGGATATGGTATATGACATCCGATCCAATGAATTCAACGCTACAATCTTCCTTGGCCAATTCATCAGCAGTTTCAGTTTGAACAGTCGTACTAAACGCTAGAATGACCTTTTGAAGTGGGTCGGATGCATTTTCCGCACCACGCAAATCACGCTTGTTTACTGGCCCAATACCTGCGCTACGAATTGGAATAGGTGTTTCCAAGTTTCGCAATTCAAATGCTAGTGCTTCTAGTCCCCCTAGGGTATCTGCCTTGATGATGATACCTTCTTCATCCAATTCAATGCTGATTTCAGATTCCTCTCTAGCTGCATCAATTGCTTCATCGCGCATGTCATCTTCACTGGATAGAACACGCAATGTCGTCCCAGCTAAGACGCCATCTAGGTCCGGTGCAGCCAGCTTCAACCCAGACGCTGCTTCGACGGTCTCGATAGCGTCCCAACGGTCTCCAGCATCACGCATTTCTGCCATACCGCGTGGACGGAATAATCCTCGAACACGAGTGACTTGTGGCCCATTTTCTGTCGCTACAACAATATCATCGCCCTTGGAAATTTGTCCTCTGTACAAAATTACATCCAACGTTTTGCCTAATCCTCGCTCTTCTTTCATCTCAAGAACGGTTCCTTCTGATGCTCCATCAACATCAGAAAGTTGCTCATCAAGAAATTTCTCAGCCAGGCCGATTGTGATCGCCAAGAGATCTTGCATCCCTTCACCCTCTTTCGCCGAACAGGGAACTAGGGCGATGTTTTGTGTGAAGTCTGAAATCTTGTTGTACATATCAAGATTGAATCCTTGTTCTCCGAACTGTCCTACTAAATCCCAGAATTTTTGTTCAAACAATCCCTTGGCATGGGCATCTTGATCATTCATGGAAATCGCAGCAGATCGACCATTGATACATTTCCAACCGTGGATACGATCTACTTTGTTTGCACATACAACGAATGGCGTTTTTGCCTGTTTCAATATCCTGATTGATTCAAGAGTTTGTGGCTGGCAGCCTTCCATCAAATCTATCACAAGAATGGCAATATCTGCAAGGGAACCACCCCGTGTTCTAAGTGTTGAAAATGAGTGATGTCCAGGGGTATCAATGAAAAGTAACCCTGGTGATAAGAATTCCTTGCCTCCCATCAATGGGCTACACAATTCGTTCAGTAACGATGCAGGTACTTCGGTGGCACCAATATGCTGAGTAATGCCACCTGCCTCACGAGCCATAACACTGGCTTGCCTGTTCTGCCCCAAACTCCTGATGTAGTCAAGTACCGAGGTTTTCCCATGGTCAACATGACCCAGCACTGCAACAATGGGCTGGCGACGGCCAATTTCAGCCATTTTTACACCTCATTTTTCAATTGAAAAATTGATTTTCCAATTGATTTTATTCATAAACCCATGTTTCTCGAACTGGAACCCATTCGTTCAATCCTTCAGGGAACCATAGACCCAGTTCAAACGTAGCAGTTTCTTCACCATCACTGCCATGAATTAGGTTGTAACCAATATCCATCCCAAAGTCTCCTCTTATCGATCCCATATCTGCTTCTCTACCATTGGTTGCACCGATGATATTCCTACATACTGAAATTGCATCAACGCCCTTCCAAGCCATTGCAACTACGGGGCCTGAGGTAACAAAATCTACCAATCCTGCATAAAATGGGCGTTCTTTATGAACAGCATAATGTTGTTCGACTAATTCTACACTTGGAATAATTGATTTTAGCCCGACCAAACGCAGACCCTTGCGCTCAAATCGAGTGATGATCTCACCCACCAATCCACGTTGTACTCCATCCGGTTTGACCATAACATATGTCGTTTGCATATTTTCCACCAAACCGGCCGACTCAACTCCCCTATTTCAGCACGCCGACGCACACGAAAGTGAGCAAATCGTGTAAAGTAACTCGAACAGTTCTACTGGATGCCGCCTTTGACATATCGGCGAGTCCACTTTACCTTTCGTGGATTTCGGCCAAGTTTCATGTTTTTCCTTGCCTTTGAATCTTTGAACCAAAGCACAGTACCATCACGCTTGACGTACATGACACCAGTACCAGGTTCAATCTCTTCACCAGAAAAACTGCAGATTCGTCGCTCAACCATATTTTCACCTCAGCGAACATTCAATTTACGGGCTTCTCGACCCGTGTCAAGCAACATCAAAATATCTCCAACACGGACAGGTCCGACAACGTTACGTGTGATAATTCGGCCGATGTCACGCGGATTCGGTGCATCATTTACACGAACTTTAACCTGAGTCGCTTCTCCAGTCATACCAGTTCTACCGACGACTTCGACCACTTCTGCTGGCCATCCTTCTTGAGTCATATTTTACTCCTCCAAGAAATTCCGATCAACTCAGTTCAGAGCTTCGGTCTGTTCTTTTACTCCGTTGAATGCTTCTTGAGCACCTTTTGATACTTCCATCAGAGCAATTGCTGCAGTCTTTGCA
>MDTG01320518.1_pt1 | contig 15314 bp, 15 predicted proteins | sample 811421 | NCBI WGS metagenome assembly MDTG01 (sample SAMN05326645, study PRJNA326480) | marine metagenome | isolation source: seawater | place: Pacific Ocean: South East | collected 2011
GGGCTACAAGGTTAGGCTAAAAGAATTCGCGTCAGGATTAAATATTATAGAGATTGATGATAATATATACGGAGGTTCAGATCCAAGAAGAGAAGGCTGCGCTATAGGAGAATAACTGATCAACTTAAAGCTTAGAAGCAACAGTTCCTGCGCACAAATTGACATCAATGCAGTAAAGTTTGAATTTAACGGAGTAGTGATGCACGCCTTAACAAAATGTATATATATATGGTTGGTATTGGCATCTATGAATGGCTATTGTGAGAACAATACGACTTCAATAAAGGATATAAAAGAGCAACCTAGCCCAGACAAGTTAGAAGAAAAAAATATTTATATTAAGTGTGAAAAAAGGGCAAAATTAGCACCAACGGCTTATTCGACCAAAAGAATAAAAGCGTCATGCCTCAAAGAACACGGCATAAAATAATGTATCAAAAGGTTAACTGTGAAAAAAATACATTTACCAGAGAAGATTTGTCTTGTATGCGACAAGCCTTTTAGTTGGCGAAAAAAATGGGAAAAAGATTGGTCCTCCGTAAAATATTGTTCATTGCGGTGTAAAAAAATAAAGAAAAAATAAATAAGTATAAGTTTCTATATATTCCATAAAATATTCCATATTAATTATAATTTATAAAAATGAAAGTAAATGAATGCGCAAAAGGATTTCTCTTATGGAGCTTTTTAGTAAAAGAATATTCAAATAGATTTGTTTGGAAAAACGCTCAGTGGCACAAATGATACCAAGAGGGTTACTCGATCTAATAAATAGAGATAAAAGATACGTTTGTCTTAATTTTAGCCAAAAGAAAGAATATCCAATAAAAATTTTACTGGTAATAGAATTGAAAGAGTCAATGGAACTTTGTTCAACGTCACCATCAAAGATTTTTCAAAAATTGATTCCTAGGAATTTTAGGAATATCAGAGGATTGAGGTTAGCTTGGAATCGGGAGAAATAAGTTGGGTTTACTAAGTTGTGTGTACTATGTGTACTATGTGTACTAAGAAAATAATTAAATTGACGTAAAAACTTCTAAAAATCGGCTTAAATATAATTTAAAAACTATATTTTTTTTCGAAAACAATTTACTTTGGTTATAAACTTATAATAATATTACCGATCTTTAATAACATACGCTAATAACATACGCTAATTCTATGTTTAAGAAAGTACTGGTTAAGTAAACAACATTTATTAGCCGAGCATGTGAACAATAACGTTGTTTTGGATATAAAAAAAATAATATGAGGATCTTTTATAATGAAATTTGACGGAAAAAACTTAACAGATGGTGGTAAAATTGTTGCTAATGTAACGGGTATTAATGCTTCTAAAATGACTGTTGGGCGAGGCAAAAATAGTGTTATTGTTTATGACGGTGCAGATAACCTAAAACCTATAATGAATGTTAGACGAGCTATCATGTATGAAGGCATCGGTACATTGCGTCCACTTGCATGTGTTCGGGAAGATAAAGTATACAAAGGCCTCAGTCATGACGACGTTATTGCTACTATGGCACAGGTCGAGAAAGCTATTGAAGGCGAAGCCGACCCAATCACTAAAGCAGCGCTTTGGGTTGCGAAAGGACAATAAAGACATAATTTTTTCAAAAACAAGAACGAAGCGTTTTAAAGTTTATTTAAAACGCTTTTTTTATTACAAAACATTTATTTTAATTTTTTTTCACTTAAAAGAAACTCTATTAATGCTTTTTGTGAATGTAGTCTGTTTTCAGCGGCGAGCCAAACTGCTGAGTATCCTGAGTCCATGATAGTGTCATTAATTTCTTCCCCTCTATATGCAGGAAGACAATGCATAAATAATGACCTTTCGTTTGATTTCTCCATTAGTGATTCGTTTACTTGAAAATCTTTAAATGATTTTTTGCGTAAGATTTTTTCAGATTCCTGACCCATTGATGTCCAAGTATCTGTAATGACTAAGTCTGCACCAGCAACTGCTTCAACTGGGTCATGCACAAGAGTGACATTCTCTTTTAATTCATCCGATATTGTTTCTTGTGGTTCAAATCCTCTAGGACATCCAATTTTGAGTTGAAAATCAAGCATACCTGCAGCATGCATATAGGTTTGACACATATTATTTCCATCACCGATCCAAGTTACTTTCTTGCCTTCTATATCACCCCTAAGCTCGATAAATGCTTGCATATCAGCTAACAACTGACATGGATGATGATCGTCTGTTAAAGCGTTTATGACAGGGACTGATGAGTGTAATGCAAAATTTTCAATATATCTCTGACTGAATGTTCTCATCATTATTATATCTACCATGCTTGATATTACTCTTGCTGAGTCTTCTGTACATTCACCCCGACCTAATTGCGTATCGTTTGGTGATAAAAAAAGCGCACTTCCTCCTAATTGAGCCATTCCTGTTTCAAAAGACACCCTTGTTCGGGTAGATGATTTTTCAAAAATCATTGCCATAACTTTTCCTATAAAAGGCTGATATATAACGCCTTTTTTATGCTCTTCTTTAAGTTGAGCGGCCCTCAATAATATTTTTTTTAGTTCTTTTCTTGAGAGATCTTTTAATGTCAGAAAGTGTCTAGACCCCATATTGATACCGCCCCTTTATTATCAACTTACTGAGTACATTAATAAGAATATCTATTTGCTCACTTGTTATGTTGAGAGGAGGGAGTATTCGAATAGTAGATCCAGCAGTAACATTAATCAAAAGCCCCTGTTCGGCTGCCAAATCGACCAAATTTTTACATTGGGCATTTAGTTCAATTCCGATCATCAGGCCCTGGCCTCTTACTTCAAGAACATTATCACAGTCCTCGAGATTTTTACTGAAAAGACTTTTGATAATCTCACCCTGTTTCTTTGCATTTTCAGCAAGTTTGTTACTTAATATAGTTTCTATAGTAGCTAGTGCTGCCGCACATGCCAGTGGATTTCCACAAAATGTTGAACCATGACTTCCTGGATTCATTAAATCAGCCGCTTTAACTCCAGCAAGGCAAGCTCCAATAGGAACACCATTTGCTAGGCCTTTGGCTGTAGTAACAATGTCTGGAAGAATACCGAACTGTTGGTAGTTGAAATAGGAGCCTGTCCTCGCGTTGCCCGTTTGAATTTCGTCAACAATCATTAGCCAATCATATTCATCACAAATTTGACGAAGATTTTTCAGATAGCTTGAATCTGGGACAATTACTCCACCTTCTCCTTGAATTGGCTCAACTAATATACCGACTATATCTTTATTTTTTTCTGCAATCTTTTTTATCGCTATGACATCATTATAAGGAGCTCTTAAAAATCCGTTAAGTAATGGCGCAAAACCTTGTTGGTAGCTATCACTTCCTGTTGCTGATATTGTAGCCATTGTTCTTCCATGAAATGAGTTTTCCATAACAATAATTGTTGGATTGGAGCTTTGTTTTTTTGCACCATAGAGCCTTGCAAGTTTAATAGCGGCTTCATTAGCTTCAGCACCGGAGTTACTAAAAAAAAGCTTTTCCAAGCCAGATATTTTTTTTAGCTTTTCAGCTAATATCTCTTGAGCTCCAATATTATAAAGGTTAGAGCAATGTATAATTTTATGTGCCTGAGTGGATAAAGCTTCTGTTATAGCAGGGTGTGCATGACCTAAGCCACAAACTGCTATCCCAGACACCATGTCCAAATAGCGCTTACCGTTAGTATCCCAAACCCAAGATCCATCTCCTTTACATAAGGTGATTTTTCTAGTGCCATAGTTGTTCATTAATGCACTGCTGACCATATTTTTCCTATTGTGCTTGAATAAAACAGCTTATCTAATGAAACTGAAACAAAAAAAGGCAGCTAATAGCTACCTATATGAATGAATGTTATAAGGTATTTTATAAGTTGGCAATGGCCTATAAAAATAAATTATAAATCTATCACGAAGCCTTAGCTGCTTTTTTTAGGCGCTTCAAATGTTTTTTATGACGCTTCGCGAGCTTTTTGCGGCGCTTCATAAGCCAAACATAGGTTCCTGTCATAGCTAAAAATACAGTTAACAGACCCATAAAGTCAACAAACAACACGCCTAGATCACCAAAAAACCGACCACTATGTAAATCTAAAATTACTGTTTCTAGGGATATGCCAGGTAACTGTGAGCTCTGCTTCAGTTCATCCACTATAGTTGATGGTAACGATGAGGGAAGAGGCCAGCTTTCTATAATCAATTCACTGGGTTCAATTTCAAGTGTATTGATATCTAGCGACAAAATTTCATTATGAGATTGAATTAATAGCGTATCATCGAGATATCTCATATTAGTTGTATGTTCTGGCAGACCACTGAGCGTATTAATTTTTTCTACAAGTTCACCATTAAAATTGAAGATAACTAATTCGTCTTTGCATAAAGCAGTTAAAAAACTATCTGTACGTGTAGCATTTAAGAGAGGAGGCACACAAGAGGCGACAGGCTGCCCGTCTAAAAATAGCTCACGATCTCCAGGGTGATAAATCCATTGCTTTCCAACCTCAAAACCAGTTAATGCAACTGTTTCGAAGCCGTACCAATCGAGAAGCCATTCGAAGCTAAGGATTTTTTTGCTAAGACCCGCTGCCGGTGAGTGATTTAAAAGTATTCCTGTAATCGAGAGAAAAACTAATACAACCATGATCGACAAACCAACCCGTCGATGCCATCGCAAGTTAAAAGAGATGTTCTTTTTTAAACGTTTGGATTTCAAATGTGATGTTCCTGTCAAGAAATACAGTATACATTGATTTGGTGTTAATTGAGAGCTGCCACCTGCTGGTGATAAAATAACGCAAGCCTGGCTATTTTATTTAATGCCCACACCGATAAAGTAGCGCCTGTAATACCATCAATATTCTGATCCAGTTCATAATCAGGTGTCATTTTTACATTCTTATATTGATTTGTGAATGATGGGTAGCGGACTTCCCATCCACGAGATTCTCTAAAGGCTAAAACCTTGAGATGTTCAATATGAAAATCTTCAACACTACCACTCACTATGACACCCACTGTTATGGGTCTTTCTTTGCCTATTTCTTCTAGTATCCAAGCAGTCTTCTCATTCTCGCTATAATATCTGGCACGCATACCTCTAATAGGGCGGCCGAGAATTTCAGTGGACATTTTTTTTAGCTCTGGTGTTAGCCAAAGAGATTCTGGTTTAGATGGTGGCTCATTAAAATTTTCGATTAAAAACTCTGGAGTTGTTTGATATACCGCACTATGAGCTTTATTTGGATTTACAAGAAAAATACACAGAAATAGAAAAAAGAGAGCCACGAATGTGACCCTCTTCATTTCGGTTCTTACGATGTAATACTTACTTATATTTTTTAACATAATAATAATGATACTAGAAATCGTAGCCTACACCTAAATTGTAGCCTTTGTATTCAGTTCCACTGTCATTATCTTGGTCGAAGTAGTCAGCTTTAAGAACAACGCGCGGATGTATGTAATAATTAAATCCTACATCAAATTGTTCTTTTTCTGAATTTTGACTTCCGCCAGCAGTATTATCGTATTCGTTAAAGCGTGCAAAAACACCAAGCTTTTTAGTGACCTGAAAAGATGGTTCAATATACCATCCTTCCTGCTCGTCTGCACCAGCTTTAACAGTTTCAATATTGTCATCAAGATCCCATTGTGCATAAAGTGCTCTTAAACCAAATGGCCCTTTTTTATAGGCAAGATGAGCTTCGATTAAATCAGCTTCAACACCTTCAACGCCATTAATTTTTTCACTTTGCCAAACATCTTCTTGGTGTTGGTAGGTAGCTGCTAATTCTAAGCCAGGAATACCGGTGTACTTGATTCGTGCTGTATAAGCAAGATCGTCACCTTTAGCATTACTTGTTTTCTGACGACCATCACGAATTTTGTATTTGCCTGAACTAGTTGCACCTAAGACTGGATCACCCGCAGCACCAACATCAGCTACAACTTTCTCTGCACCATTAATATATAAGCCAGAGTGAGCACCTATATCATAGCTCAAACCTTGAGTGAGTTCTCCGCTAAACATAACACCACCTTCCCACCATGTAGCTGGAAGGATATTCTTTTCAACTGGGTTACGCTCAACGCCATAAAAGGTTGGTGGTTCATGAGTTTCATTCAAAATACCTACTGGAATTAAGAATACACCAGCTTTAGCTCTATGCCCTTCAGTGTAATCCCATTCTATATAAGCCTGTTCAACTTCAACTTCACCACCTTTCCCTTCACCTGCAAGTGCATGTTCAATCTCGAATTCAGAGAAGAATCTTAATTTATCGTTGTATTCATGACCTACAAATAAAACGAATCGATGTAAATCAAATTCATCTTTTGAAGAGGTTGAATTATCAGAGTTATGGTTGTTGTAGTGAAGCTCGCCATAACCACCCATAGTAGTCTTGGTAGCCCATTCCGCTAATTTTGCAGTTGGACTAGAAGTGATTTCCTCTACAGCTGTAAATGTAGATTCAGTTTTAGCATTGTTTTCAGCTAGCCCATCTTTAAGGGTAGCGATTTCCGCTGCTTGTTTTTGAATCAATTCATACATTTCATCAAGAGTTGGCTTTGCATCTACCGCAAAAGCCACAGACAGGAGTGCAACTCCTATTATTGTTGTTCTAAACATTTTGCCGATCTCCGTATTAATAAGACTTTTTATTAACTCTACTAAGCTAACCGAGACACTATACACTATTAATCTACGAATGATAACTATTATCATTCAAATTTTATAATGATAATCATTATTAATTGTATTTATAATAAAACAACTGCTTCTTTAGAAATTCTCAGAAAAGTCTGCCATTTTTGTTTATTAAGACAAGTAACGGTTTTAGCTTAATCAATAAAAGGTTAAAATAATTGAACTTTTAAAATATTAGCTCTATCGAGGTATTGGAATAAATGGACATAATGGAAACCATTCGCGAACAAATTGAGAATAACCCAATCATCTTATACATGAAGGGCTCTCCCAATTCACCACAATGTGGTTTTTCGGCACGAACTATCGAGGCACTTACATCCTGTGGCGAGCGATTTGCCTTTGTTGATATTCTAAGTAATCCTGAAATACGATCTAACTTGCCGTCCTACGGTAACTGGCCGACATTTCCCCAACTATGGGTCAATGGAGAGCTGATTGGAGGATGTGATATCGTTACAGATATGCATAAGAAAGGTGAACTAGCTATTTTGATAAAAGAGGCATCACAAAGTCCTGAATAGCTTGTGAGAAAATCCTCATTATTTTGATGATTTGGAGTTTTCTGTTAATCTAATTATACACAATAAAGATCTAAGCTTAGTTAACCATCTGATTTAATTGTCTTAAAAATACAGGAATTAAAATTTTATACAAAAATTCATAATACTAGAAAGGAGTTTTAATTATGGGAAATGGAGTATTAGTAGGCAAAGAGGCTCCAGATTTTACGTCTGGAGCAGTCCTAGCAAACGGAGAAATAGTTGATGAATTTAACTTACATTCAACTATTAAAGGTAAAAAAGCAGTCATCTTTTTCTATCCTTTAGACTTTACTTTTGTATGCCCTTCGGAGCTAATCGCTTTCGATCATCGTATAGATGAGTTTAAAAAACGAGGCGTAGAAGTTATAGGTGTTTCTATTGACTCAGTTTTTACTCATAACGCATGGAGAAATACAGCGATCAACGATGGTGGTATTGGCCAAGTCAACTATCCCTTAGTTGCAGACGTGAAACATGAGATTTGTCAAGCATATGATGTTGAGTTTGGAGACGCTGGCGTTGCTTTCCGTGGATCGTTTTTAATTGGCGAGGATGGTGTAGTTTATCATCAAGTAGTTAACCATCTGCCATTGGGTAGGAATATAGATGAAATGCTACGCATGATAGATGCATTAAGTTTCCATCAAGAGCATGGTGAAGTTTGTCCTGCTGGTTGGAAGGAGGGGGATAAAGGTATGGATGCATCACCAGATGGCGTTGCTTCATATTTAGCAGATAATGCTGATAATCTTTAGCCATATTAATAAAGATAAGTGAGCTATTACCTAGATAATTAGGAAAAAACCGCAGAAATATATTTCTGCGGTTTTTTTTTCAATTATGTAAGAGGATCAAAATGTCTTCAGACAGAATAATCGAAATAGAAACAAAGCTATCGTATCAAGAGGACACGATCTCGAAACTAAACGATATAGTTTACAGGCAGCAAAAACAGCTTGATGAAATCCAGCAAAAATATGAACTATTACTTTCCTCGGTAAGAGCTTTAACATTTAAGCTTGGTGGTGAAGAAAACGAGAATGATATCCCTCCACATTATTAAAATAATTTCTTTGATTTTTTTTGCTTTACTTCTGTTAGCTCATTTTCGTGGAAAAAATCAGATCCCATCATAGCTGTGGTATTTAATATTCCTCTTCCTGAAACTGACGGTATTAAAATATGAGCTGGTTTTTCTAGTCCATTAAGGAATGGACCTACAAGACGCGCACTCGTAAGTGAGCGAATTAGACCAAGGGATATACTTGCAGCGTCCATATTTGGCATGATTAGGACATTAGCTTGACCAGTAATATTGGCATTATTACATATGGTTTCTCTAAGTGTTTCATTTAGCGCAGACATCGCATGCATCTCACCATCAATCTCAACACTTGGAATTTTGCCACGAAGTTTTTCAGCCGCTCTTTTCATCTTGTGAGCTGATTCATCATCATAGGTGCCATAATTTGAGTGTGAGAGCAGGGCAACTTTTGGAGTAACCCCGCAACCTGTTACGAACTCAACAGCGTCCTCAGTGATATGAATAATTTGTTCCTCAGTTGGATTCACATTGATGAAAGCATCTGCCAAAAATAATGGACCGTCATCTAAAAGTAAAATACAAATAGAAGATATACTACTTTTATCATTTCTAGGTGGGATAATACTCGCGATTTTTGTTAGATGTTGATCGTAGCGACCTGACTTCCCACATATCAGACCGTCTGCATCTCCAATTGCAACCATTATAGTTGCTATGACTGAATTGTCAGTGTGTATCGAGTTCCTTGCAGTCTCTACAGATATACCAGAACGACCCACATGCTTATGATAGTATTGCCAATAATTTTCTCGGTGGTCGTCGTCTTCAGGATTGAAAATTTGTAAATCATCCCCTGGCTTGATTCGGAGATTCATTTCTTTGATCTTCTGTTTGATGACTGTCGGACGGCCTATTAATATTGGTTTTGCAATTTTTTCATCAATGATTCCCTGCATTGCCCTCAAAACATCGTCATTTTCTCCTTCAGCGTAGGCAATTCTGGGTGGATTTTTTTTTGCTCTCTCGATCATTGGCTGCATAAAAAGCTGACTGCGATTAACATAGCTATGCAATTTATTACGATATATCTCGAGATCCTCTATTGGCCTTGTCGCCACGCCGCTGGCCATAGCAGCTTTAACTACTGCTAAGGGGACTTCTTCAATAAGACGAGGATCAAATGGTTTGGGGATTAGATAATCTGGACCAAATTTTAGATCCTCTCCTACATAAGCCTCTGAGACTTCGGGCGAAGCCTCACGGTGGGCTAAATCAGCGATAGCCATTACACAGGCTTTTTTCATCTCATCATTAATAGTAGTAGCGCCACAATCTAGAGCCCCCCTAAATATAAAAGGAAAACATAAAACATTGTTGACTTGATTTGGAAAATCTGACCTTCCGGTCGCTATTATCGCATCCGGTCTAGTGGCTTTGGCTAGCTCGGGCATTATCTCTGGTGTTGGATTTGACATTGCAAGCACTAACGGGTTCGCAGCCATTTTTTTTATCATACTCGCTTTTAGTATGCCTGGCCCAGAAAGACCCAAGAACAGGTCTGCATTGACAATCGCATCATTTAATGTCCTATCATTTGTTTCAGAAGCATAATTCTCTTTCCACGGGTTCATCCCGATTTCTCTACCTTTATAAATAACTCCGTTGCGATCAATCATACGAATATTATTTTTTTTAAGACCCATAGTAACAAGAAGATCTACGCAAGCAATGCTTGCGGCACCTGCTCCAGTTACAACAATTTTTATATTTTCAATTTTTTTCTCTACAATTCTAAGGCCATTATAGATAGCTGCAGCAGAGACAATAGCAGTCCCATGTTGATCATCGTGAAAGACTGGTATTTTCATACGATCTCGTAATTTTTTTTCAATGAGAAAACATTCAGGCGCCTTAATATCTTCTAAGTTAACCCCACCAAAAGTTGGCTCAAGTGATGCTATGATATCGACTATTTTATCTGCGTCTGGTTCATCAATTTCAATATCAAATACGTCAATATTGGCAAATTTTTTGAACAAAACAGCTTTTCCCTCCATAACAGGTTTTGAAGCTAGTGGGCCAATATCTCCAAGGCCAAGGACTGCAGATCCATTGGTTATGACTGCAACGAGATTTCCACGTGCAGTTACTTTATCGACATCGGTTGGATTTTTGACTATATGGCCACATGCATAAGCTACACCTGGTGAGTAAGCCATTGCTAGGTCGCGTGCGTTGGCCATCGGTTTAGTAGCCCGTATTTCCAATTTTCCTGGTAGTGGGTTCTTATGATAGCGAAGTGATCTTTCCTTGAATGAATCATCCATTTTTGTATCTCGTAATTAATCACCAAGAAAATCTTGGGCTTGAATTTTCCAGTTTCTGAAATTTCACATATTCTAACGCGATAGCTGTTGTTTTTGCTAAGAATTTATCTACTTTAATCATAAATATTGAACTATTGAGATTTATATTTTTTATATTTAGAAATTTTATTTCTTAGAGTACAAATAAAATGAATATTGTGCCAATAGTTGATTTTATAGATCCAAAAGGTCGAAAGTATCTCGTTGAGGCTCTGGCATAAGAGCTACTTATAAATGCAGCCTCATTGGAATATCAGCAGAATTGGGGGGCAACTTGTACGATACTTATAATCACTATATCGATATAAATTAGCTTTATAAACTCAGTTTCGTCGATGAACTTGAAGATATTATGATAAAGGCAGTAGTGGACCCAAAAATATAATCTAATCAGCTGTTAGAATGGATATGTATGTAGAACTAAATGGAATGACTGCAAGCATCCCTGAAGGTAAATATTAATCAAAATAAAAATATATAAATCAATCCCAGCCGCCCAATTCTTGCCATTTGTTAACAATTCTACAAAAGAGCTCTGCAGTTTTTTCTGCATCGTATATAGCGGAGTGTGCTTGATCACTGTTAAATATAATTTCTGCAGATTTGCATGCTTTGGCTAAGACAGTCTGACCATACGCTAGACCGCCTAGAGTAGCCGTATCAAAACAAGAAAAACTATGGAAAGGATTTTTCTTTATATTGTTACGTTTAATCGCACTATTTAGGAAACCAAGATCGAAATGAGCATTATGCCCTACTAAAATAGCTCTACTACAGCTGGCAAGTTTTACTGCATCGTTAATCTCTTGGAGAAAAGCAATCAGGGCCTCACTTTCGTCTATGGCAATCCGATATGGATCACTTGGGTCAATTCCCGTAATATCAAGAGCTGCCTGTTCGATATTGGCTCCCTCAAAAGGCACGATTGAATGAAAAATATTACAATCGGGAACAAGTCTCCCTTCCTCATTAATAGCTAGAACTACAGCACCTATCTCGAGAAGTGCGTCACTCTCAGAATTAAAACCACCAGTTTCAACATCGACAACCACTGGTAAAAATCCTCTAAATCTATCCGACATTACTTGTTTCATAGATTAATAATTCAGTTATTTAGTTTATTTTTTTGACTTGCCATTGCAATGTTCTGCCTGCTTCCAACGGAGTGATTGTATCACCAATAAAAGGCAACTCAGAGGGTAAATCCCAGGGTATTTTATGAAGCGTTATTAAATCAGTATTTCTTGGAAGCCTATAAAAATCTGGACCGAAGATGCTAGCAAATCCTTCGAGTTTACTTATAGCATCAGCTCGATCAAATACTTCTGCATATAGCTCTATCGCTGCATGGTTCGAATAGCAGCCAGCACAACCGCATGCATTTTCTTTTGTATTTGTGGAATGTGGTGCCGAATCAGTCCCAAGAAAAAATTTTGGGTTACCACTGGTGGCTGCTTTAATTAGAGCTCTTTGGTGAGTATCTCTTTTGAGGATTGGCAAGCAATAATAATGTGGTTTGATTCCACCTGAGAGCATATGGTTTCGATTATAGAGAAGATGTTGAGGTGTAATTGTCCCAGCTAATCTATCAGTCGATTCTAGTATAAATTCGACAGCCTCTTTAGAGGTGATATGTTCCAGCACAATACTTAACTCAGGGAAGTCATATACAAGTTTTTTTAGATAGCGATCTATGAAAAGTGCCTCTCGGTCAAAAATATCTTCGTTTTGGTCAATGATTTCTCCATGAAGAAGCAAGGGTATACCCTCTTTTTCCATTTGTGCAATAACTGGATAGATATTTTTTAAATCTGTTACTCCTAATTCAGAGTTTGTAGTTGCTCCTGCAGGATAATACTTGCAACCAAAGACTTTACCTGAAGCTTTAGCTTTAGTAATTTCTTTCGGCTCTGTTTTGTCGGTTAGATACAGAACCATCAATGGCCGCCACCGAGAGTTTTTTGAGATATTTTTCAATATACGATCACGATATGCTATAGCTTGCTCTGTTGTTAAAATTGGTGGATCTAAATTTGGCATTACAATCGATCTACCAAAAATTTTAGCTGCATCTGGGACAGTGTAAGCTAATGCTTTGTTGTCTCTTAAATGAACATGCCAGTCATCGGGGCGGATAATCGTTATTTTTTTTTGATTATTTTTTTTCATTTTAATTTAAATATCTTTTAGTACTTGCCTGCAATCAATGCTAGCGTAAACTCCATGTTCTTTGTAGTAAACTCAGTATAATTATAACTCTCTTGTTAGCAAGGTTGTGGATTTATGTTTATATTTCTCAGTGTTTGCTGTGAAACCAGTTAATGACATATTAGAATACCCTATATATTTACATTTATAAATTATTGAACTAGGAGTTTATATAGTGACCAATATAAATAAAGTGGTTTTGGCTTACTCCGGAGGCCTTGATACTTCAGTGATAGTGAAATGGTTACAAGAAAAATACGAGTGTGAGGTTATAACTTTTACAGCTGACATCGGGCAAGGTGAAGAAGTAGAGCCAGCAAGAGCTAAAGCGAAAGCACTTGGGGTTGAGAGAATATATATAGATGACTTACGGGAGGAGTTTGTTCGTGACTTTGTATTCCCAATGTTCCGTGCCAATGCCATTTACGAAGGCGAGTATTTATTAGGTACTTCAATCGCTAGACCACTTATATCAAAACGCTTAATTGAGATAGCTGATGAGGTAGGCGCAGATACCATTGCGCATGGAGCGACTGGAAAAGGGAATGATCAGGTACGCTTCGAGCTTGGCGCCTATGCCCTTAAACCAGGAATCAAAGTCATAGCTCCATGGCGCGAGTGGGATTTAACTTCAAGAGAGAAGCTTATGAGTTATTGTAAGACTCATAAAATACCTGTTGATTTTTCTGTAAAAAAGCAAATATCTCCTTATTCAATGGATGCAAACTTACTTCATATCTCCTATGAGGGAGGAGTATTAGAGGATCCATGGGCAGAGTCAGAAGAAGATATGTGGCGCTGGACAGTATCTCCAGAAAATGCTCCTGATACACCAACATATATTAATTTAGAATACAAAAAGGGGGATATTGTTGCAGTCAACGATAAATACATGTCGCCCGCAGAAATATTATCCTATTTAAACAAAGTCGGTGGAGATAATGGTATAGGTAGGTTGGATTTGGTTGAAAATCGTTATGTTGGTATGAAGTCCCGTGGCTGCTATGAGACTCCAGGAGGAACAATTATGATGCGTGCACACAGAGCTATTGAATCTCTTACCCTTGATAGAGAGTCATCTCACCTTAAAGATAGTTTGATGCCCAAGTACGCAGAGGTGGTTTATAACGGATACTGGTGGTCACCAGAAAGATTAATGTTACAAAAGCTTATTGATTCTACCCAGGATGTAGTTAACGGAATTGTGAGATTAAAACTGTATAAAGGGAATGTCATAGTCATAGGCCGCAAATCGGAAGATAGCTTATTTGATGAGCTGATTGCTTCATTTGAGGATGATGGGGGCGCCTACGATCAAAAAGATGCAGAAGGATTTATTAAACTGAACGCGTTACGCTTCAGGATTGCAGCCAATAAAGGTCGAAAACTGGATTAATTTCTATTGGAGAAAGTTTGAAATATGCGCCTTTTGCACACAATGTTACGCGTTCGAGATCTTGAGCTATCAATTGAGTTTTATACTGAAATTTTAGGTATGAATCTCATTAGAACCAAAGATTATCCCGATGGAAGATTCACATTAGCTTTTCTTGGTTATGGTCAAGAATCAAAAAATACTGTACTTGAGTTGACCCATAATTGGGATAAAAAAGACTACGATCATGGCGATGGCTACGGTCATCTTGCCATTGGTGTAGAGGATGTATACCGAGCTTGTAAAAAAATAGAAATTGCTGGAGGTGTCATTGTTCGCCCGCCAGGACCGATGAAACACGGTGACACTGTGTTAGCTTTTGTAGAGGACCCCGACGGCTATAAAATTGAATTGTTGTCTGAAAATTAAAAATAATGAATCTAGGTAATTGAATGAGTATAGTTTTTCTCAATCAAAAATATATTCCTCTTGAGGAAGCAAGAATATCACCAATGGATAGAGGTTTTTTATTTGGGGATGGCATTTATGAGGTGCTACCAACTTATCACGGCCAGATAGTTGGATTTGATCTTCATATTAACCGCTTAAACAAAAATATGTCCGAGGTTGGCATCAAACTGAAATGGACTAATGAAAAATGGCTAGGTCTTTGTAGGACACTTATAAAAAAAAATGGCTCTGGAAACCTTGGTATATATATTCATGTAAGTCGCGGTAAGGAGTTAAATCGTTCCCATTCTTATAAAAATGGGATCAGCCCAACAATATATGCATTTTCTTTCAAAATTCCAGCAGAGCATAGGGCTAGCAAGTCCAAAATAATACCCTACAAAGTTAATACTAGTCTTGATCTTCGCTGGTCTCGTTGCCAGATTAAATCTACTGCATTATTGGGTAACATAATGCATTTTCAAAAAGGATATCAGGAGGGGTTTGATGAGACGTTACTTTTTAATGATAGAAATGAGTTAAGAGAAGGTACTACTTGCAATGCATATATCGTAAAAGATAGAGTTGTTATAACACCCCCCTTAGATA
>MDTG01000807.1_pt1 | contig 15313 bp, 16 predicted proteins | sample 811421 | NCBI WGS metagenome assembly MDTG01 (sample SAMN05326645, study PRJNA326480) | marine metagenome | isolation source: seawater | place: Pacific Ocean: South East | collected 2011
GAGAAAGTAGTAGGCTAGGATTAGAAGTTGAAGCTAAAATTATTTTATCGGATAAATGGCTCCTTCAACCAAATATTGCATTAAGTAAAAACACTAATAAAGATTTTTATTTTAAAAGAGATGGTATTTTAAGCTCTCTTGGAAATACTCGGTTGTCTTATTCGCCAGAAATAGTTTTTGGAAATATTACAATGTTTAAGCCTTATAATAATTTAAATATTTCATTATTAACAAAATTTGTGGGAGAACAATATATGAGTAATATTGAGGCTATGGGTTCAAAACTAGACTCATATTCTGTGAACGACTTAAACATTAGTTATAATTGGGAACCAAAATCAGCTATAAGTCAAATATCATTAAGCTTATTGATTAATAATATATTTGACAAAGAGTATATTTCAAATGGATATTTTTATACATATGATGATGATTGGTCTTCACCCGGTCAGATCAAAACAATTGAAGGAGCAGGGTATTATCCTCAAGCGGGCATAAATTTCCTTACTGGTATAACAATTAGTTTCTAATTTGAAATAATAATTGTTTTATCATATTTTTCAGATCTATAATTTAATAGAGGATATTGCAAAGAGTTATTGGTATCACCCTCTAATAATTGTCCAGTAGCGAGACTATATTTAAAATCATGACATCCGCAATTTGCTAAAAGACCTTCAATAGAAAGCTTAGAACATGATTCTAATTTATGGTTTGAACAACTAGCTTCCCATGCAAATATGTCATTGCCATTTAAGTTAAAAACGATAATTCCATTTATACCACCATAAGGCAAATAAATACTTCCACCTGCAAAATTTAGATTATTATATTCGGGTAAATTTAAATTTATTGAATGATTAAATGATACTTCATGTAAAAAAGGATTTCTTTGAATATCATCATTTTTACAACTAAACATATTGATTAATAGAACAATTATCAATCCATTATTGAACATGATGAATCTATAAAAGACTTCCTTTTTCATATATTTGTTAATTGACTTTATGATATTAAGTTTATAGTATATAAGTACAAAGTTATGAGTAAGGTTTCATATTATACTGCAGAAGGTTTAAAAAAACTTCGAGAAGAGTTAAATCACCTCAAAGACATTGAGAGGCCAAAGGCTTCTCAAGCTATTGCAGAAGCTAGAGATAAAGGTGATTTGAGTGAAAATGCAGAATATGATGCAGCAAAGGAAGCTCAAGGAATGCTAGAGCTTCAAATTTCTAAAATGGAAGAAACTCTTTCAAATGCAAGATTAATAGATGAATCTCAATTAGATTCCTCTAAAGTTCTTGTCTTATCAACTGTTGAAGTCAAAAATCTCAGCTCTGGAATCTTACAAAAGTTCACTTTAGTTGCTCAGTCAGAAGCAGATTTAAAAAGTGGTAAAATTTCAGTTGAATCCCCCATTGGAAAAGGTTTATTGGGGAAATGTATAGGAGAAATTGCTAAAATTTCAGTACCTAATGGAAAAATTGAATTTGAAATAATTAAGATTCAGCGCAATTAATGAAAACTATTTTTTCTAAGTTAATTAGTGGAGAATTACCTTGTTATAAAGTTGCTGAGTCAAAAAATTTTTTTGCATTTTTAGATATAAATCCAAATTCTAAAGGTCATACTCTTTGTATTCCTAAAAAAATTGAAGACAAAATTTTTAATCTTGAAGAACACGAATATATTAATTTGATGAAATTTAGTAGAAAAGTAGCTTTAGCAATCCGAAAAACAGTCAAATGTAGAAGAGTAGGAATAAGCGTTATAGGACTTGAAGTTCCTCATGTTCATGTTCATTTAATTCCAATAAATAAAATGGAAGATATGACTTTTAAAACAAAAGAAAAGGTTAAACCTGAAACAATGAATCAATTAGCTGAAGAAATATCTCGTAATTTTAATCAGCTATAACCAATTCAATTGCTATTATTGTCGATTTATTAGCATCTGATTCTTTTACATATATCTTTCCGTTGTGATAATCACGAATAATTCTTTTAGCTAAAGAAAGACCAAGTCCCCAACCTCTTGTTTTTGTAGTAAAACCAGGAGAAAATATTTTATTGAAGTTTTCAGGTCTAATTCCATCACCTGTATCTTTAACTAAAATAATGAGTTTATTATCCTTGTTTTGAGTTGAAATAATGATTTCACCTTCCCCTTTTAAAGCGTCAATAGCATTTTTGATTAAGTTTTCTAGAGTCCAAGTTAGAAGTTGACTGCTAACAGGAGCAATAGTTGATTTAGATGTAAGTTTTGTTTTAATCTTAATTAAATTTGAACTTCTTTTTTCAATATAATTTACAGTGTTTTTAATAATTCTATTTATGTTTTGAAACTCTAGGGTTGGTTTAGATCCAATTTTTGAAAATCTTTCAGTAATTATTTTAAGTCGTTCAATATCTTTTTCCATTTCAATAACACCTACCTCAGGCTTTTGTCCTTCTTTAATTAATGTAGTCCAACCAATTAAAGAAGATAAAGGGGTTCCAATTTGGTGAGCAGTTTCTTTAGCCATTGCAGCCCATAACTTATTTTGTTCAGAAATTTTATTTGTTTTAAAAATAAAATAAAGTAAAAGTCCAAAAAGCATGATAATAAGAAATAAAGCCATTGGATAATACTGCAGTTTTTTTAGAAGAATAGAATCTCCATAGAAGAGTTTTTGATCTATCAAAAGATTACCAGATAAAGAATCTCTATATTGAATTATGATAGGCTGATTTTCTTTTTTAAGCTCATTTAGAGTTTTATAAAGACTCAAAGAATCATCATCAATTATTAAATTAAGATTTTTAAAATCAATGATTTTATTATTAGCATTTACTTGAATCATTGGATTTTTACCAGTTTTTTGTAAAACTTGAAAAGTTAAATTATTTGGTTTTTTGTTTTCAATAAAATCTTTTTGAGCCATTGCCCATAATTGCATCTTAAGTCTTTCTTCAGTTTTTAGTTTTTGAAAAAGAATATTTGTATTCCATATAATAAGTATAACAACAATAAATGCGAATAACGGCCAAATTCGTTTTAGATTTAAAGATATTTTTTTAGTCACCAAAATTATTTATTGCAAGATAACTGAATTTAAATAATCTATAAATTTTGATACTATAGGCAAGAAAAGTTTTGTTACTTTTGAAAAAAAATATAATATATTAAATGGAAATTATTGGTAAGATAAAATGGATAGATGAGATAAAAGAATATGGGTCAAATGGATTTAGGAAAAGAGAAGTTGTAATAACTACTGAAGAACAGTACCCTCAAAATATTTTAGTTGAATTTGTTCAAGACAAATGTGAGTTGTTAAATGCATTTCAAATTGGAAAAGATGTAAAAATAGGTATTAATATTAGGGGAAGAGAATGGACTAATCCTGAAGGAGAAGTAAAGTATTTTAATTCTATTCAGGGTTGGAGAATTGATGAAATAAGTGATGAAATTAATCAGGAAGTTCCTCCAATGCCTCCTCCAACCCCATTTGAAAGTGCAGATGAAAGTGATAGTGAGGTAGAAGATGATCTTCCTTTTTAATTATTTATACCTGAATATTTATAACAACCTACTTCATGTCCGTTAATAAATCCAGATGCTAATAAAAATGCATAAATTATTTTTGGACCTATGAATTTGAATCCTTTTTTCTTTAAATCATTACTGATAATTAGAGCTAGGGGAGAGAAAATTTTCGAATGATCAATATCTTCAATAGAATTATTAATGTCTTTTTTAAAACAATTAATGTACTTATAAAAACTTCCATATTTATTTATAACTGAAATAAAAGACTTGGCATTTGAAATGGTTGAAATAATCTTTAATTTATTTCTAATGATTCCTTCATTATTTAATAGTTGAAAAATTTTATCGGAATCGTACTTTGCAATTTTATTAAAATTAAAATTGTCAAAAGCATCAATAAAGTTTTTTCGTTTATTTAAAATTGTATACCAACTAAGTCCAGCTTGAAATATTTCTAAAATTAAAAATTCAAATAATTTAGTATCATCAAATACAGGGATACCCCATTCTTTATCATGATATTCAATGTATAAAGAGTCTTTTGTACACCATGAACATCTTTTTTTTTCTTTCATTAGTGAAAATAAACATCAGTATATACGTAATCCTATAATGTTGTATTTATACAATCTTTACACTAAAGCTAGTCTTGAAAATCCTAGAATTTTAAGCTCATCATCTATCGAAGAAATGTATTGAGAAACATTTTGTTTGGAGTCTTTTATGTATATCTGGTTTACCAGAGTATTATCCTTAAAAAATCTTTTTAGTTTTCCTTTAGCAATATTATCTAACATAGCCTCAGGTTTTCCCTCTTGACGTAATTGATCTTTAGCAATTTCAATTTCTTTTTCAATTATACTAGAATCAACCCCTTCTTCGTTTAATGCAATTGGGTTCATTGCTGCTACTTGCATAGCAATATTTTTAGAAATTTCTGGAGCATTGTCTAAAGCTTTAGACAAACATGTTAATGCTGCAATTTTATTTCCAGCATGAATATATGAGCCAATAAAAGCCCCTTTAAGCACTTTAAATCCACCAATTTCAATTTTCTCTCCAATAACACCCGTTTGTTCAATTAATTTTTCAGAAACTGTTATTCCTTTTTCAAAGCTTGAATTTAAAAAGGATTCAATATCATCATAATTTAAAGCTTTTTCAGCAATTGAATTGGCAAGATTTAAATAGGAATCATTTTTTGCAACAAAGTCAGTTTCACAATTAATCGAAACAATTACTCCTTTGGAATTTTCCGAGTTTACTTTAGCTAGAACCGCTCCTTCAGAAGAGACTCTATCAGCTCTATTTGCAGCTACTTTTTGACCTTTTTTTCGAAGGTTTTCTATAGCCTTTTCAAAATTCCCTTCAGCTTCAATTAAAGCTTTTTTACAATCCATCATCCCAGCGCCAGTTGATTTTCGAAGTTTATTAACTTCTGCAGCAGTTATTTTCACAATAATTTAGTTTAAAAATTGAATATTTATTTTTTTTCTTTAGGACTAGTTTTGTCAGCAGTTTTCTTTTTAGTAGCAGTCTTTTTTTCGGTAGCTTTTTTAGCAGTAGCCTTTTTAGCAGTAGCCTTTTTAGCAGTAGGCTTTTTAGCAGTAGGCTTTTTAGCAGCAGGCTTTTTAGCAGTAGGCTTTTTTGGAGCAGCCTTTTTAGTAATAGTTTTCTTTTTAACTGCGGTCTTTTTTTCAGAGGTCTTTGTGACTGTTTTTTTTGTTATAACTTTTTCTTCAGAGATATTTGATTCCGTAATTTCTTCAATAGGAGTTTCTTTATCAGATGTTTCCGAAACAGATACAGAGTTATTTTGTCCTTCTAAATTAGGGTTATCCGTTTTGGAAGAAACAACCTTTTCTTTTTCAGCAGTGTTTTCTGCTTCAGAGGAACTTTCATTTTCCTTAGAAATATTTTCTTCTTCATTCGTAGATTCCTTTTCACTTTTTCTCTCTGCTAAACCTTCTGCAATTGAAGATGTGATAAGATTTAAAATCTTCTCTATGGATTTTGAAGCATCATCATTTGAAGGAATTACATAATCAACTTCTCTAGGATCAGAATTGGTATCAACCATAGCAAAAATAGGAATGTTCAGTTTTTGAGCTTCTTTAACTGCAATGTTTTCACGTTTAATATCAACAACAAAAATTGCTCCTGGAAGGCGAGTCATTTCAGTTATTGAACCTAGATTTTTTTCAAGTTTGGCTCTAATTCTTGAAACTTGAAGTTTTTCTTTTTTAGAAAGAGTTTCAAACGTTCCATCTTTTTTCATTCTATCAATAGCGGACATCTTTTTTACTGCTTTTCTAATAGTTACAAAATTCGTTAACATACCTCCCGGCCATCTTTCAGTTATATATGGCATATTTATATTTTTAACTTTTTCGGCGACTATATCTTTAGCTTGTTTTTTTGTAGCAACAAAAAGAATTTTACGTCCGGAAATAGCAATTTTCTTCAGAGCAGATTGAGCTTCTTCAATTTTTGCAGCTGTTTTATATAAATTAATAATATGAATTCCATTACGCTCCATATAGATGTACGGAGCCATGTTTGGATCCCATTTTCTGGTCAAATGACCAAAATGAACTCCAGCTTTTATAAGATCTTTAACTTCTGTTTGTGCCATAATTTTTAGTTTACGTTCTCTGGTATTTTAGCAATAGATAGTTTATCTATTTGGATGCTAAACTAATATTCGCATTTGCGGTTAGACAATTTTGTTAATAGTTATTTTAGTGTTTTTCAAATTATTATTTTAACGTTTTGAAAATTGGAATTTTTTTCTAGCTTTCTTTTGGCCGAATTTTTTACGTTCTACCATTCTAGGATCTCTTGTTAAAAGGCCTTCTGGTTTTAAAGTTGTTCTATGCTCAGTATCAGCTTTACATAAAGCCCTAGCTATTGCAAGTCGAACAGCTTCAGCTTGTCCAGTTATGCCTCCACCTTTTACTGTAACTTTTAAATCGTATGATCCTTCAGTTTGAGTAATAGCAAAAGGTTGAATAATTTTGAATTGAAGAGGTGCTGTGGTAAAATACTCAGTATATTTTTTTTTATTTACAAGGATACCTCCTTTTCCTTTTGAGAGAAAAATTCGGGCAACTGAGGTTTTACGACGACCAATTGTGTGAATTACTTCCATTATAGTAGATCGTTAATATTTATATTTGTAGGATTTTGACCTTCTTGTTGGTGCTGATCACCAGGATATACTCTTAAATTTCTAAATAGTTCGGCTCCTAGTTTATTTTTAGGAAGCATTCCTTTTATTGATTTTTCAATTAATCGAGTATTATTTTTTTTATGAATTTGCTCTGCAGATAAATTTCGTTGTCCTCCAGGGTATCCAGTATGACGTATATATTGTTTTTGTTTCCATTTTTGTCCGGTAAGAATTATTTTATCAGAATTTAAAACAATAATATTATCACCACAATCAACATGTGGAGTAAAATTTGGTTTGTGCTTTCCTCTTAGCAGAGAGGCAACTGCAGATGCAGCTCTTCCTAGAGGAAGACCTGCTACATCTACTAATAACCATTTTTTATCAACAGTATTAGAATTAGCAGAAACAGTTTTGTAGCTTAATTTATTCACTATCTTAATTTTTTAATGATAGCACTATAATATGCTATCGGCCTGCAAATGTACTATTTAAAAATGTTTTGAAAAAATATTTTTGTTTAAACTATAGAAAAGAATCAATGAGCTTCTAACCAGCTTTTTCCAGACCCTAAATCAACCACTAACGGGACTTGCAGGTTATATGCATTTTCCATCTCTTTTTTTACTAACAGTTTAAGATCCTCTAATTCATGTTTTGGTACATCAAAAACTAATTCATCATGAACTTGAAGCAACATTTTTGAATTCCATTTGTTCTCAGAAAGTTTTTTATGAATTGAAATCATTGCTAACTTAATTATGTCAGCAGCACTTCCTTGAATCGGAGCATTAACTGCATTCCTTTCAGATGCTCCTCTAATGATAGCATTTGATGAATTAATATCTTTAAGATACCTTCTCCTGCCAAGAACAGTGCTTACATAACCATTTTCTCTTGCAAAATTAACTTGAGAATCAATATATCCCCTCAGTTTGGGGTAAGATGCATAATAGGTTTCAATTAAATCTTTTGATTCAGACCTATTAAGATTTGTTTGTTGACTTAAACCAAATGCGGAAACTCCATAAATAATCCCAAAATTGATTGTTTTAGCATTATTTCTTTGATCTTTAGTTACTTTATTTAGTGGGATTTCAAAAACTTTCGAAGCTGTTGATTGATGAATGTCTTCTCCATTTTTAAAAGCATTAATCATATTAGAGTCTTTGCTTAATGCTGCTATGATTCGTAGTTCAATTTGAGAATAATCTGCCGCCAAAATAACGTGATCATTATCTCGAGCAATAAAAGCCTTTCTAATTTGCTTGCCATACGCAGTTCTAATTGGGATATTCTGTAGATTTGGTTTATTACTACTTAAACGACCAGTGGAGGTAACAGCTTGATTATATATTGTATGTATTCTTTTAGTCTTTTTATTTATTTCTTTGGGGAGAGCATCTACGTATGTGTTTAATAATTTTTGTAGAGAGCGCCATTTTAAAACATCATTGACCACTTTATGATCATTTGATAAATATGAAAGCACATCTTCTGAAGTTGAATATTGTCCAGTTTTTGTTTTTTTTGGCTTGTCAATTAATTTTAATTTATCAAATAGAATAATACCAAGTTGCTTAGGCGAGGCAATATTAAATTTTTCCCCAGTTTGATTAAAGATTTCTTTTTCTATATTATTAATATCACTATTTAAAACCTTTGAAAGATTTCTTAAAAAATCAATATTTAGATTAATCCCTTCGCATTCCATTGATGATAAAACATAAGTTAAAGGAATCTCAACATCATTATATAAACTAAGAAGATTAGAATTATTAAGCTCATTATTAAAATGGTTCTTCAGCTGAAGAGTAATATCAGAGCATTCAACTGAAAATTCTTTTTGGACAGCTATGTCAACATTATTAAAAGCAGTCTTATTTTTACCTTTTTGAATAATTATATCAGAAATAGATTGAAGCTTATATTTCAAATACGTTTCAGATAACACATCAATTGAATGGCGCATATCAGGATTTATGAGATAATGTGCAATTAATGTATCAAAAAGAGGACCTTTTATATTGACATCATAGTTATTGAGGACTTTAATATTGAATTTAAGATCATGTCCAATTTTTTCAATATCAGAATTTTCAAAAATTAATTTCAAGTCATTTAAAATTGAAATCGCTTCATTTTTGTTATTAGGTATTTTTAAATAATATCCTTTTCCAATTTCCCAGGAAAAAGATATTCCAATAAGATCTGAATTTAAGGGATCTAAATTTGTTGTTTCTACTTTAAAAGCAAAAGAATTTTGATTAATCAGTTTTTCTTTTAGTAAAGAAAATCCAACAGAATCATCAATTATTTGATAAAAATGTGAAGAGGATAATATGTTTTTATTTTCTGACTTAAAATCTATTAATCCTCCTCCTGGAATGTCGAATAAATTAAATTGGTGTACTTCAGATGATTTTTTTTCATTGTCAACGTTCTCTTTTTTTGGAGTTGTTCTTTGAGTATTTAAATCAAAAACTTTTTCAAAATTTTGAAGTAATCTTCTAAATTCTAATTCTTCGAAGATTTTTCTAACTAAATCCATATTTGGTTTTTCAGTCTCTAAATTATCAGAGTTAAAATTTACTGGAACATCTAATAAAATTGTTGCAAGTTTTTTTGATAAAATACCTAAATGTTTATTAGACTCAATTTTTTCTCTAAGTTTCCCTTTTACTTTATCAGTATTTAATAGAAGTGTTTCCATAGAACCAAATTCAGCTATAAATTTTTTGGCTGTTTTATCACCAACTCCTGGTAATCCAGGAATATTGTCAACTGAATCCCCCATCATGCCTAGATAATCTATTACCTGTTCTGGTCTTTCAACCTCAAATTTTTCTTGTACCTCTTTAATTCCCCATATTTCATTTCCACTTCCCATTCTTGCTGGTCTATACATAAAGGTTTTTTCAGAAACCAATTGAGCAAAATCTTTATCTGATGTTACCATATACGTTTCAAACCCATCTTTCTCTGCTTTTTTTGCAATAGTTCCAATTATGTCATCTGCTTCATATCCTTCTTTAATTAATATTGGAATATGCATGGCATTTAAAATTTTTTCAATGTAAGGAATAGCTAGTTTTATTGCTTCAGGAGTTTCTTGTCTATTTGCTTTGTAATCAGAGTAAATATCTGATCTTGATTTTGAGCCTCCTTTATCAAAGCAAACGGCTAAATATTCAGGACGTTCTCGATTAATAAGATCAATTAAAGAATTTGTAAAACCCATTATTGCTGATGTGTCAAATCCCTTAGAATTAATTCTAGGATTTTTGATGAAAGCATAATATCCTCTAAATATTAAAGCATATGCATCGAGTAAAAAAAGACGTTTATTTTTTTTTGTCATCACAAATAATTTATTTAAAAAATCTTAATGAATTTTCAAGTTTACTTTGAATTTTTTCGTAACTAAGATTAATAGAATCATATATATTACTTATATCTCCATGAGAAATAAATTTATGTGGAACACCAACTATTTCAATTCTTGATTTGTAATTATTTATTTGGGCAAATTCAATTATTGAAGAGCCAAATCCTCCTTTAATTGTTCCATCTTCAAAAGTTATTACATAAGAGTGATATTTAAAAACTTCATGAAGAGATTTTTCATCCAAAGGAGATATAAATTCAAAAGAATAATGGGAAAACTCATTAGAAAAAACACTACTGTTAATTGCTTTATTTACATTTTCAATTAAAGTGCCTAAGCTTAAAATTGCAATTTTTCTTCCACTATAAATTTTGTTTGCTTTAAACAATTTTAGATTTTTAAACTTCTTATTTATTTTTTTAATTTCAGAATAACCTTTTGGATATCTAATAGCAACTGGACCAATGGTTTTTGATTGAAATGTATAAAGAAAGTTTCTTAATCTTTCAGCGTTTCTAGGCGCCACTATTGTTATATTAGGAATACATCTAAGAAATGCAATATCGAAAACTCCATGGTGAGTAGAGCCATCATGTCCTACTATCCCTGCTCTATCAATGCAAAAAACAACATTTAAGTTTTGAATTGCAACATCGTGAATAATTTGATCATATGATCTTTGAAGAAATGAAGAATAAATTACACAAAATGGAAGTAGTCCTTGGCAAGACATTCCTGCAGCTAGAGTTACTGCATGTTGTTCTGCAATTCCTACATCAAAGCATCTTTCAGGAATTTTACTCATCATTTCTGACAAGCCACTTCCAGTTGGCATTGCAGGAGTTATACATACTATTTTAGGATTTAATTCAGCTAAGTCTAAAATTGTTTTTCCAAAAACTTCTTGAAACTTTAATTTTTTTGTTTTTTTACTTTTATATAACTTTCCTGTGAGCTTATCAAATTTTCCAGGTGCATGATATAAAATTTGATTTTTTTCAGCAGAATTTAAACCTTTGCCTTTAACTGTTCTGATATGTAATAATCTTGGGCCTTTTTTATTTTTTTGTATTAGAAGTTCATCATGTAATAATTTCATGTTATGTCCATCCAATGGACCAGAATAATCAATATTTAGAGAGGTAAAAATATTATTTTTTTCATTTAAACTTTTATTGGATTTTTGCAGATATTTTTTTAATGCACCAACACTTGGATCAATTCCCATTGTATTATCATTTAGAATTACTAAAACATTTGCAGAAGTAGTTCCTAAATGATTTAAAGCTTCAAATGCCATTCCTGATGCAATTGAGGCGTCGCCAATCACAGAAATAAAATTAGTGTTATTTGATGATTTTTTAATTTTAGATGCTATAGCCATTCCTAAAGCAGCGGAGATAGTTGTTCCAGCATGACCAGTTCCAAACGAATCATATTTGCTTTCATTCATTTTAGGAAAGCCACTAATTCCTTTCCATTTTCTATTTGTTTTAAATTCATTATATCTTCCAGTTAAAATTTTATGACCATAAGCTTGGTGTCCTACATCCCATAAAATTTTGTCTTTTGGGGTGTCAAAAATATAGTGAAGCAAAATAGTTAATTCAATAACACCAAGACTTGCACCTAAATGTCCTTCATTTGTGGAAATTATATCAATTATATACTCCCTAAGCTCTCTAGAAATAGAAATTAATTCTTTGATTGAACAAAGCTTAAGATCAGAGGGTGATTTAATCGCCTGTAGTTGCATCCAACAAATATAATATTTCGAATCTGTAACCCATACTTTTTGTAAATTTCAATTATGGAAAATTTACTTAATGAAAATTATTTTATGAAAGAGGCTGTTAAGGAGGCAAAAAAAGCATATAATAAGGGAGAGGTTCCTATTGGCGCTGTAATTACAATTAACAATAAAATAATTGCAAGAGCTCATAATTTGTCCCAAACTTTAAAAGATGCAACTGCTCATGCTGAAATGCTAGCAATTACATCTGCATCAAATTATTTAAATGGAAAATATTTGAAAAACTGTACTCTTTATGTAAGTTTAGAACCATGTGTAATGTGTGCAGGGGCTATTTTTTGGTGTCAATTAGGAAGACTAGTTTATAGTGCTTCGGATCCCAAAAGAGGTTACTCTAATCATAAAGAATTATTACATCCAAAAACTATTGTAGAAAGGGGGGCATTTGAAATGGAATCGAAAGCTTTAATTCAGGATTTTTTTAGTAAAAAAAGAAAATAAAAAACCCCCACTAATGGGGGTTTTATAGTTTTATATAAAGAATTATAATTTAGTAATATTAGAAGCTTGCTTCCCTTTATTACCTTCTTCTTCCACATATTCAACTTTATCACCTTCTTGAAGTGAAACCCCATTTAGGGCAGTAACGTGAACGAATACATCTGCACCCGACTCATCATTTGTAATAAATCCATATCCTTTAGATTCATTGAAAAATTTAACTGTACCAGTCATATTGTAATAATAAAATAATTTCGGCTAAGTTACACCAACTTTCGTATCTGAAAACTTTTATTGCAGTTTATTTTTAATAATTAATAATTTTTTTTCTTTTGGGTTATTTCTTTCATTTTGTTAAAATTTTCATCAGTTAGAGTATAATCCCGGATATCTTTGCCTTTCCAGCGATAATATAAAAAAATTGGAATTAAGATTATAACTAAAAAGAGAACACCACTGCCTATTATTTTTTCTCCTAAAATTTCATTTTTTTTAAAATCTCTAACGTAAAATCCAGAAAAAATTGATATTAAGACAATTAAAAATGAAAATCGTAGAGTATTTTTCATAATTAATTTGTGTTTATTTCAAGCTTAATCCTAATTCATCAAGCTGAGATTTTTGGATTAGTGAAGGAGAGTTAATCATTACATCTTTTCCAGAATTATTTTTTGGAAATGCAATAAAATCTCTTATCGTCTCTTTTCCTCCCAGAATTGCTACGAGTCGATCTAAACCAAATGCAATTCCGCCGTGAGGAGGCGCACCATATTTAAAAGATTCCATTAGGAATCCAAATTGATCTAGAGCATCTTTTTTTGTGAACCCTAATAGGTTGAAAATTTGTTTTTGAAGATCAGAATCATGAATTCTAATAGATCCACCTCCAATTTCATTTCCATTAATAACTAGATCATATGCATTGGCTTTTACTTCTTTCGGTGATGTTTTTAATAAACTAATATGCTCTTTTTTAGGAGATGTAAAAGGGTGATGCATTGAATGGTACCTTTTAAGTTCATCATCCCATTCTAATAATGGAAAGTCAGTTATCCATATTGGAGCAAAATTATTTGGATCTCTTAAGCCAAGTTTTTCAGCTACCTCAAGTCTTAAATCTCCTAATTGTTTTAAAGTTTTATTTGTTTTTCCAGCAAGAATAAAAATTATATCACCAACATTAGCATTAGTTACTTTAGCCCATTTTAGAAAGTCTTTTTCAGAATAAAATTTGTCAATTGGTGATTTGAAAGATTTGTCTTCATTGTATTTAACCCATACTAATCCTTTTGCACCAATTTGTGGTTGCTTAACCCAGCTTGTCCATTTGTCAATTTCTTTTCTAGTCATTGAAGATCCTTTTTTTATGGAAAATCCAACTATTGATTCTACTGAATCGAAAATCTTAAATCCATTACCTTTTGACAAATCAGTGATATCACCAAATTTCATTTCAAACCTTATATCTGGTTTATCAGTTCCATAATTCATTATTGCTTTATCATAAGTTATTTTTGGAAATTTATCAATTTTGAAATTTTTAAATTTTATTAGAAGATGAGAAATTAACTTTTCAAACTGATTTAAAACATCCTCTTGATTTACGAAACTCATTTCACAATCAATTTGTGTAAATTCCGGTTGCCTGTCGGCTCTTAAATCTTCATCTCTAAAACATTTAACAATTTGAAAATATCGATCTAATCCTGAAACCATCAGTAACTGTTTGAAAGTTTGAGGTGATTGAGGTAAAGCATAAAATTCGCCTAAATTTGTCCTAGAAGGGACAATAAAATCTCTTGCTCCTTCAGGTGTTGATTTAATTAAATAAGGAGTTTCAATATCAACAAAACCGTTTTTACTCAAATAGTTTCTGACTTCCATTGTAACCTTATGTCGGAAAAGAAGATTGTCTTTTATCTTATTTCTTCTGATGTCTAGATATCTGTATTGCATTCTTAATTCTTCACCTCCATCTGTATCATCCTCAATGGTAAAAGGAGGAGTTTTAGATTCATTTAGAATATTTATTTCTTGAACAAGAATTTCTACTTCTCCTGTTTGAATATCAATATTTTTAGATTCCCTTTCTATGACATTTCCAGAAACTTGAATTACAAATTCTCGAGAAAGTTTTTTTGCATTACTAAAAACCTGTTTTGATGTTCTTTTTTGATCAAAAATTAATTGAGTTATACCATATCGATCTCTTAAGTCAACCCAGATCATAAAACCTTTATTTCTAATCTTTTGAACCCAGCCAGCAAGAGTGACTGTCTTGCTTATATTTGATGAATTTAACTCTCCGCAGTTGTGTGTTCTTAGCATAAGGGCTTAGCAATTAATTTACAAAGGTATTAAGATATTAATTTCTAATACTATTCCAATTGCTAATAGTTAATTTAATCTGATAAACTAAATAGAAACAACTAGGAACAATAAACAGTGTTAAAAATGTAGCAAAAGTCAGACCAAAAATAACTGTCCAAGCAAGAGGACCCCAAAAAATAACATTATCTCCTCCAATAAATATTTTGGGATCCCACTCTGTTATGAGTGAAAAAAAGTCAATATTGAGCCCCGTTGCTAAGGGAATCAATCCTAAAATAGTTGTTATTGCAGTTAAAATAACTGGCCGAAGTCTTGCTGCTCCTCCCTTAATTATTGCCTCCTTTACTTTTGATTTTGAAAGCAAATTATTAAATGAAATTCCAGTTGATTCTTTTTCTCTAGCAATTAATAATTGAGTATAATCAATTAATACTACACCATTATTCACAACGATACCAGATAAAGCGATAATTCCCATCATAGTCATCATAATAACAAAAGGCATATTAAAAATACTTATTCCATATAAAACGCCTGTGAAACTTAAAAAAATTGATAAAAGAATTATTATGGGATTTGAAATTGAATTGAATTGAAGGACAAGTAAAAATAATATCATCCCTAATGCAGAACC
>MDTG01153722.1_pt1 | contig 15313 bp, 8 predicted proteins | sample 811421 | NCBI WGS metagenome assembly MDTG01 (sample SAMN05326645, study PRJNA326480) | marine metagenome | isolation source: seawater | place: Pacific Ocean: South East | collected 2011
CGTAAAAGTTTTATGGAGCGTGCCAAGACACTTATCAAAGGTAAGAAAAAATCAGATATCGAAACTATGGCTAAAAAATTGTTTGTCAAGGCTGCAAGGACACCTTTAAAAGTCAAAGATGGTGAAACGTTGTTATCTACCAACTGCAAAGCCTACAAAAAGGATGTCAATGATGAATTTACCGAACGCGAGGTAACATTCTACAATTACAAAAAAAGACAATACGAACCATCAAGTATACCTGTAACGGTTTCAAGCGGTGATTTCATCGGTGTGGTATTTCAACCAACTTTTTATGTATTACCTGGCAACAGTTCATTTGGTATTTCTTACCGTCTTGATAACCGCTCGGTGGTTATGTACAAGCGTTCAACTGCAAAACAAGGTTGTACCAACGCGGTTTTGAATGACAATCAACGTGATTATGCCTTTAAATTCAACAGAGACAAGGTTTATATCAATGATGCCAAGGGTCGTCGTTATCAAATGCGTACACCACCGGTTCGAATCAAATATTGTGATTTGGTGGATGGTACCTTGGGTAAATTTCCAGGGGTCACAGAAGCCAATGCATCGTTGACGGCATCCATCGAACCGTTGCCAGAATCCCAAGAGTGGTTCAAACACTTTCAAAACATGGCAAATGATTGTGGTACCTTTTTATTTGAACACCCCGAGTGTCTCAAAAATATCAAAGCTGATTTGTTGAGCACCGCCAAGGATATGGCTGAAGATATGGGTCAAACGGTCGAGACTGCACACAAAAACATGTTTTTATCCAGCTTCAAAGTACCATTGAAAAACGATATCTTGCGTGTATCACAACGTATGTTTACCAAAATGGGTATTAAAAACAATATACCATTGTTTGACAAGGATGGAAAGGTGTTGGAGAATGCAACGGTTTCGAGAGGTGCAACCGTTCAAGTATGCCTTGAACCGACGGTGTACATGTTACCCAACGGTACTTGCGGTATCAAATGCAACATGGATCTCAAAAACGGTATCACGGTCCTTGACAACCCTGAAGAGGATCAAATCGAAAATGTTGGCATCTATGACATCTCCGATTCCGATGAAGAAGATTAAGAGAGATAAAACACGTGTTTAAAAAAAATAATAATTATTTTTTATTATTTTTGTTACACCGTATAACACACACGTTTCGAATATCCTTTACACACTATTTTATTTGGTAGTAACTATAAGTTTATTGTTTTGATCACAAGATGGTTTTGTTGTGCTGGTTTGGCTCTTCCCATCTTTTTTATATTTCCATTTATTATCTTTTGTTTTTTTAGCAGTAGCTATTATTTGTCGACACTTACTGTCAATTTTACCATAATTATCGTGTACAGATGTATGTCTTTTTTTCTTTTTTTTCGGTTTCACGTTTTTTTTTGGCTTTCCAGAATTATTTTCAGTTTTTGGTTTTGTTGTTGATTTTGGTTTTCCTTTAGAGTTTGGTTCCGCGTGTTGAAATGTATAACAATGTTGATGATAGATAGGTGTACTCATATGAAAATTATTTAAAATAACAAAGTTGTATTTATATGGTTATTTTTTATTACTATCTGTTTTGTTACTATCTGTTTTGTTACTATCCGTTTCGTTACTATCCGTTTCGTTACTATCAACTTTAAATATTCCCATTATGTATTTAACTATACTGATAAATTTTTTACCAAGATATATAAAACCCTCAACTATTTTTTTACCCTCAACTATTTTTTTACCCACGAACGCTACTGTCATTAAAATATACCGTATAATAAAATATACTATAAACATTATAATAGCCGGAATTCTACCAATCAATGCCATTATTTTTGAGGTACCACCAAGTGCAATTTCAATACCGGTAAGTAAATCGTTTGTTCCATTTTGTGTGTTACTGCCTTCCAAACCCCAAGACCCCTTCAAACCGTATGTTTCACGGTCAGAAAAACCGTTATTTTTTGCTTTCTTTGTGGAATATTTTTTTGGCACTTGTTTCATTAAAAATAAACTCTGTTCCCGTGGGGTCATGGTACCTCCATTCCATACTGTTGAATTAAATTTAGACATAAATATTAAATACTGAGCAAAAGACATCGGTCTTTTAAAATTAACTAACAATAATTTCATACAATTTAACAGCCACGATGTAAACATAATAATTGTTTTTGGTAAACCAAAAATAAATGCAAAAAAATAAATTGCCCATTTGTCTACTTTTTTACACCATTCAGATTCTAATTCACCCCAGTAAGCTTTATTAAACCATGTTACAAACTCGTTTATTTTTGTTTCGTCATATTCATGATCACCAAAGCATGCCCATTTCGTATAATCTATACCACTTGGAATGAACTTTGCATCCGATTCTTCAATTTCATCTTGATTTTTAGATATTTCATTAAAATCAGCAACATTTTTATCAATAACATTTTGAATAACATTTTCATCTGTTTTATAAAAATCAAATGAATCATATGAATCATATGAATTATTACGTCTTTTTCTTTGTACTTTTTCTGGCTGCATTTGCTGCATTTGCTGCTTATATGTATCACATGCTTTAGCTGAATGAAGAATGTATTCAAATACTTTTTCAATTGTACCATCGTTATAATCTTGATATTTAATTGTATTTAATACAGTTAATATTATAGTAGTATCTGTTGTTGGATCAAAAATTATTTTATCTTTGATTGTTTTTTTAATTGTTTTTATAATATCTCCATATTTCGTCCCAGAAGGTTGGAACTGATTCATAAAATATTGCACATCGTTAACATTGTCACTGTGCTTGTATGTTTTATACATATTTTTATAATATACATTTACTTTTTATAGTACACAAAATCTGTTCAGGATCCTCAACCGGTTTAGAACCTCAAGACGATATCGTCTTCGTCTTGCTCTTTTTTACCCTCATCTCCCAACTCTTCATCTTGCTTTATTTCGATTAGAAAGTCTATGAATTGTTTTTTTTGATTTTCATCTGGTATTATTTGACAATAATCAATAATTCCATTGGATAATATGGTTTTATACTGATCATCGTTTAATTTTAATTTGAGACAGTACCCATAATCCTGATTATCAATTATCGTTTTAATTTTGTTTTTTACATCGTTTTGTTCATCATTTTCGTCGTAATAATCAATCATTAATAAAAATAAATTTTCATATTCTATAATTTTATCTTCATTTTCAATTCCAAATCTTGTATATTTTTCGGTCATTTCTTCGGTTATTTGTTTTTCTTTCCAACGTTTAATTTGTTGTTTTTTATTTTCATTACTATTATGAATATCATATAAAATTTTCCCAATGGACATCAAAACAATTCCAGTTAATATGGATGCAGTATATAAAATAAGTCCATCAATGGTTGTATCAGGAATGTCTTCAACTAGGTTGTTTAATGCTAATGTACTTTTACTTATTTTGTCATTTATCCAAGTTATATTTGTCAATTTATCTTTTATTATTTGAGAATTAGTTTTTTTCGCACACGATACAAAATTATCATACTCATGTCTATGATTAATACCATTAATCTTGTCAGAGAATTTTTCATGCCATTTTCGCGTGAATATTTTATCTACAACATTTTGTATGAGACCAAGTGCCGTCGATGTTATTTTTGGCGCTAAAATTTTAGGTGCTATTACATTTAAAAACTGAATCCCTAACTGGGCTCCTGGTATTGCGCAGGCTATCATAATGCTAACAGATACACTGGCTATTGTTGATAAACCATAAGTGGATGTAAAAACGGTTTTTAAAGTATTTTTTCGATTTGCTTTTTTCAAAAGCCCTGATGTTATAAAACGAATAACTTGTTTGATGTATTGAAACAACTTGACAATACAAACCATAGAAACGATTAATAATACTATCATTGAAATGAGATATGTTATAAACAATGGTCCACCTAAAGCTGATGATAAAATAGTCACCATTACAACAGACGTAAAAAAGTTAGATGCATACGAACACACTTTAAATATACTTGTAATAAAACAACTTTTATTGTCTTCATTTTTGCCAGAATTGCATTCCATTGCACATGATGAACGTTGGAATTTAGATGTTGTTTTCATATTGACACCAATTTCGACATTACATCCTGTATATTTAGTTAACCACATGTCCCAATATGTTTTACTGTTTTGATATGCCAACATTCGTAAAAATATACCTTTAAATTTAACATTTTGAAACATATATTTACTTATAGTAATTTCTTTTTCGGTGCCTTTTATTTTTATTTTTTTTTGTTCAAATTGTGGAAACACTTGTTTCATGTTTGTTATGTCACAGTATGGTTTATAACAGCCTTGAATTTTTTTCATTGCTAATGATATATTATTGAAACATATCATCATATCGCCCCCAAGTAATTTTAATTTTTTTCTGTCAGGTGCATCTTTTTTTTGTTTTTTTTTTTCCACCTTATCATGTAAATTCATGAATTGCATTACTAATGTAAAAAACCTAGCTCTCAATCTTTCAATACCTGGATTTTCTTCAAAATTATCTAATATTGTTTCTACATAATTTATTATTTGAAGTGTACGTATATATACTATATCTACTGGTCTTGTACCTGTTTGTTTACCTGTTATGTTATTAATAATTGTTTTTTTACGTTGTATACCATTTTTTTTTTTGGGTTGATTGTTTTGCTGTTTAGATATTTTTTTTTCTTCAGATTCATAATTTTTTATGTTATTTTTATATTTTTCGATTATGTCCTTACTACTAATATTACTAATTATCATATTTAGTATTGATAAACTAATAAAGTATTTTTTACCATCCTCGATGTTTTCAATTTGTAATTCTATGTATTTATCATCATCTTTACAATATAAAAAATTTTTTAATTTCGATGTATCATTTTCCTCACGTTCTTTTATTTCACCATGATACATTATTCTATCATAATCTTCACCATGATAACCTTTACAACCTTGAGCTAACCAACCTTGTAAATTATTAAAAATGGGATCTAAAATATTATCCACTGATTGAGTATTTTTACCAGTTGATATTGTTTTTATATCTTCACCTGACATATAATATAAGTTATCTATATTAGAAAGAGTCGTCATTTAAAAAATCCCAACACCATTTATATACCTAAAAATGTTAAGAATATGTTAACCTGTTTTGTGTATGATAGTGTGTATGTGTATAAACAATGTCATGTTTGAGGTGTTGCAATCAATGTTTTCAGATGTGTCGTTGACACGTCAAACGATCCATACGTACGATGATTTTATTTCTCGTATTGTTCCTATGGTTGTGGATATCTCTAAACCGGTTCGAGTACGCTCAAACATTTTGATACAAAAACCAACACACACCTTTGAATTCTCACACCCCGATTTCAAAGATATCACCTTTATTGAAAAAAACGGTGATATACATTATTTAACACCGATGGAAGCACGCTTACGTGATTTCACATACTCTGCACCAATGTATATCGATATCAAACACACGGTTGGAAAGACCCGAAACGATGTCGAAGAAATCATCCGTCAGGATGGCAAAAACCCATTGTTACTCAATAAAAAACCAACGAAAAGAAACAAAAAGTATTTTGACATGCTCGGTGAAACCACCATGCATCGATCCGTCTATGTTGGACGCATGCCCGTCATGACCCGATCCTCTCTATGCGCACTCAAAGACGACGATTCGGAAGAATGTGCATACGATCCAGGTGGCTATTTCATCGTCAATGGACGTGAACGAACACTCATCTGCCAAGAACGCATTCTAACCAACCACCTGTTTTTATTTAATCATGCCAAATACAAATACCAATCGATTGTTTTCTCATCGCTAAACAACATTTCACACAACAGCGTTCATGTACGCATGCACGGTATTCACGGCATCCATAGCCCCATTGTCATCCTTATGACCGGTGTAGTAAAACATGCAGGGTTAACAAAAGAAATCAACCTGTTGACGATCCTGAAAGCGTTGACGGGCTATACCGAAGAAAAAATCATAAACGATATAGACAGAAGCCAAGAACTACTTGAAGCCACCATATTCGATCAAACACAACAGACCACCGAAGAATGCAAACAATACTTGATGAAAAATTCAAAATGTTGCGATTCCATTCAACAACTTATTGATGAATGTTGGTATCCACATCTAACCACCGTCAAACAAAAATACACCGCTTCTTTGGACCAATGTCGAGCGCTCCTTGACGGGTTTAGAGGATTGCGAACCACCGATGACAGAGATCACTACCGAAACAAACGCATCGACACCGCTGGTGCACTCCTCGCATCCCTGTTTTACCAACTATTTAACAATTTCAAAGATTCCGTACAAAAAATAGCTCAAACCTACGTCGACAAAAACAAAAAAATATCCATCAAACGAATCGTATCGACCAGTATCATCACCGACGGTCTAAAATACGCACTCGCCACAGGAAACTGGCGCGTTAAAGGGACCACAGCCGGTCGTGAAGGTGTCTCCCAGTTGCTCAACCGAAACACCTACATATCATGCATCTCACAACTTCGACGCGTCGATTCCGGTGTTGGAGCCTCTCAAAAAGTTATTTTACCAAGATTGCTATGGGGCAACCAATGGGGCTTTAAGTGTGCCTCCGAAACACCTGAAGGCGGTCCCTGTGGTCTTGTTGGACAAATGACACTCTCTTCGTTCATTAGCATCGCTTCGGATCCCGACAAAGTGTTGGAGATCACCAAAACATTTAAATACAAAAAAGGCGTTCGTATGTACCATAATGGTATCTATTTGTACAATGTAAAACGTGCCAGAGATCTCATCAAACGTGTTAAACACGCCAGACGTTCAAGGACCATCTCCAACGATGTTTCTATTTGTATGAAACACAATGAAGTGCATATCTTTACCGATGCTGGTCGTTTTTGTCGACCGTTGTTTAATTGTCCAAAGGGTGAATGGCAGTTGACCGATACGATCATTGAAGATTTAAAATTGAAACGTATTCATTGGGACGATTTGTATTCTCTAGGCATCATTGAGAATCTAGATGTCATGGAATCCGAAACCGCGTTGATCGCTGAGACGCGTCAGGGACTCATACCCGAATGCACACACTGTGAACTGCACCCCTCTATGATCCTTGGAACACTTGTATCGACGATACCCTATCCAGATCACAATCAATCACCAAGGAATACTTATCAGGGGGCGATGGGTAAACAAGCACAGGGTATATACGCCACTAATTATCGAAACCGTTTCGACACCTCTGGACATATTTTACATTATCCACAAAAACCTCTCGTGTCGACCATGGCATCCAAACACGCGTTACACGGCAATACACTGCCTGCAGGTCATAACGCGATTGTAGCTATTATGTGTTATGGTGGATTCAACCAAGAAGATTCATTGTTGTTCAATCAGCATAGCATTGACCGTGGTTTTGGACGCTCAACGACGTTTCGGACCTATACGGCGGACGATCAGCTAAGTATGAATGGTAAATCATCTGTTTTTGCCAAGCCGACCAAGAAAACAAGACGTTCAACGAATCCAGAGATGTACAATGCGCTTGATGAGAATGGCATGGCGATAACCAATAAACCGGTGAAAAAGGGTCAAGCGATCATTGGACGAGTATCAAAAATGTTGCAAGATGGTGAAGAAGTAAAGACGCACAAGCAGCGAGATGAATCAATTTTGAATAAAAAATCAAATGGTGTGGTAGATAACACAATTGTTTTTCAAAACGAGCGAGGTGGTCAAACGGTCAAGACGAAGATACGGGAGCATAAGGTTCCACAAATCGGTGATAAATTCTCAAGCCGTCATGGACAAAAAGGAACCATCGGAATGACCTATGGACAACAAGATTTACCCTTTACCATCGATGGTATGACACCTGATATCATTGTCAATCCACATGCTATACCATCACGTATGACCGGTGGTCACATGATTGAATGTCTTGCATCCAAAGTGTCTGCATTGACAGGAACATCGATCGATGCCACTGCCTTTGATCATAAATCGGTTGAAGATCTTTGTGCGATGTTGAAAGCTGCTGGGATGCATCCCAAAGGCAATGAAATGATGATGAACGGTTTCACGGGCAAAATGATGGAATGCAAAGTGTTTATTGGACCTACCTACTATCAGAAATTAAAACACATGGTGTCGGATAAAATGCACTACCGTACCAAAGGTAGAGTGGTGAATCTAACCCGACAACCGTGTGAGGGTCGTGCAAAGGGTGGTGGATTACGATGGGGTGAGATGGAACGCGATGTAGGGATCGCACACGGCGCTGCAGAAGTCCTATACGAACGAATGACCCTTGGCTCCGATGTATCCACACAACCCGTATGCACCTCGTGTGGAATCATCGACTGTTACTATGACAAATTCAACAGTATATACAAATGCAAAGCGTGTGATACTGCAACCATTAAAGACATCGACATGCCATACGCAGCCAAACTACTCATGCAGGAACTCATGTCCATGGGTGTACAAACCAAACTAAAATTATAATACAAGCAGCCACGATGAGTCATCTACCAGAAGAAATTATTGATAATATATTTACCTATGCGTTTTATCCACATCAATACCCTATTCAAAAGTACATAAATTACAATACCTGTCTTGCCGATCTTCCAACCGTAAAGAAAGATATCGCATTTGTCAAACATCCCATCTACACGTATCCCTTTGCACACTTTAAACACACCCTAAACCGCTTTGGAAAAACCATAGAAATCGATCAATGCGAACTATTTAGATGCACCTATTACATGATGGAATGATTTTACACTATATATTTTTTATATAATATGTTATAAAACCATGTCTAAATCACTGACCGACGAACCAACCTACGAAACATATGTTTATGTTATTGATAGTCAAATACGTGTAAAGGCTTTAAGTTATAATATTAGCTGGGCAAGTCAAAAAAATATCAATGCGGGATCCGAAAAGGATTTTGTAGAAATTTGCAGACAAATGAATATTCATTGTTTTAATAATTGTAAACTAATAATAGAAGATATACATAATTTACACATTATAGGATTACAAGAAGTCAATACAGATAATTTAGATGAAGAATTAATCAAAAAATGCAAACATTTAACTAGGTTTTGTCGAGGTAAATTCGGTAATTCAACCGTTAGTTTAATATGGAATCATGAAATTTTTGGTGATAAAGTTGACGAACGAGTCATTAATTTAAAAGATGGCGAAAGCAGACCTTGTTTATTCGTCAATACAACCAAAGGATACCAATTGATCGTTGCACATTTTCCATGGATTGAAGATCAAGAACAAATAAATATTATATCAAACATGATAAGTGAAAACTCGTTTGAGGGTTCAATACCGATTGTTATAGCCGATACAAACGATGCAAAAACGTTCATAAGTAAAGATAATCCATTGAAGATTAATCAATATGAGCTTTCTCAGGGACTAACAAAGGATGAAATAAAACAACAACTTGTTTCTTGTTGTTGGCATGAAGAAGGTCACCAATATCAATCGTTTCATGATACGGGGGATTATATACTGGCGCCAGATTCAATCATGGTCAAAAACTATATACCCGTTTTATACAAAGAATTTTTTGCTTCTGACCATCGACCAGTTGTGGCAGATTTGATTGTTAATAAACAATAAAAAGTATAAAAACAAGTTAAACTATTACTAAAATGCATACTTTTGATACAAACGGTGTACAAATTGTACCTTTACAATCCAAACAACTGGTGGAGGATGCCAAAACCACGTTAGAATCTCTTTACCCTCTTTCGGATCAGGATGTGGCGGTGCATGAATTTGGTAACGACGGTGGGGGAACATTTCCAACTCGTTACGATGCATTGAACCGTGTTGGGGTATGTATGGAGTTGATTGAGCTTGCACAACGTTTTTTGAAAACAGCGGATGTGATGTTGATTCAATCGGTGGCATGGGCAAAATACGCATCCAATACCAACAACCATGATCAACGCATGCACATGGATTATGGAAACAATAGTTTGGGACATCCATCCGATTGGTCTTCACCAGAGGTGGTTGCGATGATTCTTTATTATTCGGATACATCCGAAACCGGTGGAGGGACCGCTTACGTGCCTCGAGAATCCGAAGACGATGAATGGTATCAAACGCCGTATAATCGCATGCCCGGTCAGGGATCTTTACCATTCGCAAATGACAAAAAACAAGCCGAAGATATCTTAAACGCACATCACATCGATCGATCGTCGTTGTATGCACGTGAAGTTCGTCCACGATTTCATGTCGGAGATGTGTTGGTGTATCGACACGATGTTTGGCATCGAGGAACACCTGTTAAGCCGAACCATGTTCGATATGTACATAATCTTGCGTATAAAAAACGTGCATGTCATTGGATATACACGTGGACCAATTTTGCATCCAAAATGTATTATGGTCATATTGAAGCGTTTCTTATGACACTCAATATGCGTCAATTGGATGTCATCGGCTTTCCAAGATCCAAACACGCTCAACGATACCTTGCACGGCTTTGAGAATATGTTAAGAAAAAGTTAATTCAATATATATTGTGATGGTTATATGTAAATTGAGAGTCATGGATATCGATGAAATATTGGAAGAAGCCAAACAGAACCAAAAACAAACCAAATTGATTATAACCAAGTGTATGGAAATAAAACAATTTAAAGAAAGTCGAAAACAATTATTAAAAAAACGAAAACATGAAGATGATATGGCAGAGGAAAAAAAACGAAAAGATGAAGATGAACTGAATGAACTGAGAACGGCATTATCAAAAAGAAGGAATGTTGCTGGTCCCTCTGTCGTTTCCATGAATGTTGATACAATCATTATCACAGATCTTGTTAATAATCAAAATGAACGTCAGTTTTTTTTAAAAAACAACTTGGTGTATGTACCAAAAAAAACGCATACTTTTTACGCAAACAAGGAAATATTGTTTGACGAAACAAACAGAAAATTACAAAAAGATCCAATCCTATCCAAAGACAATAATAATGTCTATACAACAACGCAGAATTTCAACGGCGTGACACATCTGATAGATTTTAAAGCAGAAAACGTAAAATTGAACGATTATATAGTAAACGGTGTGTTTAGTATGGCTACAAAAAAATTTAATGACGAGTATGAAAAGATAATAAATAATAACGAAATATTCGATCTTTGTTGTTATTGCGGCGGCTCCAAACATACAGAGTGGTGCACCAATAACGATCCAATCCCAAAACGTGTTAGAGAATCTGAAACGTGTTTGGAAAAGATAACAATTACTGATATAATAACACAGTACGAAAATGAAACGGTTGAGTTTCGTGTAAAGCTAAATAAACTGATATTGTTTTCAAGAGGAAGGAACTCGTATCTGTATCAAGTGGATGGTCGGATTCGATTTGAAGATATCGGCTCTATGGAATGTGAAATTCCAGGCTGTTATAAGTTCAACACACATAACAAACTAGGTTATAGAAAATTTATAAACCGTAACGTTTGGTTTAACGACTATAAAATAACCGGGATCGATTTTAAAAAAAACAAAAAAACCTATGATAACGCAGTAAATCTTACAAAATGCACAGTGCGTTGTCATTACTTTGAAGACAGACAGTATTGTAGTTATTGTGGATGTCTTACAACCAATGGATGCATAGATCGGTGTGAGAACACTCTGGTCGTGTTAAAGAGTGTAAAAGCTTTAGATGGTTCGAATGTTGAGATTAAAGATGGTATCGTTCATCTCAATCAATCTTCGTTTATATTTGAATGTGAGCAAGATTTATCATTTGACAAGTTGATATACAGTGACAATACAATAACGTCTGAAGAAGAAAAAAATAGTTTCAATTTTAACGAAATTGAAGGGTTTATGAATTTCCAGGAGAATGTCATTATGGATGGTAAACGTGTTTATGGTGTTTGTGTTGGTAATACTGAGTCGCATCAAAAAATTGTCCAAGATATCGACGCAAAATTCGAAAGGGATCGGATTTACAAACGTTTTATGAACGGTGAAAACTCAGATGATTGTTTACAATCATTGTTTGAAAACATCATTAACATGAACCTGAAAAAGTATAATACTAATTGGATTGATATGTACTATTCTAGTAATAACATGGATGTAGAAAAAGCTAATAAAATAAAATTGGGTTTTTTGAAATATTTGATTAACGCTCGGAAAAATTGGAATGTTGTACATGAAAATGTTGATGTGACGATCAAATACGATAATTTGTGGATATGTACGATAGAATCTATTACATTCTATTCGTTTCATGCAGATCACGTGATTGATTGGCTTGACAATTTAAATCATGAACGTTGTCAACTTGTGAAAAAAACAGAAAGCTTAAAAAATGTCGAGTGTTGTTTAAGTCAATTAAAATACAGTTATGAAAAACGAGATGAGTTATTATGTATTTTTCGTAAAGATTCAGAATTATCTATCAAAAAAATACATGAAGATGTGTGTACGGCTATTATTTGGAAATACAATTCAGATATCAATTTTATAAACACTACTTTCATAAAAATGTACGATATCAAAACATGGTATGAAAATGGTACAGTTCCAAAATGTCCTGAACAAATTTGCCGAGGAAAAAAACTGTATTTGTCATATGGTAAAAAGAAAAAGGACGATAAAAAGAGGCAATATATATGTTACCGTAAAGATAACATTGAATGCGGTATATCAAAATCAGGCACTGTAAAAAAAAAACCGATTTGGGAAACTATTTAAGTGGATATATTGTTATTATAAACGATGTTGGAATTGGCTATAATATACATGTGTTGTTCGATTGTATTTGTGTTGAGATCAAAACGTGTTAGAGAATCCGAAACGCGTTTGGAACGTGTTCAACCGTTTTGAGTATATAAAAGAGGTGACATGTCATTAAAACATGTGTGAAGAAACAAAACATATTGCAAGTAGCTTGATGCGTATGAAAGAATGTGTACCGTCTGGTATCGAAACAAAGTTTGATTATTTGAAACAAAATTGTTTTCATGTCGCGCCAGAGATTGCGCATCAATATTGGTTCAAGATACATGAATACCTGTCAAACACCTTTCAGGATGCCGATACCGAATGGCACCAACAAATTTGTGATATCTATCATGAAGAGTACATCGAGTATTTAAAAAAATTTAAACAACAATAGGATATACTTTATTATTTTTAATAGGAATACACACTATACTACTTATACATATACAAAAACTAAAACTAAATACAATCCCAAACGCGGCTAAGAATCCACAACAGTGTTGTACGAGTATAAACAGTACCAGTAGGATCGTCACGACCGCCGAGATGACATAACAAATCATGTTGAATCCGATCCGATATGTATATATTAGATCGTTTATAAATGGATGAATGGATCGTTTTTTGGATCTGTCTGGCGGTGTTTTGTGCGTTTGGTATGGTAAAGTGTGCCGATCGTTGTGCGTTGTACCAAATAAATCGTACGTATAAACGTCGTGTTCATGCTTCTAGAATAGTTCATGTATGTTCTCCAGTGGTGGAGACAAATGCGATACCGGTTCAGGATGCCTCTGCGCGTTTGACGTACGTCAACCCGGTGAGGGTCACAGTGGTGGGTGTTTAAAAACGTAAATTTATATTATGCATCAAATCATTTACATTCATATCGTCATCTTCTTCGGATGAGTCATCTTCTTCCATATCGTCATCTTCTTCGGATGAGTCATCTTCTTCGTCATCGGACTTGTCTAATTTGTTATCGGATTTAATAAGGCTCAACTCGTTTTCTATTTTATTTATTGTTTCTGAGTTTTTGTTTGTTTTTTTAATTTGTTTTAATTTTTGTTCACATTTTTCTTTAAAATCACGTTGTCCCTGTTCCATGGCTTCGATTACAACATGATTCTTTTGTTCCTGTATCGCTTCCGATATTGTTTTTTGATTTTTTTCTAATGTTTTTAACATTTGTTTTAACTCTTGAAGTGTTTGATCGGGTGTCCCTTGATCCATGGTTTGTAATATGGTTTCTTGATCGTTTATTTCCTCTTGTGTTAAGAATTGAACGCCATAGACCTGTTGACGCGTGCCTGGTGAATCGTCATGATCTGTTGCATAGTTTGGTCTGTACGTGTTTAGCCATTTTTTCAAATCTTGTGCACTGTAAACATACAATGCTCCTGCTTCTTTACGATAATATTCCCATTCTTTCGACCACAATTGTACTTTGACAGGGTATATTTTTTTCGCAGTCAAGTCATTCAAATCTTCTTGTCTGTTTTCGTTCATTATCAATTGTTGATCTGGCATTTTGATCTTTCGGAATTCCTCGAGCGTGTAACAGTGCCCCAAAACGGCGCCTGGAGTCAATTCGTATATTTTTGATTGAATCAGCATGATAATTGTTGTTCTGGCATCACTGTCGTTATATTCTTCACAACATTTCAAGGGCGTATATCCTTCCGTATTGTCTTTCTGTGTGATAGATTCGAGTGTCATACAACCCAAAAGAACTTGTACAATATCACCGGTGGTATCTTTTTGTGCTGCTAAATGCAACGCGTTTTCATCGTTTTGGTTTAACACGTTAGCATCTGCACCGATTTGAATTAAATACTTCACAATTTCAAATTGTTGTTTTTCCACAGCTGCCATCAGTGGTGTACGACTCTGACCTGCAAAACGATCTTCCTCGTTAACATTTTCTTCTGTGATGAGTTTTTTAACATCCTCCAAACGTCCCTTTTCACATGCATGTGTCTCAGCGATATCATCATCACCAAACTCTTGTTCGTATTTTGCTTTTAGTTCTTCCACCGATAGTTTTGGATAGACAGCAGCATACCCTTGTGTCTGTACCAAATCAACTTCTTGAGCCCTTAACGCGCCTTTGGATCGCATTAATTTGATGATCTTTTGTTTAATTGGACTTTTATTAAGATGATATGCACAGTCCAGGGAAGTACATGCCCACTTGTTCTTCTTATTAATGCTATCAAGAGGCATATGAGTTAATAAGAAATCAATCACCTCAGTATTCGTTCTGTTATAAATTGCTGCATAATCTAATGCATTCTGTTCATACTTATCTACAATATTAGGATCCGCTCCGTTTTTAATTAAATAGTCAACTACTTGGAAATGTTCACACTTTGCAGCTGCCATTAAAGGTGACCATTTATCATCAAAACTATCTTCACCTTCTTGATTCACGTCCATTCCAGCGTTTACAAACGTTTTCACATCGTCCAAGTTACCTTTTTCACA
>MDTG01322045.1_pt1 | contig 15310 bp, 17 predicted proteins | sample 811421 | NCBI WGS metagenome assembly MDTG01 (sample SAMN05326645, study PRJNA326480) | marine metagenome | isolation source: seawater | place: Pacific Ocean: South East | collected 2011
CAAATTAGAAAATACCTAAATAAAAAATATTGATTATTTAAAACATTATTAATGTTACACTTTTAATCCGAATACTAAATTTCCTGGCGTTTTGTATGCAAACCATTAACCTGTTTTACTTTGTAAAGGGGCTAAATGGGTTGCGAATTTTAGAAATTTCTGTGATACGTTTTGGAACTAAACTAGTCGAGACTAAACATCAAGAAAGAAGAATTCGAACTCTGACCCATATTGAGTTAAGTGCAGTTCAATTGAAGGGCCATATCAGTGCCAAAGTGCCGATAGGCTAGTTAAAACGAGTGCGTTAAAGTCGCTTGAAAATTTTAATATCAGCTTCGTGAGAATAATCAGAAAAATTTTTATTGTAGCGGTTCTGTATGTTACCAATACCCGGTGTTTTCCATGGATAGCCAAGGTTCCATTGGCTCCAAAGATTTGTCCTTTTGCAGTAGTTCGATGGATATATTATCGGGTGATCTTACAAATGCCATTCGACCGTCTCGGGGTGGACGATTGATAACAACGCCATTTTTCTGAAGATGATTGCATATGTCATAGATGTCATCAACTTCATAGGCCAGGTGACCAAAATGACGGCTGTCGCTTGGGAGGCCCTCATCACCATCCCAATTATAAGTCAGTTCCACTGGACACTCTTCTTGACCCTCCGGTGCTAGAAATACCAAGGTGAAACGACCTTTTTCATTTTCATAACGCCTTGTTTCCTTAAGGCCCAAGAGTTCATAAAACTTGATAGAATCGATAAGGTTTTGTACTCGAACCATTGTGTGAAGATAGCGGAGTGCCATGGTCTCCTCGCAGACTACTACATTTAATCCAAAGGCAGATAGGCATGTTGATTATTCAAAGTCAAATAATTTATAATCAATACTATTAAGACTCTTAATGGTGCTCATTTTCTCATGCTATGATATCGAAATAGCAATGATGATGGCTTCGCTGGAAACGTCATCTGAATAAGTCTGTAGTATTTAAGATACTTTAATAATATTGGGATTGATTCATGCGGATACTGTGGTTTGCATGTAGAAGACATCAAGATATAGTAATCGCTATGCAACTCTAAAAAGGATTCTCTCATGCCCCTTTCCTCGGAGCAAGCCGCAGAAATCGCAGATCAGCGTAGGCAATCGCAGTCGACCCTACGCGCTGTCAGCCCAGGTATCGAGCAGCATCTTTACACGGCGTATTCGGTGCTAGATCATGGTTTCGTGCGCGTTATTGATTACATGGGAGATGATGCCGCTATTTGTCAGGCCGCGCGGGTAAGTTACGGCAAAGGCACAAAGTCATTCCAAAATGATGAAGGACTGATCCGCTATTTAATGCGCCATTGGCATTCTACACCTTTTGAAATGTGTGAAATCAAATTGCACGTAAAATTGCCAGTCTTTGTCGCGCGCCAATGGATTCGACACAGGACGGCAAACGTAAATGAATACTCAGCCCGCTACTCAATTTTAGACAGGGAATTTTATATTCCTGCTAAAGATGCGCTAGCCACTCAATCAGTATTGAATAATCAAGGGCGCGGCTCTGGACTAAGCGGTGAGGAAGCAGATCGTGTTCTCAGATACTTGCGCGATGATGCTGCACGATGTTACGATCATTATGAAGAAATGATCTCTGTTGAAGGGAAGCAGGGGCTTGCTCGCGAGCTTGCACGAATGAACTTACCGGCCAATATCTATACTCAGTGGTACTGGAAAGTAGATCTACATAACTTGCTACATTTCCTTCGGCTCAGGGCAGACTCCCACGCACAATATGAAATCCGGGTTTACGCAGATGAGATATGCAAGTTGGTCGCCGACTGGGTACCTCTAGCCTTTAGCGCTTTTCAAGACTACCGGGTGGGTGGAGCAACGTTATCGTCTAAATCTCTTGATTGTGTTAGGCGCATGATTGCAGGCGAAAATGTAACGCAGGAAACATCCGGTATGAGTAAGGGTGAGTGGCGAGAATTCAAAGAGGTCTTGGCTGGCTAGAAAATTTCTAAGGCAAATTGACCTTAATGGATTTTAAGAGCTTCCCTTCTAGATCGAAAATTAATATTTCATCGTTGGCTGTAACAACCGAATACCAACGTTGTGTTTGCGTGAAGGCGGTAGGCGTGGTACCATCGGGAATTGTTATTTTTTCGGGGAAAGCTAACGAAGTTGAGCTGTCTTGAAAGCGTAAGAAAATGAGCGTAACTAGTGTGATAATCCCGCCAATCATTGTCAGGGTTAGAGTTATCACCAAACGCCGCAAAAATTTCAATTGCGGAGCGTTAAGGTCCGGTTGATCGGGTTCTGACATGGTACAATCCAAAATAGATTTCACAATTGAGCAAGATCCACCCAAGCGTCTTGATAAAGCGCTTTTCCGAGATTTGCCAGAGAAGACTTTGCTTTCACGTACGCGGCTCGCTCGCTTAATTGAGTTAGGTATGGTAGCGGTAAGGGGAAAGGTCGAGACTAACGTTAAAGCCAAAGTGTTGTTCGGTGACCCGATTTCTATCACGCTCGAAAAAGCAATGGAAATCGAAACGTTACCAGAGAATATTCCTTTGGACGTGGTTTATGAGGACAATGATCTAGTCGTGGTTGACAAGCCGGCTGGCATGGTGGTTCATCCTGCCCCAGGTTCTCCTTCTGGGACCTTGGTGAACGCTCTTTTGTTTCACTGCCGTGATAGCTTATCCGGTATCGGTGGTGAAAAAAGGCCGGGTATTGTTCATCGTATAGATAAGGATACCAGTGGCCTCTTAGTTGTTGCAAAAAACGATAAGGCTCACCATTCTTTAGCAGACCAATTTGCAGATCATTCGGTTGAACGTTTATATCTAGCATTATGTTACGGGGTTCCTGATGCAAGTGAACCTCGTTTACGTGGGTTGCCGGGTGTCAGCTTTGAGGCTGGCGATGTTATGAAAATTACGACACAGCTGGCACGGCATAAAACTGATAGGCAGCGTCAAGCGGTACTTTTTGAGAAAGGACGCCACGCAATTACGAGACTCAAGGTGATTAAGCATTTTGGTAACCCTGCGGCATTAGCAATTTTAAATTGCTGGTTGGAAACGGGACGAACTCATCAAATTCGTGCACATCTTGCACATATTGGACATGGTCTCATAGGTGACCCAGTTTACGGGCGCGCCCGAAAGATTTCAAAAACTAGTATGGAACAGTCATCTATAGAGGCAGTGGCGTTCTTTCCGAGGCAAGCACTTCACGCATCTGTCTTGGGTTTCGTGCATCCACAATCTGGTGAAAAATTACGGTTTGAGGTGAAGCCACCAGCTGATATGTCAGCTTTATTGGACTTTTTAGATACAACGCATTTGTGAATAGACTTTAAAACTCAAAGATTATACTTCTTCCAAGTGTAGCAAACGTTGTTTTAGCTGACCTCTTGAAAAGAACTCAATAATGCTTATTTAGTAATCAAACGTGTTCATATTGATGGGATAAAATGAGTAATTACGCTAATTTACCGGCTCCTAGCCCAGACTCAGGATTGAGTAGGTACATGCAGGAAATTCGTAAGTTTCCGATGCTTGAACCGCAAGAGGAGTACATGTTGGCAAAACGTTGGGTGGAAGAGCAAGATACGGATGCTGCCCATAGAATGGTTACTTCACACCTTAGATTGGCCGCAAAAATTGCGATGGGATATCGTGGTTATGGACTACCACAATCTGAAGTGATTTCTGAAGCAAATGTAGGGCTTATGAAAGCCGTGAAACGTTTTGACCCGGAAAAAGGATTTCGGCTCGCCACCTATGCTATGTGGTGGATCCGTGCAAGTATTCAGGAATATATATTACGGAGTTGGTCACTCGTCAAAATGGGTACAACTAGCGCGCAGAAAAAGTTATTTTTTAATCTTCGCAAGGCTAAGTCACGGATAGGCGCCTTAGAAGATGGTGATTTGCGCCCCGAAAAGGTGAAACAAATCGCGAATGACCTTGGTGTTACTGAGGATGAGGTGGTTATGATGAATCGCCGTCTTTCAGGCGGAGATGCATCTTTAAACGCGATAATTAGCTCATCTGACGGCGAAGGGTCTATAGAATGGCAAGACTGGCTGGAAGATACCGAGGCTGATCAGGCTGGTGACTATGAACATGTAGATGAACTTGAAACCCGTAAAGCTTTACTGGGCGAGGCAATGGCGGTATTAAATGAGCGTGAGAGGGATATTCTTTCAAAAAGACGCTTGTGTGAAAATGTAATAACGCTTGAAGAACTCAGCGATGAATATAACGTAAGCCGCGAGCGCATTCGCCAGATTGAAGTCAGAGCATTTGAAAAATTGCAATTAAAGATGCGCGAACTTGCGGGTAAGAAGGGCCTTTTTGAAGCCGCATAACCGGTTATCTATACTTTTTCCCTTCTGACTAATTATTTTGGATAGTTCCACTGTTGCCGGCACCATTTTTTAGTTGCTGCGGAAGATTTAGTGGTTCGTAGAATGAATAAATTTACACTCTCTATTGTTGGCGTTTTGTTATGTTTATTTATTATTTTAGATACTTACGCTATAGCGTTTAAGCCGCGCAATGACAGGTTTGATGATAGCGCTGCTAGAGTACTATCGAGGTAACTAAATCAACTTATTGGGCAAACTTAGCTAGTGGCATCAATGACCTCCGGAACATCTAGGAAGAAGTTTCTGCGTGACTTACGCTCTGAGCTTTGACTTAAGGCAATTTTCAGGTTCGCTGCATAGCAGCAACTAAATCATATAAATAAATTTTTTCTGCAAAATGCTACTGGCTTTGACCACAAAAGATGTTTTAAAGCTGGTTCTTTCCTTTTTTGCTGCATCAGCGTAAGCTTTTCTGCAGTGCTGCATTTCATGGAGGAAACAGTGTCGTTAGAAGAAAAGCCACTGTTGGTAAAACGTTATGCCAGTCGCCGTCTTTATAACACGGAAACAAGTGATTACGTGACCTTGGACGATATAGCAGATTTTATCAGAGCAGGACGGGAGGTCCAAATTATTGACTTAAGGTCTGGTGATGATCTGACTCGTCGCTATCTTCTCCAAATTGTTGCGGATCATGAAACCCGTGGAGACACTATGCTTCCGTTAAATGTGCTGACTGATCTGGTTCGGTCCTATAAGACGTACGAAACTAGCGCTGTTCCAGAGTTTCTGTCAATGTCATTCGACATGATACGAGCAGGGCGGAATAAATTTCTAAAAAATATGGAATCCATCAGGCATTTGGGAAATCAAAAAGGCCGTGAAGCGATTGCTACGCGAGAGGCAGCCTTTTACAAAGCTATTTCAGAGGGGTTAGGAATACTTCCGCATACTGCCGAAAAGCAGCTTTCGAAAGCTTCGCAAGATGACTTATCAGAAATCAAATCACAGTTATCAGAACTTCAGGAAAAGTTAAGAAAACTGGAAGAGTAGTTACTTGCTAAATGCCAAACCGATCACGCGTTGCATACCATGACATCGCTAAAACTAAAAGGGGATATCGCCAATACCGTCCGCCGGGAAAGGGTAAAGAGGGCAATTTGGCAAAGACGTCAAAGCCTTGCGTATCGCCCTCAATGGCTCGGCTTATGAGTTTGCCTGCGAGCCCTGCCATCCCGACCCCGTGACCAGAATACCCCGAAGCGCTGTAAATTGTTTGGCCAAGTTTTCGAAAATAGGGCATCCGTCGCATTGTAATTGCCAATGTTCCGCCCCAAGCATATTCTATTTTAATGTTTTTGAGATGTGGAAAAATCTCCAACATCGGTCTACGTACGGTGGCCTCAATATCTTTTGGAAATCTATAGCTATAATTTTCCCCACCGCCAAAGATCAATCTGCCATCATGAGATTTACGGAAATAATTCACCACAAATTTTGTGTCAGCCACTGCGATGTCTTTGCTGAGAACCTTTCTATCTATTTCATCAATTGGCTCGGTAGCAACAACGAAATTGTTAATTGGCATGACGCGTTTGGAAATTGCGTTACTGAGATTCCCGATATATCCATTGCAAGCCACGACAACATGTTCACAAGTCACACTTCCACATCTTGTTTTGACTATGGTTTTTGGCCCCTCATGGACTGCTAAGACCTCCGTTTTTTCGTATATTAGAGCGCCAGCATTGTGAGCTACCCGCGCCAACCCCACTGCAAGCCTGAGTGGGTGTAGATGGAAAGCACCTTTGTCTAGTGTGCCACCATGATAGACAGGGGAGGGACATATGTTTTCGGCCTGATCCTCATCGAGTTTTTCAATTTTTTGATAGTTGTAATGTTCTGCAAGAAATTCTGCCTCATAATGAAGCTCTTGCATCTCTTTTCGATTAAATCCAAGGTGAGCGATGCCTTTTTTCAAATAACACTCAATCTTATGCTCTTTGATTAGACCAGTAATTGTATCTTTACTGTCTTCAGCAAAATCCCATAAAAGCTTTGCAGTGTCTTTATCCGTCATATTTATTAAGTCGCGTTGGCTACGTCGTTGCCCACTTCCCAACTGCCCACCGTTACGTCCAGAAGCTCCAAAGCCAATCCGCTGCGCCTCTAAAATAACAACATTAAATCCCGCTTTAACCAAGTGCACTGCAGCGGAAAGTCCGGTGTAACCAGCCCCAATTACGCAGACATCTGCATTGATGGAACAATCTAACTCTGACTGTTCTGGTAAAAATCCGCAAGTCGCTGCATACCAGCTAGCTGGATATTTCCCTTTATTATCATTAGAATAAAGAAGGTTCATACATTCATCAAAAGATGCTCGCGCTCCCAAGGCGAGATTACTTGTAAAAACTCATCGTACTCCGCTCGTTTAATTGCTGAGTATACTCGTGAGAACTCTTCTCCCAGTAGGGCATGAAGCTTTGGTGCTGAATCAAAGTTATCCAGGGCCTCACCCATAAGACGAGGAATTAAATTTTCACCTTCATAGGCATCACCTTTTTGGCGCTTTGCTGGTCGTAATTCTTCTTTAATTCCAAGATAACCGCAAAGCAGGGAAGCGGCTATTCCAAGGTATGGGTTACAATCCATACCGGCCAAACGATTTTCGATCCGCCTCGCTTCTGATCCTGATATCGGAATGCGAATACCAGCCGTTCTATTGTCATGCGCCCACTCAAGATTGAAAGGCGCCGAATGATCTTTTACATACCTTCTGTAGGAATTTACATAAGGCGCCAGTAGTGCAATGGCAGATGGAATATAACTCTGTAGACCGCCAATAAAGTTAAAGAATAAGTCGGTTTCTCCTCCCTGAGGCCCAGAAAAAGCGTTTTTACTTGTTTCGATATCGATAAGAGAATGATGTATATGCATGGCGCTACCGGGTTCGTTTTCAATAGGTTTTGCCATAAAAGTCGCAAAGCAATCATGTCTTAAGGCGGCCTCACGGATAAGTCGTTTGAAATAGAAAACTTCGTCAGCAAGTTTCACGGGGTCGCCATGCCGTAGGTTAATTTCTAGCTGACCTGCTCCCCCTTCATGAGTAATGCCATCGATTTCAAAGCCTTGTGCTTCTGCAAAATCATATATGTCGTCAATCACCGCGCCAAATTCATCAATAGCAGTCATGGAATAGGCTTGTCGAGCTGCGGCGGGTCGACCAGAACGTCCCATCATGGCTTCAATAGGTTGCGATGGATCAACATTTTTCCCAACGAGGAAAAACTCCATTTCTGGTGCAACAACCGGCTCAAGTCCAAGTTTGTTAAAAAGCCTAACAACTTTTTTAAGAACATTTCGAGGCGCATATGGAATTGGATTTCCTCTGCGGTCATAGGCATCATGAATGACTTGTAGTGTCCAATCACCTGTCCAAGGAGCTGCCGTTGCAGTTGAAAAATCAGGCACCAGCGTCATGTCTCGCTCTATGAATTCCTCTTCTTCATCTGCCGCACGCCAATCGCCTGTAATTGATTGGAAGAAAATTGAGTCAGGCATATAGAACGATGCCTGTTTAGCAAATTTTGCGGCAGGGACTGCCTTACCTCGTGCGATGCCGGGAAGATCCGCCATAATGCATTCGACTTCATCCAGTTTGCGACCTTCAAGGTAATCTTTCGCCGGTTTTGGAAGTTTTTCAAAAATATCGGGCCATTGGCTCATGCTTTCACCATTGCGGATTGAAAAAGATCAATAATCTTTTGTCGAATAACATCGCTATTATTAGATAGGTAAATTTTACCGCGTGCGTTTTCAAGCAAGGGCGTTGGAACAACGCCTGGGCCTCGAAATTTTATCAGGCCTTCGATAAAGTTTCCATTGAATTCCGGATGAGCTTGGACGGTGAATATAAATTGACTGTACTGTAGGATTGCATATTTACAAAAGGAGCTCGATCCGATGACTTCTGCACCGTTTGGCAATTTAATAATCTGATCCTGATGCCAAGCGTTCAAAGCAATTTTTTGCTCCTCTAAGCAATATTCTGTGTGCCCAATTGACCAGCCTCCTTTAAATCTTTCAATTTTGCCACCTAGTGCCTGTGCAATAATTTGGTGGCCGAAACAAATACCTGCTAATGGCAGTAGGTGTTTATGAACTTCTTGCACCAAAGCTTCTAAGGGCTTAATAAACGGTAATGGTTCATAAACTCCATGGCGCGACCCAGTAATCAGCCACCCATCTGCATCTCTAACAGAAGTTGGGAATTCCATGTCCACAACACTATATACTGAAAATTCAAATCCTTCTCCTGACAGGAAATTTTTGAACAAATCTCCATAATCACCAGTCTGTGCAATCATTTTTTCCGGCGCATGCCCTGCTTGAAGTATACCTATTTTCATTTAATCCTCGATACTCGTTAGGTCACTTATACCTTTTCTAGATAAGTTTCCCAGTGGTTCTCCTCTCCAAGTTTTTCAAATGTCGATATTTCCTGCCTTTTTGTGCTGCAAAAGTGTTGTATCAAATTATGGGGCAATATTTTTGCAATTGTTTTGTCCTTTTCAAAGATTGACAAAGCTGTTTCAATATCGGGTATTAATCCGCCGAAATCCTGTTCATAGGCATTACCTATTAACGCTGCGGGCGGTTTAAGGTTTTCATCAATTCCTAAAAATGCCGCACCTAAAATTGAGCTGAACAGCAGATATGGATTGATGTCGCCTCCTGCAACTCTGTGCTCTATCCGGCGTGCCTTTGGGTCTCCAGAAGGAATTCGGATTGCAGTTGTACGATTTTCATAAGCCCAACAAACACTTGTGGGTGCATGCGATCCATTAACCATACGTTTGTAGCTATTTGGATATGGTGCAAAAATCAATGTTGAGGCTTGCATGGCTTGCAAGCAGCCCGCGACTGCATTTTTAAGCAAGGACGATCCGAACTCGGTACCATCATCAAAGATATTGACTCCGTCTTCGTCTATGACGGAAAAGTGAACGTGTAGTCCATTCCCTGCATCGTCCACAAAAGGTTTAGCCATAAAAGTGGCCGCCATGTTATGCTTTCGCGCAAGGCCTCTAACGAGCGATTTGAAAAGCCATGTGTTGTCCGCCATTTTCATAGCGTTGCAGTGCTTCAAGCTAATTTCAAACTGCCCAATTCCGCACTCGGACGTGGCGGCTTGGGTGTCAATCCCCATCTGATCGCATGCCTGATAAAGGTCGTTGAAGAATATTTCAAAAACATCAAGAAGTTCCAGTGACAAAGTATCAGAATTGCAGAGTGATCGGCTGTTTAACGGGTTTTTTGGTGGGGCCAATCTTGGTGAATGATCGTCCACTAAGAAAAATTCAAGCTCGGTAGCAGCAATTACTTGCCAACCTTTTTTGTCGTAATTTTCAAGAACGCCTCTTAAAGCGTGTCGTGGGTCAGCCTCAAATGGAGTGCCGTTATCATTAAACATCCACATAGGAACGAATTTGCTTTTCTTTTGCAACCAAGGCATCGGGAGTGGATGCCGTTCTGTGGGAAGCAAAAATCCGTCTGCATCACCTGTTTCAAAGACCAAGGGACTATCTTCAATGTCACGTCCCCATATATCAACGTTCAGAGCGGAAAAAGGCATTCTAAGCTTTCCCGCATGCAACTTGTCCAAATCTGATAAGGGCATGCGCTTTCCGCGCATTTGACCATTTAGGTCGCAAACCGCAGCTCGTAAAGATAGGAATTCGTTTGACACCAAAAGCCCCTAAAAATTAATTAAATCATCTCAGGCAGGTTTTACTTTGTCCAGCGCATTGATTACAAATGCATACGTCAACGAATTAGATTTAAGCGCAAGTGTAATTTTGTGCGTCTAACGGCTGGTAGATGATGATTTAAACGCTTGTTTATTAGGCTGAAGAGTCCAATAACTGTAAGTGTCAGAACGATAAAATATCCTGCTAATATTGGATATGGTACAAAGGGATTGAAGGTTTTGTCTGCAAAATAGCGAGCATAATAAAGTGCATCACCCCTTTGCTGCCAAGTGGGAAAAGCAGAAAAATAAACAAGTGTTGTTGCATGAAACAAAAAGATTGCTTCGTTTGTATATGCGGGCCATCCGAGACGTAGCATTGTTGGCCAACTTATTCTGCGAAACCGATTCCAACCAGAAAGCCCGTAAGCATCAGCCGCTTCTAAATCCCCACGTGGAATTGCTTTAAGCGCTCCGTAAAAAATCTCTCCGGAATAGGCTGCCGTATTGCATAATAAAACGATGAGCGCACCAAGCCACGCAGACGTAAGAGGTGTAAAAATTGGAAATACACCTTTAAGGCTGACGAAAGCGAAATAGGCAAAGAAGAACTGTATGAAAAGTGGAGAACCGCGGAAAATAAAAATGAACCACTCCGATACCTTCTTAAGGATGGGGCGACCTGACGCTTTACCAATGGCTAGAGCCATGGAAAGGAAAAACCCACACGCTAAGGCAAGTGTCCCAAAGTAGATGTTCCAGATCATACCTGAGCCAATCAATGTGAACTGATGGCAAATTGTAAATTCGCTACGTGGTAAAAGCCGCTCACCAATGCCTATTGAGCGCAAGCCATAATCAGCAATAATTTCCCAGCAGCTCATCTGTCACCCGCTCGTTGTTCTTCTCCACCAGCCATAGCCTGTCCAAAGGTTAGGCGCGTCATCAAGCTATCCAGAAAAATTTCAGAAATGCGTGTAAAGCCCAGATAGAAAATCAAGAGCGCCAGGAAGTACCACATCCGCCAATCTTCGTGCGGATAGGCGGTAAACTTGGAAGTTTTAGTGCTTCCCAATTCTCGGGCCCAATAGACAATATCTTCAATACCTAAAAGAAAGAGCAGTGGGGTTGCTTTGATTAGGATCATCCAAAGATTGCTTAGGCCTGGTAGAGCATATACCCACATTTGTGGCACAATAATTTTCCAAAAGGTTTGCCTTCGGCTCATTCCATAGGCTTCTGCAGTTTCAGTTTGGTCTTTCGGAACGGCCCTCATAGCTCCGAATAGAACGTTTGCCGTAAATGCCCCAAATACGATCGAAAAAGTTAAAACTGCGACTGCAAAACTATATGTTTCGTGTACCCACTGCGAAGAAGTGCTTAACGGTAGTTTCGCCTCGGTGCAAACCACAAAGTCATTACCTTGCCAAATTGCGTCTTGCCAATCCGGGCAAAAAATATTGTGCCGGATCCATTCAAACACTTGATCCAATGCAATGACGAAAAACATGAAGAATGCTATATCTGGAACGCCACGGACGATAGAAATATAGGCCTTTCCAATAATATTCAACACAAATAGCTTAGATTTTGCCGCAATTGCACCACCGAATCCAAAAAGTAACGAAACCGGTGCCGTGAATGCCAGCAAAAGTAGAACTACTAAAACAGATCTATAAAGTTCTGAATGTTTAATGGTGGTTACGTAACACATCAGCCATTTAAGGCTGTTTAAGGACCCTGGTTCTGCGCAAAAGGAAAAAATAAGCGACCTCTTAATATCTCGGAAACGAAATGATTTTGGGCAGGAAAACTTTTATTCTCCTGCCCAATTGATGAAATTAGAATGTTTCGCCAATTTCCCATTTTTTGATCAGAGCGTTTAAGGAGCCATCCGCTTTCATTGACTTAATGGCTGCGGAGAATTTTTCTTTCAGTTCTCCATCACTTTCACGAATCCCCATGCCGACACCACCGCCCAGCATAACATTCCCCCCTACAAACATGAGGTCGCTGTTTTCCGCTTCGATAGGAGCAAGGTATGTCTTATCTGCAAGTACTGCATCTGCCTCGCCGTTACGGACAGCAGAAATTGTTTCTTCTGGGGTTGGGAATTCAACCAGAGTTGCACCGCTTGACGCAATATAACCTGATTGAATCGTATTGGATTGCGCGGCAATCACGCCACCAGAAAGGTCTACATCAGCCGAAAGTGCAAGATAAGCCGATGGATCAGGCTGTGTGTAGTTAGTTGTAAAATCAATCACTTCATCGCGTTCGGCTGTGATTGACATGCCGGCAATAATTGTATCATAGTTGCCCGAGACCAGATTGGGAATAATGGTATCCCAATCATTTGTAACCCACTCGCAGGTCAACCCGGCACGCTTACAAAGCTCATCACCCACTTCCCGTTCAAATCCATCGATCTCACCATTATCGTTTATGAAGTTATATGGAGGATAAAGACCTTCCGTACCCATCCTTATTACATCCGCAAATCCTATACTTGCTGTAAAAGCAATTGCCGCCGTGGCCAAGATTAATTTTTTCATAATATTACTCCCGTTTTGTTTAATATTTTGGCTTCATTATGCAGCCAATGTGGATTTCAAGAATTGTTGAAGGCGATCTGATTTAGGTTTTTCAAAAATATCATTTGGTGCGCCTTCTTCTTCAACCAGACCCTTGTGCAAAAATACAACATGATCTGATACATCCCACGCAAGACGCATGTCATGCGTGACAATCAGCATCGTTCTTCCCTCTGCCGCTAAGTCTTTAATGACTTGTATGACCTCCTGTTCTAGCTCTGGATCAAGGGCAGACGTTGGCTCATCAAATAAAAGAGCCTCTGGTTCCATACACAGTGCACGAGCAATAGCGGCTCTTTGCTGCTGCCCTCCTGAAAGATGTGCAGGGTAGGCATCTGCTTTTTCACTAATGCCGACTTTTTCAAGATAGGTCATTGCGGAGTTTCTGGCGTCATCTTTGGGGCGCCCAAGAACTGTAACTGGTGCTTCCATAACATTCTGAAGAATAGTCATATGCGACCAGAGATTAAACTGCTGAAAAACCATGGAAAGATTAGTTCGTATACGTAAAACCTGTACCTGATCCGCTGGTTTACGCCTTTGGCCTGCCCCAAGCCATTTGACCGGCTCACCTTTGAAAAAGACCTCGCCCTGCTGACTAGCCTCCAATAGGTTTGCGCATCTTAGTAAAGTTGATTTGCCTGACCCAGATGACCCAATAAGCGAAACAACTTGCCCTCGATCTGCAGTGATATTTACTCCTTTGAGTACTTCAAGTGCACCGTAAGACTTGTGTAAGTTGTATATAGAAATAACAGGAGCGGTATCGGTCACGTTTGTATCAGATTCTTGTTTCAATAAAGATAATAGGTGTTATGAACTGAGATTTGCAATCCGCAATGCGTGAAAATTTATTTTAATTTTTACATTTTAAGTATCATTAAATCTAAATCGGTGAGGTCGAAGTTGAAAGTGTTTATACATAGCTTATTGGATTAATACTGCCTATCGCCGCCTGGAAATTTTGGAATCGCCTCTATTCTTAGATTTTCTATACATTGGCGGAGCGGTAATTAATCGCTTGCCACCCTTTTTCTCGCAGCAGCACTCTCTACGTCAGTTATGCCTAGAAGGTTTGCAACAAGCCGTAAAAGCGCATCTTCTTCAGCATCGCGCTCTCCATCAGCCAGTGCCACTTGCCAAAGAGCTTCAATGACGCTTACCCGCTCTTCAAAAGGTACGGCATCTTTTATGGCCCGCGTAAAGCGAACGGTGTCGGGGGCTTCTTTTTCAAGAGCTTCACCCTTGGTCCGTAAGACGACAGCTGCCTTTTGATCAATTTGATAGCGCGTTGCCAGAACTCTGTCGATTTTCGATATTTCTGCGGCTTCATAGTTATTATCAGATTGAGCGACACGAACCAAAAGCGCGGAAATGGCTAACCGTGCATCCGCAGGTGCAAGACTTGTAGCTTCAGGTTCCAAAAGGTTTTTGAGTAAGTTTGCGAACATTCCGTTAATTATACTCCTTCGACGATTACAAGGTCCCCAGCAGAAATATCTTTCCTAATATCCAGCGCTTTTCTATATTCTGAGCTATTGTAACAGGCTAGAGCCGTTTCATAGTCTGAAAATTCGATTATGACTGTTCTGGATTTACTAGAACCTTCTATAACTTCCTGCTGCCCGCCTCTCACAACAAATTGAGCACCGTATTTACTAAAGGCAACCGCATTGGCAGCTTTATAATCTTCGTAAGCAATAGGGTCGCTGATATCGACATGGGCGACCCAGTATCCTTTTGCCATTGTTTTTCTCCTAAACTTTAATTTTCTGGAAAGATAGCACGCCATAAAGGCTGTGCAAGTTGGTCAACAGTTAGACAAGTCGTGAGATTTTTTTTGCAGCGCGGACAAAATCTTTAAACAATGGATGCGGCTCAAACGGTTTTGATTTTAATTCAGGATGGAACTGAACTCCTATAAACCAGGGATGATCCTTCCACTCTACAATTTCTGGAAGACGCCCGTCCGGAGACATGCCTGAAAACTGAAGACCAGCTTTTTCAAGTTTTTCTTTGTATTTTATATCTACTTCGTACCGATGGCGGTGCCGTTCATCAATTGCACATGTCCCATAAACTTGTGATACTTTAGATCCCTTTACCAAACTAGCATGATAAGCACCAAGCCTCATTGTTCCTCCTTTGTCGTCTTCAACTCGGCGGGAGATTTTGTGATTCCCTTGAACCCATTCTTTTAGATGGTAGACAATAGGCTCAAAGCGTCTTTCACCAGCCTCATGATCAAATTCTTCCGAACCTGCAGCCTTCAAGCCAAGGATGTTCCGTGCAGCCTCAATAACGGCCATTTGCATGCCTAAACAAATTCCAAAATAAGGAATGTTATGTTCACGAGCAAAAGTAGCAGCTTTTATTTTACCTTCTGTGCCGCGCTCACCAAACCCCCCAGGTACAAGGATAGCGTGGAATCCGTGTAGATGTGGTGCAACATCTTCGTGTTCAAATATTTCTGCATCCACCCATTCCACGTTAACCCGAACACGGTTTGCCATACCACCATGCGTAAGGGCTTCTGCTATGGATTTATATGCATCCTCTAATTGAGTGTACTTACCAACAATTG
>MDTG01246814.1_pt1 | contig 15309 bp, 2 predicted proteins | sample 811421 | NCBI WGS metagenome assembly MDTG01 (sample SAMN05326645, study PRJNA326480) | marine metagenome | isolation source: seawater | place: Pacific Ocean: South East | collected 2011
CAGGACCGGCGCCGTCGTGTCGGCCACGGTCACGGTAAAGGTCACCTGAGCGCTGTTGCCCGCCGCGTCCGTCGCCGTGCAGGTGACCGTCGTCTCGCCCGCGGGGAACACGCTGCCCGAGGCCGGCGTGCAGACCACGCTCGGCGCCGCGTCCGCGGCGTCCGTGGCCGAGGGGAGCGCGTAGGTCACCGTCGCGCCGGCGGGGCTCGTCTGCTCGACCGTCAGGTTGGCGGGCTGGGTCAGGACCGGCGCCGTCGTGTCGGCCACCGTCACGGTGAAGCTGACCTGGGTGGTGCTCCCCCCGGCGTCGGTGGCGGAGCAGGTGACCGTGGTCGCGCCGGGCGGGAAGAGACTCCCTGGCGCGGGCGTGCAGGTCAGCGTCGGGTTCGCGTCGCCCTCGTCGCTGACGGTGGGAGCTTCGTAGTCGACGACTGCGCCGGCCGGGGAGGTTTGCTCGACGACGAGATCGGCCGGTTGCGAGACCTGCGGAGCGACGGTGTCAGCCACGAGGACGGTGAATGTGACCTGCGAGCTGTTGCCCGCGGCGTCCGTGGCCGTGCAAGTGACCGTCGTCTCGCCCGGCGCGAACAGGCTCCCCGAAGCAGGCGCGCAGACGACCGTCGGCGAAGGATCCGCGGCGTCCGTGGCCGCCGGCGCGGCGTAGGTCACCGTTGCACCGGCAGGCGAGGTCTGCTCGAACTCGAGGTCCTCGGGCTGGACCAGGGAGGGCGCGGTGGTGTCCACGACGCTGACCGTGAAGGTGACCTGGGCGCTGTTGCCCGCCGTGTCCGTCGCAGTGCAGGTGACCGTCGTCTCCCCTGGCGCGAACACCGCCCCCGAGGCGGGCACGCAGACGACGCTCGGAGCGGGGTCGACGGCGTCGCTCGCTCCGGGGGTGGCGAAGGTGACCGTCGCGCCAGCGGGCGAGGTCTGCTCGACCGTGAGGTTGGCAGGCGTCGAGATCGTGGGCGGGGTTCGGTCGAGGACCGTGACCCGGAAGCTCGTTTGGCGCGCGTTGCCGCTCACGTCGCTGGCGAGGCACTGGACGACGGTCTCCCCGACCGGGAGCAGGGAGCCCGAGGGAGGGGTGCACTCGACCACGGGGGTCGCGTCGCAAGCGTCGCCGACGCCGATCGGCGGGTAGGTCACGACCGCGCCGCCGGGCCCGCTCGCCTCGACGCTGAGGTCGCTCGGCGGCACCGTAATGAAGGGCGCCGTCGTGTCCTGGACCGTGACCTTGAAGGTCGCCTGGCTCGAGTTTCCGGAGGCGTCGGTGGCCGTCACGCTGACGGTCGTGTCTCCGAGGGGGAACACGCTGCCAGAGGGCGGAACGAAGGTCAGGGCGGGCGCCGCGTCGCAGATGTCGCTCGCGACGCCGGAGTAGACCACCGCCGTGCCCGCCAGCGCGCTCTGCTCGACGACGAGGTCCGCCAAGGGAGCGATCGTGGGCGGCGTCCGGTCGAGGACGCGCACCAGGACGACGCGCGTGGCGCTGTTGCCCGCGGCGTCGGTCGCCGTCAGGGTCACGCTCGTCTCGCCCAGGGGGAACACGGCCGGAGCGCTGCTGCTCAGCCCCGGCGCTGGGTCGAGGGCGTCCTCGGCCCGAGCCAGGAGCTGGACCGGGGTGCCGGCCAAGTCGACCTGCTCGACCTCGAGCGGCTCGGGGCTCTCGACCACGATGCTCGGCGGGGTGGTGTCGACGACGAAGGCGCGCACGAGCACTTGGCTGCGGTTACCGGCTTCGTCGGCGACCGAGGCGCTCAGCTCGTGGGAGCCGTCGCTGAGGCCGGTGAGGGTCGCGCTGGCGCCGCTGCTCGAGGCGTCAGCGAAGAGCGCGCGGACGTCCTGGCCGTCCAGCGTGACCTGCAGGCTGGCGGGGTCGACCCCCGTGCCGCCGACCTCGTCCTCCCAGCTGAGCTGGACTGGGACCGAGCCCGTAGCCAGGAGCGCCCCGGACTGGGGAGCGACCACGGCCAGCTGCGGGGCGAGGTTGTCGCTACGGAAGTCGACCTGAACCTCGAACGTAGTCGTGGCTGTGTTGCCCGAGTCGTCCACGGCGGTGCAGGTGACCGTCGTCGATCCTGGCGGGAAGAGGGAGCCCGAGGGGGGCGAGCACTCGACCTCGACCTCGCTGTCGCAAATGTCGCTGGCGGTGGGCGCGAAGCTGACCAGCGCCCCGATCGGGTCGTCGGTCTCGACCTGGAGGTCGGGCTGCTGAGCCAGGACCGGCGGCGTCGTGTCGACGACCCGCACCTCGAAGCTGAGCTGGGAGGAGTTCCCCGAGGGGTCGGTGGCGGTGCACGTGACCGTGGTCAGGCCGAGCGGGAGCTCGGAGCCGCTTGGGTGCGAGTAGCTGACGCTGACGCCGGGTCCGAGGTCGTCGCTCACGAGCACGAAGTAGTCGACGGGGGTCCCAGCCAGGCTGGCCTGCTCCACCACTTGGCCCGCCAGGGGGCCCAGCACGGGCGCAGTGGTGTCGCCGACCACGACGGTCACGGTGTCCGGAGCCGAGCTGACGAGACCGTCGCTGACGACGAGGCTCACGACGTGCTCACCCGGCGCCAGGTCCAAGGTCGGCCGAGCTCCGCTGGCGCTGAGTTCTCCCAGGGTCCAGGTGTAGGTCAGCGCCGCCCCTTCCGGGTCGAAGCTCGCGCGGCCGTCCAGCAGAACGGGGACCGGCGTGCCCGCTGGCGAGGCGACGAGCTGATCCGCGCCGGCGCGGGCGAGCGGAGCGAGGTTCGGGGACAGGACGCGCACCTTGGCCCCGGCGTAGCCGGGCAGGAGGCTGCTCTCGCTCGAGTCCGCGCGGGCGCTCAGGACCAGCTCGCCCAGGTCGGTATCCGTTGCGGCGAACTCCAGCTGGAGGTTCGCGCTCTGGCCTGGGCTCAAGAGCACGCTGGACGAGATCGGTCCGACCGGGCTCAGCCCGAGGCTGGCGGGATCGACGAGGCCCGCGTCGATCACGGCGGGGAAGGGGGCGGGGTTGGTGACGGTGAGCGTGACGCTCAACGAGGAGCCCTGCGGAAGGGACTGGAGGCTCGGGGTGAGGGTCAGCGGGACCTCGGACAAGAAGGGCGTCACGCGCAGGGTCAGGGGGGCCGAGCCGCGGGGGAGGACGCTCTGGTCGCTGAGAACCTCTTCGACCACGGCGCTGAACGCGTAGCTCGCTGCTGGCGTGGTGGCGGGCGTCTCGACCGCGAGGAGCACGAAGCGCTCCTCGCCCGCGGCGAGGACGAGCTCGTCAGGCTGGAAGCTCGCGGTGGCGACCCCTTGGAGTCCCTCGACTCGAAGTCGATAGGCCGCAGGGCGGTCGAAGCGGTTGCTGACCTTGGCGACGAAGGAGGTCGTCCCGCCCGCGATCGTGCTCGCCAGGCTCGGGTCCACCTCCAGCATGGGCAGGATCTGGACCCGGAGCGGCTCCTCGTCGGTGGCCTGGAAGGCGGGACGCGAGAAGGTGGTCACGAGGAGCGGGATCCGCCCGTCGGGCGAGGCAGGGCTGTAGTCCGTCCGCTCGAGGTAGGCGGCGTCGAGCGCGACCGTCAGGACCTGGCCGTTCGGTTGCGCGCCGCTCGGGACGCGGGAGTAGCGAACTCCGGCTTCGAGCAAGCTCGAGGCGCCAAAGTCCCCGGCGAGCTCGCTCTCGGCCTTCGCGCTCTCGCGGTCGAGCGCGTAGCTGCCGAGCACCCGCCGGAACCCGAGCGCGTCGAGGACCTGGTTGGCCAGCCCCGTCGCGCTCGCCGATCCGAACGAGTCCTGGAGCTCTGGCCCCGCGAGCACGACGACGCCTCCGCCGAACTCCTGCAGCGCGTCCGCGGTGGCTCGGATCAGCCCCTCGTTGCGGCAGCTCGTCTCGCTCGCCGCCCTGCCGTCGATAGCGACCTCGTTGCGCTGGGTGAAGTTCACCCAGCTGGTCAAGGCCGCGATGTCGGAGCCGTCCAGGCCAGCGCCGCCCGCGTCAGCCAGCAGGTTGCCGACCCACACCTGGTCGACGGAGGCGTCTAGGTCCGCCAGCGCTCCCGGCCCAGGGGAGCGGACGGTCACGGAGTGACCGCCCAAGCGGAGGGCGTTGACCAAGGTCGCGCTCTCGCCGTGCGTGACGAGGAGCACCTTCGCCGGTCGCTCGCTCCGCAGCGAGGGCAGCAGCTGGAGGCTCGCGATCTCGCCGTTCGCCCGGATCGCGAACAGGCGCTCCCGCGCGCGGTCTACGGCGATATCGTTGACGTCACCGTAGCCCAGGCTGTAGTCGCCCAGCATCTTGAACCCGCTCTCCCCCACGCAGAGTTCGAGGGCGCGCGCGCTGTTGTTCACGAAGACCGAGCCGCGCAGTGGGTCGACCGAGACGCCGGTGGGCGAGGCCACGCTCGCTGGGAGGTCGTAGGCGGTCAGGTAGGGGCCATAGCGAGGCAGCAAGAAGCGGCGATCCTGGAAGGTGTCGGCGATCTCGATCCCGCGTGAGGTCACGACCACGGCGCTGACCTGGTCATTGGCCCCGAAGCCCAGCGGCTCGAGGGGCTCGAGCTGCACCACCTGGAAGTCGTGATCGAACTCGACCAGCGTTCGGCCAGCCACCAGGATCAGGGTCTCGGTCTTCGGATCCCAGGCCAGACCGCCGGGGTTGGTGAGGCCGAGCGTGCTCAGGTCGAAGGTGGCCAGGGGGAGGCCCTCGAGGTCCATGGCGAAGAGCTGATCGTCGTCGGCGTCGGAGACCTGCAGCTGCTCGCCGTCGAAGTGGATCGCCTGGCCGTTGCGCCCCCCGAAGGCGTCGGTCGAGAAGCTCGAGACGAGGGTTCCGTCGGTCCTCAGGCGATACACGCGGTCCGCGCTCACGTCGAGCAGGAAGAGGTCACCCTCAGGGCCCACGGTGAGCCCGCTCGGAGAGACGCTCCCCACGGGCAAGGGGAAGGTCTGAGCGTTCAGGCCGCCCGGGTCCATGACGAAGAGCCGATCCTCGGTCGTGTCGGTGACGCGGAAGTTCACGCCGTCGAATGCGATCGCCTGGGGGTCCAAGCAGCCATAGGCCGCCGTGCTGAAGGACCCGAGCAGGGACCCGTCGCTGACGGAGACCCGTTGAACCAGGTCGTCGGTGGGGTTGGTGACGTAGAGGTCGCCGCCGGGGCCGAAGGTCATGCCCGAGGGTGTGCGGAGGCCAGCGGGGAGCGGGAAGCTGGTCACTTCGAGGCCGCCGGGGGCCATCTCGAACACTCGATCCTCGCCGGAGTCCGAGACCTGGAAGTTCACCCCGTCGAAGGCGATCGCCTGCGGGGCGTAGCTGCCGAAGTCCCGCGTCGAGAAGCTCCCCAGCAGCTGGCCGCCGCGGGACAGGTGGTGCACCAGGCCGTTGGCGTCGGTGACGTAGGGGTCCCCGCCAGGCCCGAGGCAGAGCCCTGTTATGAAGCCAACTCCAGCCGGAGACGTGAACCTGGTGACGGGCAAGCCCCCGGGAGCGGCGCTGAAGACCAGATCCTCAGTGGGGTCGGCGACCTGGAAGTTCGCCCCGTCGAAGGCGATCGCCTCGGGCGTGAAGCTGCCGAAGTCCTGGAGCGAGAAGTCCCCAGCCAGCTCCTGGCCGCTGCGCGAGAACACGCGGACCCGATCCCCGTTCCCGCCCTCCAGGCCATAGAGGTTGCCTCCCGGCCCAAAGCAAAGCCCCCTCAAGCTCCCAGAGATGGAGTGGTGATCGACCTGCAGCCCGCCGCGCTCCATGAGGAAGAAGCGGTCCTCCGTCGTGTCGCTGGCGACGAGGCGCCCGTCGGCGAAGGCGATCCCCTGCGGGTTGTAGCAGCCGTAGGCGCGGGTGTTGAAGGTGGACTGGAGCGCTCCACTGGGGTCGTAGGCGCTCACGGTGCCGTCGGAGTCGAGGACGAAGAGGTCTCCTTGATCGTCGAGCGTGATCCCCACTGGGTTGGCAGTGGTCGGGAAGGTCGTGACCGTGATCCCGCCGGGAGGGGCGGCGAAGATCCGGTCTTCGCTCGTGTCCGCCACGCGAACCTTCAAGCCGTCGTAGGCGACGGCTTCAGGCGAGAGGGAGCCGAGCGCCGCCGTCGAGAAGGAGCCGATGAGCGTTCCCGTGAGGCTCACCTCCAGCACCTGGTCCGCGCCCGCGTCGCTCAGGAGGAGGCTCGTTCCAGAGGGCGCCACGTCGAGGCCGGAGGGGTTGCTCGAGCCCAGAGTCAGGGTCGAGAAGCTCGCCAGGACGCTCCCGCTGGCGGGGTCCAGCTCATGGACCTGGTCGCTGAAGCGATCGCAGAGGAACCAGCGCCCCTGCACCACGGCCAGGCCCGAGCCGGAAGTCGTCAGCGAGACGCTGCCCAGGAGGGACCCGCTGCTTGCCTCGTAGCGGTCGACCCGTGACGGGGAGGCTGCGTAGAGCACGAGGAGCTCGCTGGTGGCCGGATCGAATGCCAACCCCTGCGCGTTGCCCGCCGCCACGGCGAAGCCGCCGAGCAGCGTGCCCTGGCGATCGAACTGCTCGACTCGGCGAGTCGACGCGTCCACCGCCCAGATCGTCCCGTTGGCTCCCTGGGCGAGGCCCGTCGTGCTCCCGCCAGGCGCCGCGTGGTGGTCGCCGAAGCCGGCGTCGAGCCGCACGATCCGATCCTGGGCGGAGTCGACGACCAGGATCTCGCCGGCGGCGTTGACCGTGAGGCCGGCGATCGAGGCCGCGTGGTATTGCACGTAGGTCGTGCGCAGCTCTGTGCCGCTGGTCGGGTCGATCTGGCGAATTCGACGCTGACTCCCGTTGTCGGCGAGGAGCAGCGAGCCGTCGGGGTGCACGGCGATCCCGGCGGCGCTGCCGGTGTAGTTGAAGGACTGCAGCACGACCGAAGCGCTGCTGAGTCGATAGACGCCGAGATCCGTCGTGTTGACGGCCCACAGCTCTCCTGCGCTGCTCGGCACGGCCGCGACCCCCACGACGCTCGCCAGGCCGGGCCTCGTCTCGCCGAAGCCTGCCGAGAGCCGGACCAGCTCGTTGGTGTTGGTGACCCAGAGGTCGCCAGTGCTGGGGTCCAGCGCCATGCCGTAGGGAGCCGCCGAGTGGTAGTCCACCCGGACCTCTCCCAGCGGGTCGCCCGCGGGGGTGTAGCGGTGGATCCGGCGATTGGAGCGCGCCGCCAGGAGCTCGCGCCGCTGCGGGTCGAAGGTGGCGGAGATCACACCGGAGGGAAGGGGAAAGGAGCTCAGCTCGACCCCGCTGGCGTTCACCTGCAGGGCCCGGCTGGTGGCGCTGTCGAACTCCCAGCGATCCCCGCTCTGCGGATCGAAGGCGAGCCCGACCACGGAAGCTCCCTTCGCTCCGCTGTGGTCGCCGAACTGCGGACCCAGGCGGGTCACGGCTGCGCCCTCCGCGATCCACAGCTCCCCGCTGGTCGAGTCGAAGGCGAGCCCCCTGCTCGCCGCGCTGTGCTTGGAGGAGCGCGTCGAGCGAATGGGCGTTCCCTCCGGCGAGTAGCGGTAGACCCGAGCCGACGGGCCATAGCTGACCGTCAGGACTTGCTCGTGCTGAAAGTCGAAGGCGCCGCCATACATGGCCCCCGACAAGGGGAACGAGCCGAGCTCGCCCCCGGTGGCGTCGCGCCGGTAGGCAACTTGGTCGGCGGAGTCGAGCTCCCAGCGCTCGCCCGTGGCGGGGTTCAGGGCGATCCCGAACACGGATCCCGTCGAGGGGGCGTGGCGGCCGAACTGGGGACCCAATCGAGTCAGGCCCCGGCTGGAGCTGGCCAGCCAGAGCGCACCGGTCTCGGGCTCCACCGCGATTCCGTAGGTGAGGAACACGTGAGCGGTGGCGCGCGTGTATCCCGCTGACTCTCCAGTCCAGGACCAGCGATAGAGTCGCTCGCCCTGCAGGGACACGACCTGACTCGTCAGGGGCGAGAGTGACCCGCCTGTGCCGTTGCCCCACAAGGGGATCGTCCCCAGCAGCGTCCCCTCCGCGCTGAGTCGGCGCCCTGTGTTGGTGGCCCGGTCGAACTCCCAGCGCTCGCCGCTCGCCGGGTCGATCGCGAGGCCCGCCACCTCAGAGCCGGAGGCTGGCACCGAGTCGCCGAACTCCTGCGGCAGCCGGACGAGGCGCTGCCCACTCCTGTCAGCCAACCAGAGCGATCCGTCGGGGTGAGCGGCGATGCCGAGCGGCTGGCCGTAGTGGGCGACCGAGATCGAGCCGCGGTTCTCGCCGCCTGGGGCGTATCGGTAGATCCGCCCGTTGCTGTGGGCTGTCAGCAGCTCGTCGCGGCGGGCGTCGAAGGTCCCCGCTGCGACACCCCCGGGCAGGCTGATCACCCCTAGCTGCTCGCCGTTGGGGCCAATCCGATAGGCCAGATCGGGGCTGGCGTTGTGTAGCTCCCAGCGCTCTCCGCGTGAAGGGTCGAAGGCCGAGCCGGTCACGTAGGAGTCGACCAAGGGGCGGGTGTCGCCGAACTCTGGCCCCAGGCGCACGATGCGGTTGGCGGTGAAGTCCGCGAGGTAGAGCTCGCTCCGGACGGGGTCGTAGGCCATTCCTCGAGTGAAGCCGCTGTTGTAGCTCACCAAGGGGGAGGTGCTGATGTTGGCGAGGTCCCGCTCGATCCGCGTGATCCGGCCCCCGGAGATGAGAAGCAGCTCAGCGCGAGTCGGGTCGAAGGTCGCCGTGTCCGAGTTGCTAAAGGAGAACTCCCCTGGCAGCGGGTTCCCCTGGAGGTCCACGGGGCGAACGCCGTTCGAGCTAGCGTCGATCTCCCACACCACCTCTCGCTCCGGATCCCAGGCGAGCCCCGTCACGCTGCTGCCGGAGAGGGGAACGTGCTGGCCGAACTCCGGCGCAACGCGGTAGAGGCGGCTGTCCAGGTTGGACACGAAGTAGAGCTCTCCGGTGCGAGGGTCGACGTCCGCTCCTTGCAGGCTGGGGCCGATCCCGATCGTCTTGGTCCGAGCCAGCCCCGCTGGCGTCCTTCGGTTCACCTCGGCGGCCAGCCAGATCAGCTCAGACCCAAGGGGGGCGATGTCGGCCGCGCCGGCGCCCAAGGGCTCTTCTCGGACGAAGGACCCGTCCTCGGCGTCCAGGAGGCGCGCGTTCGTGCCGTTGAAGTTCGATGTCGCCCAGAGCCGGTTCGTGCTCGGCTCATAACCCAGCCCCGATCCAGAGCTCGAGCCGAGGTTGAAGCCCGAGGGGAAGCTGCGAATGAGGCTGACCTCTCCCAGTCCTTGCGAGCCCCGCCCCAACCCCAGGCGCACGCTGCGAATCAGCTCGTAGCTGCCAACCTCGAGCGCGCTTCCTTGGACCGTGAACTCGGTCTGCGAGTCGCGCAGGGGGAGTCGCCAGTTCAGGAGCAACCCTTCCGAGCTGGCCTCGGGCTGGACGCCGCTGATCGTGAGCTGCGTGGAGAGGGGCGCGACGGCCTGCAGCGAGAGGACCGCTTCGTCGCTGCGCACGAGGGTCGTCGGCTCGACCTCGACGGAGATCGTGACCAGGAAGGCGTTCTCTCCTGGAGGGGCGCTGGTTGGCTTGGCGCTCGCGCTGACGCTCAGTCGCACGACCTGAAGCTTGATCGCCTGGCTCACGCGGCGGCCCTCGACGTCGGTCGCGACCAGCTCGAACTCGTGGGTCCCTGCCTGCTCTTCGCCCGGCGCCCAGGTGACCAAGCCAGTGACCGAGTTGACGCCCAGCCCTGTGGGAGCGTCGAGGAGGCCAAAGGCCAGGCCGCCCCCGGCGGGATCCTCCACCTCGGGGGGGTAGGCCAGGCGCCTGCCAGCGAGGGCGAGCGTCGGAGGGAGGCTGAGGAAGCGAGGCCCTTGGGGCTCGCTCGTGCCCTGCCCCTGGAGGGCCACGAAGGCGTCCGCGACGCCTGGAACGCTCACGATCCGTGCTTGGCTGCTGACGGCCCCGACGGACGTGGGGCGGAACTCGACGTCAAGGGTCGGCTGGCCGTTGGAGCTGCCGAGGCTGACGAAGTAGGGTCCGGCCCCCGACCCGACCACCTCCACGCGGTCGAGGAGGGTCGTCCCCCCGCCGCCCATGAGCATCACGCGGCGCTTGGCGGTAGTTCCGACTTCGACCTGGCCGAAGTCGAGCGCCTCGGGGCAGGCGACGACGGGAGTGTTGCGAACGAGGCCGATCTCGAACTCCTGGGTCGTCGTGTTGCCCGCCGCGTCGCGAGCGGCCACGATCACCGTGGGTTCCGGGTCCACGAAGCGCCCCTCCTCGATCCCGATCGTTCCGGCCAGCGACATGATTCGCCCGTTGGCGTCCACCGAAACCGGTTCCAGTGGCGGAGTGGGGAGGAAGAACGCGTGGGAGGGCGACGCAAAGTCGTCGTCGCCGAGCCCGAACTCTCGCCGGCCGAAGGGAGTCGACCTGTAGGGAGAGCTGGGCCGGCTGAAGGAGTCCACCTCGATCGGCAAGAACTCGTAGTAGCCGCCGTTGGGGGTCAGGCTCGTGAGCTCGGGTGACTCGCCCGTGCCGCTCTCGGCGAAGGCGACGACCCCGCCGCCGTCGTTGATGAAGGCGGCGATCTCCGATTTGCGCGCGTTGAGCAAGTCCAGCTCGGCCTGGGTCAGGAGGCCGCCGAAGTCGGATGCCACGACGAGCGCGCTGAAGCGACTGACGGAGAAGGGGACACCAGCGAGTTGAGCCGCGTCGACATGGACGAAGTCGGTTCCCTCGACGAAGCCTGCAGCCAGCAGGCCTTGCCTGCCCGCCACGAAGCCGAAGGGGGCCTCGATCCGTGACTCGACGAAGAGGAAGGGGAGCGAGGGGTTGGGGGCGCTGGCGCGCCCGAAGGCGATCGAGCGGTAGAGCAGGCGACGCGCGCCGAGATTGAAGCGCGCGTGGTTGTCCGGGTCGTGACCGATCAGGAACACGTTGGCGCCCGCGCCGAGCTGCTGAGGCTTGGGCGTCCACGTGATCACACCGCTTTGCTCGTCGATCTCCATGCCCTCCGGGGCCTCGACGAGCGTGTAGACGACCTCGACGTCGTCGGGGTCGTCCGCTTCGACGTCGTAGGTGTAGACCGCTCCGCTGGTGGCCTCCGTGACCGGGGTCGACGTGATCACCGGCGGCGCGTTGCCTTGCTGGGGGCCGACGTTGAAGATGATCCCCTGGCCGTCGAGGCCGCCGCGCCCGTCGGAGGCGAGGACGAGGACCCGCTGCTCGCCGACCTGGGAAGAGGTAGGGACCCACGAGATCGTGCTGCCGCTGAGGACCATGCCACCCGGTGGGTCACGGAGGGAGAGCGCGACTGGGTCTCCGTCGGGGTCGGTCGCGACCACCGAGTAGCTGAAGGTGTCACCGACGGTCAGGGCGGTTGACGGGAGCTGGCTGGTGATCTCGGGGGCGCGGTTGGAGGCGCCGATCACCAAGGCCGGTTCGACCCGAATCGAGAAGCGCTGCTGCGCGGTCGAGTTGGCCCCGCTCAGGGTGACGAAGTGGACTCCCACCTGCTCGAGGCCGGGGATCCAGCGCAGCTCACCTTGCTGCAGGGTCATTCCTGGCGGGCCGGTCAAGGTCAGCTCGAGGTCCGTGGGGGTCGTGCTGAGCGAGTAGGCGTAGAGCTGCCCCACCGCTGCGCTGAGGGGGGGCTCGCTGGTGATCTCGGGGAGCACGGGCTCTCGGGCCGTCAGGAAGCGCTCCGCCGGGTCCGCGCCGTCCGCGAGCGCCAGGACGCGGGTGGCGGCGACTTCATTGGTCGTCAACGAGAAGCGCGCGAAGCCGTCGGCGTCGGTCGTGGCCGTGAACTGGTCGAGTGCGAAGGCTGGGTTGGTCAGGAAGAGCTGGACGGAGATCCCCGGGGACGGGTAGCCCCCGCTCGTCGCGAGGACCGAGACCACCGTCGCTTCCCCGGTCTCGACGACGCTCGGCGCCTGAATGCTGAGCTGATCGAAGGGGACGCTGGGGCCGTTGGGGCCGATCACGGTCAAGGTCGCGGGCGGAACCGAGACGTCGAGGGTGTGGTCGTGATCGTCGCCCGCGAGGAGCGCTTCTTCGATCTGGAGGGTGTAGACGGTTCCCTGGGGCGCGTCTTCGGGGATGACGAGTCGCAGCGTCGCGACCTGCGCAGGCGCGTCGTCGATGCGGACCCGGCCCTTGGTATCGAGCAGGCCGACGGGGAGCACGAAGTCCAGCGGGTCCTGACCAGGAAGGCTCGGCTCGACTCGAGCGCGATCCTCGCTGGGGCGGCTGACAGCGGGGATTGCGCGCACGTAGAGCGCTGGGGCCTCGGGGTCGCTCGCCGTGATCCGCAGCCGCCCTTGTAGCCCGCGCAAACCGATCACGTTCCCCAGGAGTCGAACCGGCAAGTCGACTTCGCTGCCCGCCTGGGCGACGCCCGGAGAGACGACGAGACGGGCGGGACTCTCGGGTTGGAGGTCGAAGGACAGCGAGTCGCCGCCCCGTAGGGGCAGGGTCGAGAGCGAGTCGCCGACGGAGAACCCCTTGGTGCCCGTTCGGTCCTCGAGCCCGATCGAGGCCAGGGATCCCGCGGCGCGCCCTACCCCCTCAGCGCCGTTGCCGTTGCGCAGCTCCAGGTAGTGGAACTCGATCCGCATCGACCCCTCATAGAGGAGCGCCCGGAAGGTCAGGCGCGCCCCCAGGTCGTCGCTGAGGGCGAAGTCGCGCCACTCGACCACGAACGCCCGTTGCGGGGTGCGACCGATCGTGGCGGTCCGAACTCGACTCAGTCCGGGGACAGGACGAAGCTCGTCCCAGAAGGGCGCGAGCACACCGTTGGGGGTAGTGGGGCTGGGGAGCGGGATCGGTCGATTGCGGACGCCGCCGCCGAAGGTGAGGTAGCCCTCACTGGTGACACCAAGGGCGCTCTCGTCGACGCCAAAGAAGCAGAAGTTGAAGGGGAGCGGCAGGTTGACGCCGCTGTCGTCAGCGAGGTCGAGCTCGACCGGGGCCTCGAGGGCGGCGAAGCTCTGGCCGCTCTGCTTGGAGAGTGAGTAGACCGCTTCAGGCGCGGCCGACTCACCCTCGCCCGCAATGTGAGCGACCGAGGTGCCTGGCAGGATCAGGATCGCCGCGGCGGTCAACGCGCTGGCGAGGAATAGGGATCGAGTCAACGTGCTGTTCAAACAGCGGCTCCTCGCGGCCAAGTACTGGCCGCAGAATGAGTTGGAGATCGCTTGGAACAGCTAAAGAGTGGGCGCGGGCCGGTCGAAGAGGAAGCCTAGCCAGGGCCGGAGCAATGAAGGCGAACCTCTACTGCTGGTTGCAGCCAGGGGGCCGGACTCGTTGTCGTTGCTCATGCACCTTCCCACTAGACCACGCCATACCTTTTGGCAGGCGTGCCTGACCCCATCAAGGCAAGCGCGTAAGTGCTTGAGCGGCGGTTCCTCAGGTCAGGTCAGCGCCTTGATCGAGTGAGAACTGGCTGGCTAAGCTCTGCGCATGTCCTACAGGAAGCCCTACTTGTTGGGCGCCGCCTTGATCGTGCTTGGCGCGGCGGTGCTCCGCAGCTTCTTCGCTACAAGGACTCCGCCCGCTCCAGCCACCCCTGAGCGCTCTCGAGCCGTCGTTTGCTCGGGCCCGACTTCGGACGGGCGCTATCTCGTCGAGTGGAGGAGCGAGCCCAGCCCAGTCCCTCTGAATCGGGACTTCACGCTCCTGGTCAGGGTGCAGCCAAGGAGCGAGACCGAGGTGCTTGGGGTCGACCTCGTCGCGGACGCGCGCATGCCTGAGCACGACCACGGCATGCTGCAGACTCCTCAGGTCACCCGGCTCCCGAGCGGTGAGTTCCTGGTAGAGGGCATGCGTTTCCACATGCCTGGTCGCTGGGTGATTCGCCTGGAGGTACGCGGCAGGCACCAATCAGCACAGGAGACCTCGATCCATGTCGCTCCCTAGCGCGGAGCCAGCCAGAGGTAGCCCGCTGCTGCTGGCTGGCGCGTGCGCGCTGGCCCTCTTGATCCTGCTGTGGCCGAGCGAGCCTTCCCCTCTGCCCGCCTCGCCCGCTCCCAGCCACGTCCAGTCGATCGATATGGCCGAGCGCTTGCCCGTCTCCTTCGGTCCCGACGAGATTCGCACGATCCTGCGCCTCTCTCCTCCTGAGCCAATCCCGGAGGACCCCTCCAACCGCTTCGCCAGTTCGGCTGGCGTGATCCGCCTCGGGCGCGCCCTCTTCTACGACCCCCTCCTCTCGCGAGGTCGCAAGATGAGCTGCGCGACCTGTCACGACCCGGCTCAGGGCTGGACGGACGGGCGCGCGTCCGCCCTCGACGATCCCCAGCTCAAGAACACGCCGAGCTTGTGGAACGTCGCCCGCAGACGCTGGCTCTTTTGGGACGGTCGCTCCGATTCGCTCTGGGCCCAAGCGGTTCACCCCCTGGAGTCACCCCGGGAAATGGACCTCCCGCGCGTCGGGCTCCTGCAGCGCTTTTTCGGCGACGGTACCCGCAGAGCCGCCTACGAACGCGTCGTCGGAGCGGGCCCTGATCCAGCCTGGCTGGCGAAGCTCCCCACGCGAGCGCGGCCAGCGAGCCACGGGGATCCCAAGAGCCCGGAGTCTCGCGCGTGGGCAGGGCTCTCAGGTGAGGACCAGGCCGAGATCACCCGACACCTCGTGAACCTGGCCAAGGCGCTCGCTGCCTTCGAGCGGGAGATCCTCAGCGGGCAGGCCCCCTTCGATGTCTTCGTTCGAGGGCTGCGATCAGGAGCGCTGGACGATCTCGCCGCGCTCAGCCCCTCTGCCCAACGCGGGCTCAAGCTCTTCGTTGGGCAAGCAGGCTGTATCAAGTGTCACTTTGGGCCCGACTTCAGCAATGGGGAGTTCCACAACATTGGCCTTGCCTCGCTCCCAAGCCAGGAGCTGGATCGCGGCAGGGAGCGCGGAATCGAGCGACTGCTCGCAGATCCCCTCAACTCCAAGGGGACCTACACGGACCACCAGGGACCCAAGGCGACCCTCAGAGTCGATAGGCTCGTCCGGGGCGGCCGGGAGAGCCTGGGAGCCTTCAAGACCCCCAGCCTGCGCGAGCTGACGACGAGCGCCCCCTACATGCACGACGGGCGCTTCGCTTCACTCGGCGAGGTCCTTGCCTTCTACAACGTGCTGCCCGGCAAGCCACCGGTTGGGCACCGAGAGGAGTCCCTTCAGCCGCTCAACCTGAGTCCCGCCGAGCTGGAGGACCTGGAGGCATTCCTCCGCTCGCTCTCTGCCGATGGGCCCGTTCCCAGCAACCTGCAGGCGCCAACTCCCCTCTACCAGCTCGACTAGGTCTCGCGCGGATCAGAACGCGAAACAGCCTGGCGAGGTGTTTGCCTGGATCCAGCCGGTCAAAGACGGCCAAGCCAAGAGCCCCGACCACTGGCCGGGCCTGACCTTCCAGGACCCCAACACG